>Ga0208960_1001533_pt1 | contig 12271 bp, 11 predicted proteins | sample GreLakmeON33MSRF_FD_187703 | JGI IMG/M metagenome (GOLD analysis project Ga0208960, IMG submission 187703) | Freshwater lentic microbial communities from great Laurentian Lakes, MI, USA - Great Lakes metaG ON33MSRF (SPAdes) | ecosystem: Environmental > Aquatic > Freshwater > Lake | place: Great...
CGGTGGGCCGTCTGGCTCACCGCTTATAGATGCCAGACCTGACATTGACTCGGCGATTGACGCGAATCCGGGTCGATCTTTGTATGGGCCTGTTTGCCCGAAGCCAGACACACGAGTTATAACTAGGTTTTTATTGCGCTGCAATAAAACTTCTGGACCAAGATTTAATCGCTCGAGTGTTCCTGGGCGAAAATTTTCGACCAGAACATTGGCATCATCAATTAATTTAAGAAATATCTCTCGATCAGCATCAAGTTTTAAATCAAGTGCAATATTTCGCTTGTTGCGATTGACGAGTTTCCACCATAAACCAGTTCCGTCTCGTGGATCACGCCATGCCATGCCACGCAAACTGTCGCCGTCACCAGGTTTTTCTATTTTGATTACATCGGCACCAAAATCGGCAAAGTATCTTGCGCAATTTGGTCCAGCTAAAACTGTCGAGAGATCAATTACCCGCAGATCTTGTAGCGGTGCAGGCATTTTAGATTTTGATTAGTTTGGTCGGCTGCGACGTGCAATTACCGAATTAGACCACGAGCGACCACTGAATCTCCAAGATGTTTGCACTGCCGGTGTCGTAACCGATTGATTTTTTGGCCAAAGCAATTCAAGCGCCGTACTAATTGCAACTGCTTCATCAGCAGTAGGCGATGGTGAAACTGAGTTTTGCATTTCTAAAGTGGCATGTTGCCGTGTTTGCGCTTCGGCAATTCTTCACGTTTAGATTGCAACATTTTTAAGCCAGCGATTAATTTGCTACGAGTTTCTGCTGGATCAATCACGTCGTCGATATATCCGCGTTCTGCGGCAGCGTAAGGGTTCGCATATTTTGCGCTGTATTCAGCCACAAGTTCTTTACGACGCTCAGCAGGGTTGGCTGCTTGTTGCAACTCTCGACGGTAAACAATTTCAACGGCACCCTGTGGCCCCATCACGGCAAGTTCGGCAGTGGGCCATGCGTATGCAAGGTCTGCACCAATTGATTTTGAATTCATAACCACATATGCACCGCCGTAAGCCTTGCGCGTGATCACTTGAATTCGTGGCACAGTTGCTTCACAGTAGGCATAAAGAAGTTTTGCGCCGTGACGAATTATGCCACCGTATTCTTGATCGACGCCCGGCAAGAACCCTGGCACATCAACGAATGTAATTAATGGAATATTAAAAGCATCACAAGTGCGCACAAACCGTGCCGCTTTTTCACTGGACTCAATATCGAGTACACCTGCCAGAATCATCGGCTGATTGCCGACGATTCCAACCGTCTTGCCGCCGAGGCGAGAGAAACCACAGACAATACTTTTTGCCCAATGTGGAAAGTATTCAAAAAATTCACCATCATCAACAACTTCTTCAATAACTTTCTTCATGTCATATGGCTGGTTTGCCGATGCAGGCAGAATCGTGCGCAATGATTCGCACTGACGCATCGGGTCATCACTTGAGACGATTTCTGGTGCATCGGCCATATTGTTTTGCGGTAAGAAACTAAGCAAGTAGCGAACATCTTCAAGACAAGATTTTTCGTCAGCCGAAACGAAAGTTGCAACACCACTCTTTGATGCATGACTCATTGCGCCACCGAGTTCTTCGAGTGTCACATCTTCGCCAGTAACAGTTTTCACAACATCTGGGCCAGTAATAAACATGTGGCTGGTTTCGCGAACCATAAAAATAAAGTCAGTCATCGCCGGAGAATAAACTGCACCACCAGCGCATGGCCCGAGCACGACGCTGATCTGTGGGATAACCCCAGAAGCCTGCACATTGCGATGAAAAATTCCGCCATAGCTTGCGAGCGAGACGACACCTTCTTGAATTCGCGCACCGGCACCATCATTGAGACCGATTAGTGGCGCGCCAACTTTGAGTGCGAGGTCCATTAATTTGTGAATTTTTTCAGCGAACACCTCGCCAAGTGCGCCACCAAAAACTGTGAAGTCTTGGCTGAAAACAAATATCTTGCGACCATCGATTGTTCCCCAACCGGTTATCACTCCATCTGTATAAGGATGTTCTTCAAGACCGGCAGCATGGGCGCGGTGACGAGCAAGCAGGTCAAGTTCGTGAAAGCTTCCTTCGTCGAGCAACAGGTTGATTCGTTCACGCGCGAGCAACTTGCCCTTTTCGTGCTGGCGCTCAATTGCACGCTCTGATCCGGCACTGAATGCTGCTTGCTTACGAGCCGTGAGGTCGGCAAGTTTGTCGCCCATTGAGGTGCCGCTCATTAGATAAACGATACTGCCCGATGAGAGAACGACTCACCTTGGTCGCCTTGTACGTCAGCCGCCAGTAGTTGTGGTGATTGGCAGAGTGGTCTGTGTTGTCGGTGCTTGCTCTGGGGCTTGTGTTACCGCCAATGTTGTGGCAAGTGGTGTCAGGTCGCCGGTTGTAGTCGTGCCAGTGATTTCGATATTCCAGATTCCGGGGGCGTTAAGAACAAATGTTCCGTCACCAGCAATGATCGCCGCGCCTGGACGAGAGATTGGCACATTAATTTGAATTCCGCTGTAACCAATTGCTTGTGGAATTAGTTTGATGGTGAAATTATTTATCCGTCGCGGTTCTATAAGTTCGATTCGCATCGCATTGACACCTGTAACGCCAGGAGTCAATGAAATCACAACATGAAATTTCTCGTTGTGAAGATCTTCTCGGAAAGCATAATTTGCCGTGGGTGCGCTTATTGCAGCCACTGCCTTTGGTGGTTGAGTTGAGACCATCCAAGATGTCAGAGCTAATGCAATAACTGCAAAAGCAAGTTCAACCGAAACGGCACGGCGAAGTCGCCATGCCATGTTTCCGCCGAGTTTGTTAATTTCAGCGAGTCGTTGCTGTACGAAAGATTTAAAAACAAGACCGATAAAAATCATTATTGCGACGATGATTACTTTTAATACCCCAAGTCGACCGTGACCGCTTGTAAAAATTGACGCACTATCTAACAAATAAATTTGTAACACGCCGGTAAATATCGTGACACCAAATGCAATCGTTGAATGTTTAGCAAACGCGTATACAGCGCTCACAAGATCTTCTCCGCCAGGGCCAACGAGAATTACTCGTGCGAGCAACATCAACCCGCCGATCCAATAAGCCATCGCTACTGCGTGGATCGCTCCGAGTACATAACTAAAAACTGCGACGTCTTGACCAAGTCGAGTAAATCCGAGAGTTCCAATCATCGCTAACAACAAACCCAAAGCTGAAAACTGTGTCGCTGGGTCATTCACGCGATCAGGAACTAATGCAACCCAACCGCATGCTGCGATTAAAACAAAACGGAGTATCAATACGCCTCCGCCGGCGTAGTTGAGTGCACCAAACCACTCAAATGGATTTAGTGAGACTATAAAACCTTGTGATGATTCGCGCATTGTGCTGAGAGTAAGAATTAAATACATCGTGAGCATGCAAGAAATCCATGCAAGGCGCATGTAACGAATCATTATTCCGTAAGTCGGGCCTTCGGGCCACGCGGTAACAACGAGTGCTAACCCACCAAACAATGATGCCATCAATAAATATTCAAAAATTCGTAGCAGCCCAAGTATGCCACCGACTCGTGGCGCAGATTTTTGTTGGCTGATTACTTCGCCGATGATCACCGGAGTATTTGGATCAGTTGTCGCGCCATCAGTTGTTGCCCCAACAATCGTGGATTGAATAGCAACAGCCGAAGTAAAATTAAATGAACCGATACTGCGATCAGGCAATGACCAACTCACAACACAAAGACCTGCTGGCGGAATTTGTGTCAATGCCGCCGAAACAGTTTTGAAATCTGTGCCGAGTTGTGCTTGACCTAAACCAACAAGAGTTCCGTTGCAGGCAAGTGATAATCCCATCTGCGCAGCAATGTCAACCGAGGCGAGTGGGTCTCTAAATACAAGTTGCAATTGTGTTGGAGGAACTGAAACGACCTGATTTGCCGAAGGGTTCGAAGAAGTCAATGTGTTTGTTCCAGTTGCTCCCAAAGTTGTGGATGGCAAATTAGTCGCGTCAGCCTGGGTAGCGCCCAAGCCAGCAACTGCACATAGAACCCCAAAAATAAGGGGACTCAGCCGTTTGCGGCGTGAATAATTGAGCGTTTGTCTAGCCATGTCTATCTATATAGATTAGTTAATTCGGTCCCTGTCCGAGTGTGAACCACCCCATAGATAGGCTCGCTACGAAATGGCAACGCAGTCCCTTTATCGCCGATATCGCCCTCGTCGCTTTGACGAACTAAAGGGCCAAGACCATGTGGTGCGCGCATTGCGCAATTCAGTAATAAATAATCGCGAAGGCCAGGCCTATTTATTTTCTGGTCCGCGCGGAACCGGCAAAACTTCGACCGCAAGAATTTTGGCGAAGGTCTTGAACTGCGAAAAATTAAAAGATGGCGAACCATGCGGAAAATGTGCCTCGTGTGCTTCGATCGATGTTGGTTCAAGTTATGACGTGCTTGAACTTGATGCGGCGAGCAACAGCGGTGTCGACAATATGCGTGATCTCATCGAACGAGCTGCGCTTGGTAACCCGGGGAGGCACAGAGTTTTCATTCTCGACGAAGTGCACATGCTTTCAAAATCTGCTGAAGCCGCATTGTTAAAGACTCTTGAAGAACCACCTGAGCACGTAGTTTTTGTATTAGCAACTACTGATCCGCAAAAAGTAAGCGAGACAATTCGTAGTCGTACGCAACATTTGCAGTTTCATCTTTTGCCAACGCAAGAGTTGAAAGACCACGTGAATTGGGTTGTGGCTGATGCAAAACTTGTAATTAGTGCTGAAGCGATTGATCGAGTCGTGCAACTCGGTGCCGGTTCTGTTCGCGACACACTTTCGGCTCTTGAACTTGTCGTAGCTTCTGGCGGCGAAGTTGACGAGCAGATTTCACTAGACGAATTTATTGAATCGTTTATCGATCACGATCCTGGTCGTGCGCTCGCGGCAGTCGGTGCTGCAGTGCAATTTGGTGCCGACCCGCGTGCGCTAACCGAAGACATCGTGCGCCACTTGCGTGATGTGTTTCTATCTTTGATGGCGCCAGAACTTGTACAACTGCCAAAAGAGCGAGCTGAGATCGTCAGTGATCAAGCACGCCGAATTAGTGCTGGCAGTGTTGTGCGAGCGATCGAAGTTCTTGGCGAAGTATTAATCGAAATTCGACACGCACCTGATGCGCGGTTGCTGCTTGAAGTTTCGCTTGTAAAACTCACGCGTCAAAGTGCAAGTACCGATGTTGCAGCGTTGATGTCGAGAATCGAACGTCTAGAAGCCGCAGCATCCGCTAATCGCGACCCAACTGGGCCGATCACACGACCAGTAATAGTTGATCCAAATACGGGTCGTGCAAAATTAGGCGGTCGAGCAACACCACTTGTCGTAGTCCAGAATCAACCGTCGCCGGTTCAGAGCGTGGCAAAGGTTGTGCCGATCACAACTGGCAGCACGACCGGTGGCACTGCGTCTAGCGCACCTGATCAAAATGTTTCAGGCGCAGTTTTAAGTGACGACGAAATTAAGCGCCGTTGGCCAGATGTTGTGGCTTCACAAAAACCTATGGTTCGTGCGTTGTACAGTGCCGTCAACATTGTTGATTGCAAAGATGGTCTGATAACACTTAGCGCACCAAGTGACGTGCACATTACGAAGTCAAGCGAACATACAGAAGCGTTGCTCGCATCGCTTAAGACGATTGCCGGTAGACAAGTCGAATTAAATTTTGTTGTTGCTGAATCGAAGAGCAATCGAAAGTTAAAACCAAATTCAAATGAATTCGCCAACGAAGATATTGAAGACCGAGTTGATTTGGCAGAAACGACTAAAGCACCAAAAGGAACGCGCTCTACGGCGATCGACGATCTAGCCAAGGCGTTTCCTGGTTCACAAATAATTGACGATAAGAAGTAGCCAAATATGGCCTCTGCGTATACCCAGCCAATGCAGGCGCTTATCGATGCACTGTCACGACTTCCAGGCATTGGCCCGAAATCGGCGCAGCGAATTGCTTTTCATTTAATCAAGAGTGATGATCGAGATGTCGAGGTTCTTTCTTCTTCGATTACTAAAGCCAAGGCCACAGTTCGGTTCTGTGAACGGTGTTCAAATTTTGCTGAAACTACGCTTTGTCATTTCTGCAGTGATGATCGACGTGATTCGACAACAATTTGTGTTGTCGAAGAGTCACGCGATGTAATCGCTATCGAAAAAACCGGCGAGTTTCGTGGGCGTTACCACGTTTTGCTTGGGGCTATTAATCCACTTGATGGCATTGGTCCTGAACAACTTAAAATTCGTGAGTTACTTGTGCGAATCGAACCAGAAAATGTCAAAGAAGTTATTTTGTGCATGAACCCCAATACTGAAGGTGATGTGACTTCGATGTATTTAGCACGAATTTTAAAACCGCTTGGCGTAAAAGTTACGCGAATTGCAAGCGGACTTCCTGTTGGTGGCGATTTAGAGTACGCCGATGAACTTACTCTTGGTCGAGCACTCGAAGGTCGTCGCGAAGTAACTGGCTAACTAATTACTTAGTGACTTGCACGATCAAGGCATCGCCTTGGCCGCCACCACCGCATAAGGCTGCTGCGCCGAGGCCGCCACCACGACGACGCAATTCGTAAAGCAGTGTTAAAGCCAAACGATTTCCACTCATTCCAATTGGGTGTCCGAGTGCAATCGCGCCGCCGTTGACATTGACAATCTCATCGGAGATTCCGAGTTCACGCATTGATGCAATTCCAACCGCCGCGAATGCTTCATTGATTTCAAACAAGTCGATATCAGAAACTTTTTTTCCGATACGTTCGAGAGCTTTTTTAATGCTGCGACTTGGTTGATGCAACAACGATGCGTTGTCTGGTCCTGCGACCATTCCATAACTTATAAATTCACCGAGTGGTTTAACGCCGTGTTTTTCGGCTGCACGCTTTGACATCATCACAATTGCCGAACCCGCGTCACTAATCTGACTTGCATTGCCTGCAGTCACGGTGCCGTTTTTATCAAAGGCCGGCTTCAGAGTTGCAAGTGAATCCATTGTGGTTGATGCTCGAACACCTTCGTCGGTGTCAATAATTAGTGGATCACCCTTGCGTTGTGCAATTGAAATCGGAACAATTTCTTCGGCAAGTCGTCCAGCAGCAATTGCGGCAGCTGCGCGTATGTTGCTCTTCATTGCGAGTTCGTCTTGGGCGTCACGACTAATGTCTCCGGCTGCATAGCGTTCTGTGCCGAGTCCCATCAGACACGCATCAAACGCACACCACAAACCGTCGCGTTGAATTGCGTCGAGCAGTTGCACATCACCAAATCGAAATCCACTGCGTGCACCCATTGCAAGATATGGAGCATTAGTCATGCTCTCCATGCCACCCGCGATCACTATGTCGGCGTCACCATTCGAAATCATTTGGTCAGCGAGATAAATTGAGTTGAGACCGGATAAACAGACTTTGTTGATATTGATGCTCGGCACATTCATCGGAATACCAGCTTTAACGGCTGCTTGTCGTGAAGGAACTTGACCTTGGCCTGCAGACAAAACTTGCCCCATGATTACATAGTCGACTTCGCTCGGGTTTACACCTGCGCGACGTAAAGCCTCGGCAATTGCGAAACCTCCGAGATCTGCAGCGCTAAACGAAGCCAGTGCGCCGCTCATCTTTCCGATTGGCGTTCTTGCTCCTGCGATTATGTATGAACCAGGCATGGCTACTCCCTTTTAGTGTTAGTTAAGAATAGAGCCCAGAACACCGTTTATTCCAAATGAATTGGCACTTGGTTTATTCAATTACCTACCTGACTTAGTAATCTCAAAGCATGCAAGAAATCCTCAAAGCGATCATGGCCGATGCCGATGCCGAGACTTTCGCCAAAATAAAAATTCCTGCGACATATCGTGCGGCACATATTTTGAAATCAGAAGAGGCGATGTTCGCTGGCGTCGCATCAAAAGATAAAGACCCAAGAAAATCTATTCACGTTGGTCAAGTGCCGACACCCGAACTTGCGCCTGACGAATGTTTGGTCGCAGTCATGGCTAGCAGTATTAATTTCAACACAGTGTGGAGCAGCATCTTCGAACCGGTCAGCACATTCGGATCACTTGCTCGACTCGCACGAGAAAGTGATTGGGCTAAACGGCATGATTTGGATTATCACGTTCTTGGCAGCGATGCCGCAGGTGTCGTGCTTCGCATTGGCACTGCTGTGCGTAATTGGAAGCCCGGCGACAAAGTCACAGCGCATTGCAATCACCTAGACGACCAAGATCCATCGGCGCACGACGATTCGATGATGGCAACTAATCAACGCATCTGGGGATACGAAACAAACTTTGGCGGACTCGCCGAACTTGCTGTTCTTAAAGCCAATCAACTGATGCCAAAACCCAAACATTTGTCGTGGGAAGAATCTGCGGTCAATGCTCTATGCGCCAGCACGAGTTATCGGATGCTGGTTTCTAAAAATGGCGCAGCAATGAAGCAAGGCGATGTTGTTTTAATTTGGGGTGCGACTGGAGGCATTGGTGCATATGCCGTGCAGTATGTGCTCAACGGCGGAGGTATCCCAGTTGGTGTTGTGAGTTCGCCAGAAAAAGCAAAAATTCTTCGCGAACTTGGGTGCAACGCAATTATTGATCGCAAAACTGCAAACTATAAATTCTGGAATGACGACAATACTCATAACGAAAGCGAGTGGCGTCGATTAGGAAAAGATATTCGCGCACTAGTCGGCGAAGATCCAGATATTGTTTTCGAGCATCCGGGTCGGTCAACTTTTGGTGCATCAATGTATGTTGTTAAACGTGGTGGCACAGTTGTCACTTGCGCCGCCACGAGTGGCTTCATGTTGGAGTTTGATAATCGCCATTTTTGGATGCGCCTCAAACGACTTGTGGGTTCGCACTTTGCCAATTATCGCGAAGCGTGGGAAGCAAATCGGTTAATCAGTAAGGGAATGATTCACCCGGTTATGTCACAGGTGTTGACGCTTGAAGAAACCGGCACAGCGGCTTATCAAGTGCACCATAATTTACACGAGGGCAAACTTGGGGTGCTATGTCTTTCGCCTGAAGAAGGCCTAGGCGTCACTGATCGTGCCCTGCGTGAGAAAATCGGCGAAGACAAACTTACAATTTTCAGGCGTGCGAAATAATTTGTGATGGGTGACTCTTCAGAAATGTTGTTAACCGAAATTGACCACGTGGCGATCGCTGTAAATGATTTAGAAGCAGCAATTGACTACTACAAGCGTGCGTTTGGCGCGACTATTGCTCACCGTGAAATCGTTGAACAAGACGGAGTAGAAGAAGTGTTGCTAAAAGTTGCGCAGAGTTATATTCAATTACTCACGCCAACTCGACCTGATTCGCCAGTCGCAAAGTCGCTGGCAAAGCGCGGCGAAGGATTGCATCACGTTGGTTATCGCGTTGCAAATTGTGCTCAAGCATTGCAGTCAATGATTGACGCTGGGGCCACGGCGATCGACAAAGCGCCGCGTAAGGGTTCGCGCGGCACAACTGTGGCGTTTGTGCACCCAAAGGGCAGTTTTGGCACTCTCATTGAGTTAGTGCAGGAATAAAACTCGGATTGTGAATTATCTGCTGACGATTTTCGTCGGTGCTGTTGTTGGTGGGTTGATTAGTTTTGTGGCGAACAAGTTTGTTACTGAAATTGATCAGCAGGTTCTAGTCTCGCAAATTAAACTCGTGAGTTTAGGTTGTTTATCTGGCGCGTGTCTTAGCGTATTTTTATTTTCACGATTCTCAAGTTGGGATTTGCTGATTGCATATTCAATTTTGTGCTCTGGATTAGTAATGCAAACGATTATTGATCTACTGACTCATCGTCTGGTTCGAAGTATTACTCACTTAATGGCTGTAGTTGGGTTGACACTTTTAATTATTCATGCAATTCGCACAGACAAAAGTAGTTCGCTGATCTCGGCTTTGATTTGTGCTGTTGGTGGTTGGGTCTTATTTTTTGTCGTTAACAAAGTTTCGCCAGGTGGTATTGGTTTAGGAGATGTGCGCCTAGTGCCAGTGTTGGGTTGGTACTTAGGTTTTCTTGGCTACAACGAAGCGATTTGGGCAATTTTTATTGCATGTGCAACCGCCAGTGTGATTGGACTGGGTTTGATCACTGCCGGACGCGGATCGTTGCAACGCAAACTGGCATTTGGTCCGTATCTTGCTTTCGGATCGATAGTTTGCATATTTGCAAGCCAAGCACTGCCAAGTGTTTTTCTCGTTTAGTCGCCTAAGTTAGTTAGATGCAAGTTCACCTAATTGATGGCACTTATGAGATGTATCGCCAACACTACGGTTCTGTAATTCGCGACAAAGAACCGCCACCGTTTGCTGCCACGATCGGAATCTTGTCGTCAACACTTCAGTTACTCACTGAAGGAGCAACACATATTGCAGTAGCGACAGATCACGTGATCGAAAGTTTTCGCAACGAACTTTACGACGGTTACAAAACTAGTGAAGGCATGGAGCCAGTTTTGCTAGAGCAGATTCCAATTGTTGAAGATGCTTTACGTGCGATGGGTGTCACTGTGTGGGCGATGGAGAAATATGAAGCAGATGACGCGCTTGCTTCTGGTGTGGCTGTGGCGTGCGAAGATCGTCGAGTTCATCAAGTGCGAATATTGACACCAGATAAAGATTTAGGTCAATGCGTCAGTGGTCGGCGAGTGGTGCAAGTTGATCGTCGCAATAATCTTGTGCTTGACGAAACTGCGATACGTGAGAAGTTTGGGATTGGTCCAGAATCAATCGCCGATTATTTGGCGCTCGTGGGTGACACTGCCGACGGGTTTCCTGGGTTGCCAGGGTGGGGCGCAAAAAGTGCGTCGACCGTGCTTGCTCGTTATATCTCGTTAGACACAATTCCTGACACGCATGAGCAATGGCGAACTGATGGTTTGACTACGTTGCGCGGCGCCGAAAAACTTGCAACGACACTTCGCACTCAACGAAAAGATGCCGAACTATTTCGCACTCTGGCAACTCTGGTGCAAGATGTGCCAGTGGGATCAGTTGATAGTTGGAAGTGGTCTGGAGTAAAACCAGAGTTCGCCCCGATGCTCGAGAAATTCGGCGCAACACATTTACTAGACCGACTTGATCGAATTAAAACCCTTTCGCAGTAACTCGATTATTGCTAGTGGTATTGCCCACAGGTTTTTTATCAGGAGACCTGTTGCACGAATAACGCTTCCTGTTCGCAGTGATCTCCACGCAAATAGCAGGCCGTATAACCCGATTGTGCGTCGACTTTTTAGTTTGTCCAGCAGAGTTAAGCCCGGCAGATTTTGCGCTTGCGAATAAAGTTCGTAACTGTCTTTTACCAGAATCAAACTATTACTTGACGTCATTGACAACGAAGATGAGACTCGACGAATATCTGTGAGAAAACTTGGCAAAATTGCTAGTTCACCAATCTGCGACAGAGCAAGCCAAAGTGCGAAATCTTGGGAGTATAAATATTTAGGGTTGTAACCACCAAGTGATCGTGCGCTTTCACTTCGGAACATAGCCGATGAGTTAACTATCGGATTATCTGAAGCTAACTGTCTTACAACGTTGATTGAACTTGTTGGCGTCTTTACTTTGCTAAGCAACTTTCCGTCACGATCAATATTTCGATACCAACTGCCAACAGCCACAACTTTCGAATTGTTGTCTAAGTAGTCATTCTGCATCTGCAGTCGTTCAGGATCAGAAATATCATCGGCATCCAGAATTGCAACAAATTCTGCGAGCGCACTGTTGAGGGCGATATTCAATGCTCCCGTCCGACCGTGATTTGTTTCGAGGGCGATAATCCGAATTCTTGAGTCTTGAAATTTTTGAACTACGGCTAAAGAATTGTCTGTTGAGCAATTGTCAACAAGTACCAGCTCCCAGTTGGTGAAAGTTTGCGCAATAATGCTGCGCACGCTTGCTTCGATTGTCAAGCCAGCGTTGTAACAAGTCATTAAGACTGAAATCTTTGGTGTATCTGTTGATGTCACTAGTGTTTCCAAACTTTGATCGGCTCCGCCGACTGAAGTGACGGCCAGGCGATCTGCGGCACTCGAATGGCTCCGATGAAGGCTGCTGCCTTCCGGCTCTGACCTGATTCTCGGGCACTCGTTGCACAGGACCCGGCCGCCACCTCACTCGACGGAAACGGTTTCTTAACGATATCTGCATTCGGTTATTTGTATTTCGTTAATCGTTTATACGGTGCTCAGATAGCCTGCCAAAGCCGAGCGGTTCACA
>Ga0208960_1001534_pt1 | contig 12269 bp, 10 predicted proteins | sample GreLakmeON33MSRF_FD_187703 | JGI IMG/M metagenome (GOLD analysis project Ga0208960, IMG submission 187703) | Freshwater lentic microbial communities from great Laurentian Lakes, MI, USA - Great Lakes metaG ON33MSRF (SPAdes) | ecosystem: Environmental > Aquatic > Freshwater > Lake | place: Great...
CCCAAATTAAGCAGAAGTGGGAACTCCATCACAAGCAATGGAACCGTGATGAGCCAATCAATATATCTGTAAGCAGTTGGGAATTGCGTTATGGTCGCGCCTGCGATTCGTGTTCCATCTTCATTGAACAAGCTCGCAACACCTTCCAAATAAATGCCGCTCATTCTCCAGTAATGGAAAGCCGCAACTCCACAAATAATACCGGCCACAGTGATCGCTGTCTGGTATTGCACCGGAACGGTCTTGCGTTGAAGAAAAAAGTAAATCATTCCTGCGCCCATAGCGACGGTACTAAGCCAAAACAGATACATCGTTACGCCTTCCATTGAAAGGCCTGCATTCAGGGCTTTCATGGTGGTGGTCATTTCTGCTGCGAGAGTCAACAAGGTGAATCCTCCAGTGGTTCTAGTTTTTGACCAACAAGGTCAATCGCTATTTCCAGGTTTGTAATGTCCCAAGGATATGCACGCTTCTGTTTTGGCGAGGCTTCGAAAAGAAAATAACAAGATTTTAGAAGAACTTAAAAAACTTTAAATTTTTGATTTATTACAGCCTTATATTTTGCGTTTGCAGCATTTAAGCAACGCATTCAGTTCGGCGAGTTTCATTGATTTTTCGATGAATCTAGTTACAACTGCCACTGAAAAGTCAAACTCCATAAAATCGTGAATCCTTATATAAAGGAAGGATGACCAAAATCCACAAAATGGAAATTCGGCCGCGTTACTGCGAGTGCGATCCGATGAGCGTCGTGCATCACACGGTCTATCCAATTTGGTTCGAGATGGGCAGAACGGAATTGTTGCGTGCGAGTGGTTCGACATACGCCGATCTTGAAGCGCGCGGGATATTGTTGGCAGTCACGCGCTTAGATGTGCGATATCGCAAGCCTGCGAAGTATGACGAATTGCTCGTGCTCGAAACCACGCTGCGCGATGTCGGCCATGTGAAGATCGAACATTCCTATCGACTTTGCAGAGGCGATGAAGAACTTGTGATTGGCGAAACGACACTCGCATGTATTGATCGTGATGGTCGCGTGCAACCTCTGCCAGCAAATTGGAGCGGCGCTCCTATAACGGCGGGTTGACTTGCCCGACGCGCATTCTCACCCGAGTGATCTTGCCTGCGCTTGCATTTCGAATTTCAGCATCAACCCCACCGCGCAATATTCGATCAAGCGTATAGCTCGTCGCCGCAGATCCGGTCACGACGGTCAGCACGCCACCAGAGATTCCTGAGAGGCGCGTGTCATCTCGAACATTCGCGGGAATGAATCGCTCCCACAATTCAGCAGCATCTCCAAATCTTTGCGCGTGTTTTTCGACAGTCGTTCTCAGTCGAGTGATGTCACTGCGGATCGAATCGACAGGGATCGTGTTTGCACTTCTTGCGCCACGCCGTTTTTGTAGATCATGAAGATGTTGAAGAGGATTGACCACAGCGCGCCACAATTGTACGGTGCGAACTCGCTGATTCCACCGGTTTACTATCCTTTCATGCGTGACAAGCCTTCGCCTGACCAACATACGAAAGACATTCGATCAAACGGTCGCGGTTGAAGATGTCAGTATTGAAGTTTCGGCGGGTTCCCTTTTCTTTTTGCTTGGATCGTCAGGATGTGGCAAGACCACAATTCTTCGGATGATTGCTGGGTTCGTCCAGCCAACTGCGGGGCGAATTTTCTTCGGCGACCGTGATGTCACGACACTTTCTCCCGAGAAGCGCAATGCCGGAATGGTCTTTCAGAATTACGCCCTCTGGCCGCATATGACAGTCTCTCAGAATGTTGGATTTGGTCTGGACGTTCGTCGTATGCCATCTGCCGAGAAGAAAATCCGCATCGGAGAATCGCTGGAACTTGTCCGCATGAGTCAATATGCCGATCGACTTCCCAATCAACTTTCGGGCGGTCAACAGCAACGCATTGCATTGGCGCGCGCGATCGCGTTTCGCCCCGATCTCCTTTTGCTTGATGAGCCACTTTCAAATCTCGACGCTAAGTTGCGCCTCGAAATGCGATCTGAGATTCGGCGAATTTCACACGAACTGCGTATCACAATGATTTATGTCACGCACGATCAACATGAAGCGTTATCACTCGCCGATCAAATCGCAGTGATGTCAGCGGGAAAGATTGAACAGCTCGGAGCCCCGAGGGATATTTACCAACGGCCACGAACTCGATTTGTCGCAGAATTTATTGGCGAGACAAATTTTATATCCGGTGAGATTCAGGGTGTCCGTGATTCAAGCGGATTTGCCGAGGTTCGGACGCCGATTGCAACGATGCGTGCTCTTATTCCATCGACAAAAAAAATCGGAGATCGTATTACGCTTTCGATTCGTCCCGAGGCGATCACCATCGACCACGCGAGCGCTGTGTCGAATCCACAATCTTGCCCAACAATTGTTCTTGGAAAATGTCTCGAATCAACATATCTCGGTGCAAGTGCGCAGCATTTGGTCGACACCAATGGTCAACTCATAAAAGTTTTTGAAGTGAATCCGAACTCGTCATCCTTCGCGGGGAAGCAAGTTCGGCTGAGCATCATCACCGATCAAGTCATCGGCTTGGAGGAATGACTTCAACCGATATTTGCGACTGGCGGATCTTCCGCTCGCTGAATACAGAAATAGCCAACAACGAATGCCGTCAATGCAACGATGACATGAAGGCCAAATCCCAATCCGATGTCGCGCGCAGTTAATGTTGATGCTGCATTTTCTTGGGCAATGGGCGAAGTCAAACTATGCATCACCAGCACCATCAAGGCGATACCGATGGTGGATCCAAACTGCCGCATCATCTGTACAAGCCCGCTCGCTTCGCCGCGCTGAGTGATTGGTACGCGTGACAGAGAATCAGCGTTTGCTGGGCTCATTGCAAATCCACATCCAACTCCAAGGACGGCCATACCCGTCGCAAGTATTGGATAATTCAATGCGAAGACGCCGATTGTTTCGATCACCGTTCCAATCAACACGAAACAAAGCCCCAGCATGATTGGACGGCGTGGGCCATGATGGTCATACATGCGTCCCGCAAAGTGAATGACGACCAGCACGGGGAGAAGCAGCGGAAGCGTCCCTAATCCTGCTTGCATTGGCGTGAAACCAAGAAACGTTTGCATATAGAAGGAGCCATAGATTCCTTGTCCAACATTGATAATGCTGATGCACAATAATAAGAATGCGTTTCCAAAGAGCCCTCGATCACGAAAGAGCCGCAGATCGATCGTCGGTTGTGTTAGTCGTAATTGCCGATGGGCGAAGAGACACAAGAGTCCGCCACCAATCACGATTGAAACCCAAGCAGGTTTCGCCATGAGACCGTGAAGCCCAAGCTCTTGCAATCCGTTTACCAGTAGCGGCGTACCCGTGAGCAACATTAGGATCGATGGCCAGTCTGTCTTGCGTGTTGCTGCGCGAATTGATTTCATTTTCAAGGTCAATGTCAGTCCGAGTGAAATGAGAGCGATGGGAACATTCAGCCAGAAGCACCAATTCCAAGATGCAAACTGCACGAGCGCGCCACCGATCAGTGGACCGCCAGCCATAAATAAAAGTGAAATACCTGCGTATGTCGCCATCGCGCGTCCGCGCTGTTTCGCAGGATAAATGTCGATCACGATTGCAGAACTTGCTGGTTGCATTGTCCCTGCACAAATTCCCTGAATGATTCGTGCTGCAATAAAGATCAAGGCATTTGGCGCAAGTGCGCATCCGATTGATGCGATCATGAATCCAATCATTCCCATTCGAAACGCATTGATTCGGCCCATCCAATCACCAAGTCTTCCACCAATGGCAACCCACGAAGCCATCGCCAATAAATAACCGTTGACGGCCCACGTCAAAGTCGAATCATCAAAGTTTAAATCTTGTCGAATACTTGGCAGCGCAACGCCAAGCACAGTCGAATCGAGCATGATCATCGAGAGCGAACCCGTCATGGCCAACAATGTCAGCCATCGTCTGTCGGGTGCATTCGTTTCGGTCATAGAGCGAGTATAAGACGCACATATGAAAAGCATTGGAATGAAGTCTTTCAAGATCGCAGCATCTCTGATTGCAAGCGTTGCCGTCGCAGGAGTGCTTGTTCTTGCTGTATTCAATTCCACGACATCAACCGAAAAGGTCGCGCCGATTGTGCCACGCGCGCCGATGGAGTCAGGCGGATCAACAGTTTCGTCTGCCGCACTGAACTATTCATTCACTTCGATTGATGGTCGCGAATTGAATCCCACCACACTGAAAGGCAAGATTGTCTTTATCGATTTCTGGGCGACATGGTGCGGTCCGTGTCGAGCGACTCTTCCAGCTCTGGAGCAACTTGCGCAGGCATATCCCAATGACTTAGTCGTCATTGGAGTCTCGAATGAACCGAAAGCAACGGTGACGAAATTTCTTGCCGGCAAAGCAATTTCTTATCCGATGGTCGCACCAGCGCCGCCTGTGGGCAAACCATTTTCGTCCGTTCGCTCAATCCCAACAATTTTTATTCTTCGCCGCGATGGATCCTTGTCGCAGACGATGGTCGGATCGCACAGCTTTGACCAATTGGCGGAAGCGTTGCATGCGGCTGACACTGCAGTACGCTGAATTGATGCGAACAATAATTCTCTGCTGTGTTGCTGTTCTGTCTTTGATATTTCCTGCCACATCTTTGGCGCAGGCTCCATCTTTACCCGCGCCAACCGCAGCGAGAGCCGATCTCGATCGACGCATGGGATGGTTCCGCGATGCACGCTTCGGCATGTTCATTCACTGGGGGCTTTACGCAATTCCCGCTGGTCAGTGGGAGGGCAAGCCGATCCCAAGTGTGGGCGAGTGGATTTTGAATTCGGGAAAAATTCAGCCTGCTGAGTACGTCAAGTTGCAGACGCAGTTCAATCCAATTGATTTCAATGCAGACGAGTGGGTTCGCATCGCCAAGCTTGCCGGGCAGAAGTACATCGTCATCACCAGCAAGCACCACGATGGATTTGCACTTTGGAATTCGAAGGTTTCAAATTTTGATGTGATGGCAACTCCGTTCAAACGAGACATCTTGCTCGAACTTGCGCGCGCATGCGAGCGCGGCGGCATTCAACTGTGTTTCTATCACTCAATTATGGATTGGACCCACGACGATTATGTTCCGCACCGTTCATGGGATCCTCGCAAGAATGAAGATGCAGACTTCGATCGATACGTCGGATATATGAAAGAGCAATTGAAAGAATTGGTCTCTGGCAAGTATGGCAAGATTGGAATTCTCTGGTTCGACGGCGAATGGGAAGAATCGTGGACCCACGAGCGCGGTCTTGATCTTGCAAAGTATGTTCATTTGCTCGATCCAGACATCATCATCAACAATCGTGTTGATAAAGGGCGATCAGGAATGGCTGGCATGAACGGCGAAGGCGATTGGGCGGGCGATTATGGAACTCCTGAGCAAGAAGTTCCTTCAACAGGATTTCCAGGTCGTGATTGGGAAACATGCATGACAATGAACGACACGTGGGGATTCAAAAGCGATGATCACAATTGGAAAAGTGCCCAAGAAATGATTCGCATGCTTTGTGACATCGCAAGCAAAGGCGGAAATTTCTTGCTCAACGTTGGCCCGCAAGCCAATGGACAAATTCCGCAAGAATCAATTGATCGACTCATGCGCATCGGTCAATGGATGGAAACGAACGGCGATGCAATTTATGGAACGCACGCGAGCCCATTTGTTCGCTTGCCTTGGGGACGCTGCACGCAGAAGCCGTTGCCGAATGGTCAAACGAGACTTTATTTTCACATTTTTGATTGGCCAAAATCTGTAGATGGCACTACGAATGCGCTGTTCATTCCTGGTTTGACTAGCGAAGTTCTTTCTGCGCGTCTTTTGGGCGCAACAGGATTCGCTGCGCAGGCATCCCGACAAGGAGATGGTTGGGCGATCTCAATTCCAGTTGTTGCACCAGATGATGTGAGTAGTGTGATCGCAGTTGATATTGCTGGAGAACCGAAAGTTGTCGCATTCGCAGTTCTTCCCGACACAGCTGGGATATTTCATTTGACGGCGAAGGAAGCAGAGTTGCGCGGTCATTTGGTTTATGAAGAAAAGTGTGACAACATTGGATACTGGACCGATGTCGACGGAACTGCACGATGGGCAGTGCGACTTCAATCGGGGGGAAAATATAACGTGACTGCAGACATCGCCGCTGCTCCAAATGAAGGAGGCAGTCGATTTCGCGTTTCCGCTTCGAATGCTGGAATCGATGGCGTTGAAACAACCGTTCAATCTGGCGCAAACTGGTGCGATTTCAAAGCAGTTGATATGGGAATCATCTCTTGCCCCACTGGCGACTTCGAAATTGTGGTGAAGCCGTTATCGAAGGCAGGTTCCGCAGTAATGAACTTGCGATCAATCACGCTTGTGCCGCTTGCGAAGTGATTCGCACATTCTTCAGCGCTTGAGGCGAAAAGCTTCCAGAGGGATCTCCGCGAATTGTGTTGTCATCGGCAGTCGCCAACGAAGAGCAAGCGCTTCACTTCCAACAGACTCGAACATTCGAACATCAAGATCGTGACAACCAATCGCAAGTGCGATATCGCCGATCTTTGGTACAGCCCCATGCAATCCGCCGTTATCAATGACACGCACGCCGTCGATCCATAACTCGCTTCCGTCATCGCTTGCGATTTCGAATCGATAGACACCGCTCGCTGGCACATCGATCATGCCGCAAATTTGTATCGCGTATCGGTCCGCAGGTACGCCGACTGGAATCACAACCGATTGAATTACGCTCTTCTGCGTCGCGCTTTCAAAAGCATCATTCGCTGGAACGATTTCAAATGTGCCGGCGATCACTCGTGCATCAAGACCGACACTGTCTCCACATTTTTTCGCTGGTAATAATTCGCTGCGCACGAAAGTGAGTGTTGTCTCGGCATTGCTCATGTTTCCCTGCCAACTTGTTCGCGCCCGCAAAGTCGAAGTTCGGTCGAGCACGATTGCAAATTCACCCTGAGGATTCGAAGTGAGCGCAAGCGTGTCCGCATTTGGTTGCGATCCATCAGTTGTGACATGAATCGTCGCGCCATTTGGCGGTGGCGCAAAGCGCACGGTCGTTGTGCCAACGAACATCCGATCATCTCCCACGATCACAGGCGCGGTCAAGATTCTGGGAGGTGTCGTAAAGTCAATCGCAACCACAGAATGTGCAGATGTTTTCGAAATCGCATCCAAGACAGAAGAATCAAGATTGACGATCAAGTCTGGACCCTCTCGACGAAATGTCGGCGCAGCAAACTCTCCACCAAGCACACGCACCCCTGTCGGATTATCGACGACCCCATCAAGGCGAATCATTCCAGACTTTGGAGACGAAAAAATATGCGCGTTGAATGTTGCGCTGCCGTCTTGATTTGTCCCCATCGTCCATCGTCCCCATTCTGGAACAGGAAGATCTGCATGACCATTTCTATAAATCGAATTCGAATGCGTTCGCATCCACTGACCGATCCCTACCAGCACAGCAAGTGACTCGGTGTCGATTCGCCCGCGTCCATCTGGTCCAATGTTCAGAAGATAATTCCCTCCTTTGGAAACAATATCCGCGAGATTTTGCAAGACGACTGGCGCGGTTTTGAAATCATGATCGTCACGCGCATATCCCCAAGATCCATTGAGTGTCATGCAGGTCTCCCACGGACGATCAAGCATTGCATCTGGGATCGAATTTTCTGGCGTCGCATAATCACCTGGCAGAGCCCAACGATTGTTCACGAGAATTCCTGGCTGTAACTCACGCGCCATCGCAACAATCTCATCGCTCGTATGTTCGCGTGCTCCGTGCTCCCAATCTCCATCGCCCCAAAGCACGGCAATCTTTCCATATCGTCCATCAAGAAGTTCTTTCACTTGCGCACGCATAAATTGTGCGTAACGGGCGTACTTCGCGCCATCGATTGGTCGCACATCCCACTCGCGCCGTGGGAGATAGTCAGGATGCGCCCAATCCAATAACGAGTAATAAAATCCCAGCTTCAATCCGTGACGTTCACATGCGTCAGCGAGTTCTCGCAGTGGATCGCGACCGCGCCCACCTTCTGAAAATGGTTTTCCAAATCTCGTTGCAGCAATATCTCGATCGCTGACGGCGCTTGGCCAATTCGCAAATCCTTCGTGATGCTTTGTCGTGATCACGATGTATCTCATTCCAGCATTTTTTGCGGCGAGTGCCCACGCATTCGCGTCGAAATCTGCAGGATCAAATCTTGGCATCAACTCTGCGTAATACTCATCGGGAGGAATCTTCTTGCGATTGAGCATCCACTCGCTCCACCCAGGCAGAAATTGCTCCTTCCAAACACTTCCCGCTTCGCTATACAAACCCCAATGCACAAACATTCCAAATCGTGCTTCTCGCCACCATGCGAAATCAGGCGGAGCGATTTCATCCGCAGTGCAAGGCGTATTCGATGTGATGGCACTCGTCGTAAGGGCGAGTGAAAAAAATTGAACGAGCAATTTTCGGATGCGCATGCGAACACGGTACGAAACCGATAGGCTTCTTGCATGCCCTCAATGATTCTCAACGGTCAACAAATCGAACTGAAAATTCAAACTCAAGAAACGCTTGGAAGCGTGCTCAACGCCCTTTTGCCATTGATTGCGGCAAAGGAACCGCTTGTTCCATCCATCGGCGGAGTTCTTGGGCAAGGACTTGCATCTGGTCAGACCATGACCGACGCTCCAACTCAGTGGTGCCTCTGGCTTCTGCACGAAATGGGTGTTCGCGCTTTGACGATTCCGCAAGGTGGCACGGGTGGTTCGATCGATAAGGTCCTATCTGCAGAAGAGCGTGCGCGAGATATTTCTGATCCATATTCACAAGGCAACATTGCAACGGGTCGTGCATTAGCAATGGCGCTTGCGAATATCTCAGTTCGAGTCTTCGTACTCAATGGAGAACAGCGCGACGTGAAACTGATGACAAGAGACAAGATGGAGCCAGCGATGCAAGCTGTTGTCGATATGCGAAGATTAAACGAGCCGATCCACATTACGACGACGCGCACGCTCGCATCGCTGATCGCTAGTAATGTTGCCAAGGATGATGAGCGGATCGATGCAATTGTTTCACTCATCTCCGATCTGGGCGTTGTGGGAATCAGCATCGATGTCGCCACCAGTACGATCACATTTGACGGTCTCTTTTCAGAAGCAAATGCTGCGGCTTCTGCATATTTGCAGGGTGGTGGAGTGAACGGAGTTCTTGAGGCGCGTCAAAAAATTCGCAATCTCAATTCGCAGATGCAAAGTTCGGGTGGCGCATCAGCGGGGCAGGGTCGTCAAGATGGGCGAAATGCTGGCGCGAACAACTCCAAAGGAAGCGATATGGCTCGGCCGTCGATCAAGAGTCTTGTGAAGCCTCGTCGGCGCCGATAAACCTGCTTTGCGACCCGTTGAATCTGGGAAAAGCAGACGAATCTTTTAAATGTTTGAATTGAAAGTCGATTTTGTCTCAATTGGAGTTACTTTAATAAGAACGATGAACCCACGTTTTCACGCTATCTGCTTTTTACTGCCGATTGGTTTCGCCTTTGTCGCTTCAATCGAAGCTCAAGGCCAGATTCAATTTGTTGATGGAACCGCTACGCGTTTTCCAGTTCAAGCCGAATACACAAATCAGATCGCAGTCGCCGACATCGATGCCGATGGCGATTTGGATATGTGCTTCGCCAATGGACAGGGATATTCGACGCTCGGGACGCTTCTCAAGCCACGCATCTATATAAATAGTGGAGTTGGTGTTTTCAGTGATCAGACCGACACGCGAGTGGCAGGCATCACTGGATGTTTTCGAAGCGCAGAATTTGGTGACGTGGATGGCGACGGAGATGTGGATCTCTTGCTTGGTCAGGATTACAGCCGGCAAATGCTCTTGCTGATCAATAATGGTGCGGGCGTCTTTGCCAACGAAACCACTGTGCGCATTCCAACTCTCAACACATCGACAGCTCGCGCAACATTCGGCGATGTCGATGCAGATGGCGATCTTGATATTGCGCTTTGCAATTCTGGAACATCTCGTTTTGGCACGACGGGTCAACCACGTCTGTATCTCAACGATGGTGGCGGTCGATTCACAGATGCAACGACAGGACGAATTCCCACGGGAAATATTTCACAGCAAATGGACATTCTCTTTTTCGACGCCGATGGCGATTTCGATCTCGATCTCTTTGTTGGCACGCGTGCATCGACTCCAAGTCAAAGCAGACTTTGGCTGAATGGTGGTTCGGGAGTTTTCGCTGCGGGTGGGAATTTTCCAAATGACTCAACGGCATATGCATACGACGCAGGCGACATCGATGGCGATGGCGATCTTGACTTGATTGGAACGAATGCTGGAACGACCAACACAGAACTTCTTGCGAAAAATGCAAATGGATTAGGTACTTCTTGGACCAATGTTTCCACTTCGATTTCTCCCAATCCTTCAGTCGACGATAACGACAGCAAGTTTTTCGATATAGACAACGACGGCGATCTTGATTTGGTTATCGCAGTGCTTGGCGCAACGAAGCGCATCTATCGCAACAACGGCACGGGCGCTTTCACGCAAGTGACCAATATCATTACTGCGTCGACAGATGCGTCGCTTGATGTGAAAGTTGCGGACTTCGACGGCGATGGTCGATATGACATCGTCACGGGTCAAGGTGAAAGTGGCGCATTTCAGAATCGCATCTATATGAATAACGGTGCGATCGACACATTGCCACCCGTCAATGTACGAACTGAGCAAGTGATCGCAGGAACTGTCGTTGGTGCGGCGCATCCCGTGCGAGTCGAACTTAGCGATGCGTACACGAGTCATATGGGTTTTCATGCGCGAAGCGTGACACTTCGATTTGGAACGGGCGGCGTGCTTTCGCAAACTCTGCCAATGAAATTGACGGGCAATTGTCTCTGGCGCGGTGTGATGCCTGCGCAGGCCGCAGGATCGCTGGTCAGTTATTCCGTGCGCTCGGTTGATGCATTTGGAAATACTGGAGATGGTCCAATTCTGACATTCACCGAATTTGGACCGCCTCCAATTCCAGCCGACCGCAATGGCGATGGCCATGTTGATGGAGTTGATCTCACCATTATCTTGGCGGCATTTGGAACCTCCGAACCTGGTGGCGATGCAAATGGCGATAATTTTACTGATGGCATTGATCTCGCGATCGTGCTTGCAGCGTTTGGGCTGTAAGTTACGGCGTATGTCCATTCAATCAATCTCACGATTCTTTTTTATCGCCACAACTTTGACGTTGGGCGCGTGCAATTCACCGCCCACACAACCTGGGCCGATCGCAGGAGAAAGTGTTTCGACAATCGGGCGTTGGTCTGGCAGTTTCACAGCGCAAGACCAAACAAGCGGCGGACAAGCGCGACTTTCCATTGGCGTAGATGGAAAACTGAACGGTTCGCTTGTTGATTCTGTTTGGCAGGCAGCTCATAGAGTTGGACGGACTGGAATCGTTTCTGGCTCGGTCACTGCGGGTGTCGCGCAAGTCACGATCGCATGGAGCACGAGTCAGACTGAGAAATTTGAAGGGATGGTCAGTGCGCCATCCTTTGGTTCGATGGGAATTAATATCCGCGAATATGGTCCTGATGGGAATTTTGCAAAGGGTGGAAACATCGCCTTCGCTCTTCACGAGCAGGGCGTTGCAGCAGGTCCGCCATATGGAAAACCAAAGACAGCTCAACCAAATTTTATGACTCAGTTTGTAGGTCGCTGGACTGTCAATTTTTATACGAGTGATGGAAACGCAGGAACAGGAACCGCGACGATTTCCAGCAACGGAGATTTCTCTGGCGTCCTCGTCGATGACGCGTGGGCGGACAGCGCTTCTGGATCGAGCGCACGACACGGATCGATCATCGGCAAAATTGATGACACTGGCAAACTTGCCCTCGGTATTTCATGGAATGGATCTGCTGCGCAAAATATTCAAGGTGTTGGATATTTTGAAGAGCCAGAAACCGTTGTGTTCCAAATGGGTAAAGATATCGACGCGGTCAAGTTGAACGGCCCTGCGTTGACAATGACCTTGGGTCGCGATTGAAGCAATTCTGGATTTGAAATTTATTTCTGCGCACTCTTGAGCGACACCAGATACGCCACGAGATCTCGCGTTTCGTGCGGCGTGAGTAGGGGACCCATCGGTGGCATCGCAGAAATTGTGCCATAACCCGCAGTCATGACTGCTTGCGGCTCGAGCAA
>Ga0208960_1001536_pt1 | contig 12262 bp, 13 predicted proteins | sample GreLakmeON33MSRF_FD_187703 | JGI IMG/M metagenome (GOLD analysis project Ga0208960, IMG submission 187703) | Freshwater lentic microbial communities from great Laurentian Lakes, MI, USA - Great Lakes metaG ON33MSRF (SPAdes) | ecosystem: Environmental > Aquatic > Freshwater > Lake | place: Great...
GTGGAGCTGGCGAGAGGAATTGAACCCCCAACCTGCGGTTTACAAAACCGCTGCTCTGCCATTGAGCTACGCCAGCCTGAGTGAGATCGGTAGTCGGGAACGCCGCACCGTTGCAGGAAAACCTAACAACTGCCTCGCAGCCTGTCAAGCGACACGATCATCCTGCCGATACCTACCGGCAGTAGCAGGTGCCCGCTGGCTTCATCGGTCCGTGGGGGAGAGCGGAATCGTCAGTCGAGGCCCATTCTGGGGCCCCAGGCATTCGTCGAGCGCCCGGAGCGGCTCATTGAGCCAATCCCTCGTGCAACTGCGGGTTACTTGAATTTGTTGGAGCGCCTCCTGCCAGCGCCCGTGCTGTTGGAGGATGTGAAAGCGGCGAAGGTGTGCTTCGATGATCGCGTGTTTCCCTCCAGCATCAGTGCATCGACAGCTGTCACGAGTGCCCCCATTCGTCTGATGGACGGCTCACGATATCAGCCATGATCCTAACGGCACTCGAAGATAATATAAATCGTGCAACAGTTTAGATTTCACTGATAAACTATTGTATTTATTGTTGAATACATGGCTGTGCTGCTATGTATTCATTGGGCAATTGATCCTGCAACTCCCAATGATCTGAGATGCTCTCGCTTGACGGTTTAGCGATAACAGGGGTATCGTGCACGGTACAATTTATTCACTGAGGAGGAGCTGATGCGCAAGATTTCAAGGTCGTCCCTGGCCGTCATTGGATTCCTACTGGCGGCCTGCTCCTCAACAGAATGGGTCCACCCCACCAAACCGAGTGACTCCTTCACGAGCGAGTACAACAAATGCCAGCAAGACGTTGGGCGGGACCCGAAAATGCAGCAGGGCAGTCAGCTGCTCCTTATAAACGCCACGGAACGCTGTATCCTAAAACAAGGCTGGCGCATGATCGAACGGGAAAAGTAGCCTTTTTTTTTCCTTCTCCATTATCTCTCTTGTGCTAATCCCCGGTTTACTCGTATCCACGCCATGAACTGACCAGCGCCACTCCGGCGTGAGCGTGAGGCCCCAACTCACGCGACTTCCAGAATCACCCAATCGCTCCATTCTGCCGAAAATTTACACAGAGTTTACAGGGAATTGACTTAACCGGAATACACCTTGGGTAAGGTAGGTGCACATAAAGATGCAGAACCCAGTTATCTCAACCCTGGAGGAAGTGATGCACAACCCAGCCGCCTATCTGATCGTACTCCTCGCCACGCTCTTCCTCGCTCCGCTAATCGTTGGGGCCCTGCAGACATTACTGGCTATGCGCGCACGAGTCATCGTCCCTCTTCTTCGAGTAGAGTCAGGACAACAATTCACCACAATCATCGCCCCCGTTCGAACGATAGATGCCGTCCTCTGTTCTCACTGCGCATCATCTTTTGATCACCAGATCGACGTGAACCCAACGACAGTCACACAACCAAGAGAGGCCCTATGATCACAGTTGATCGGCTCATGACTCGCCGCGTGGTCAGTGTCGCAGCAGGCAGCTCGGCTATTGATGCGGCAAAACTTATGACGAACCATAAAATTGGAAGTGTGTTTGTGCGTGAGCAGGACCGTATCGTCGGCATTGTGACGGAGCCGGATATTATCCGGAAAGTCGTTGGGGTAGACGGAGTGCCCTATGGTATTCCGGTGGAAGACATCATGAGCAGCCCTGTCATCGGCATCGACGGCCGCCGGTCTGTGACCGACGCGGCTGATCTAATGGAACGGCATGGGCTTCGCCATTTGGCGATACTCAAGGACAACTCAATTGTAGGAGTTTTATCGGTGCGCGACCTGCTGCGTCCAGTTTATATCGATGCGTTGTAAGCGTCTGTAAACGGTATCACAAGAAAGGGGATTCGTAGCCATGGCACCTGACCTCTTCACCGCACTCGTCGACATGGGCGTGCAGGTCACGCTCGTACTCGGCGTCATCCTGTTCCTCGTCTCGATCGGTCGAGATTGCCGGCGTGCTTTCTCGGGGCCCAAATAGAACCATGACACAAACCACGATGGACCAGGCTCTGCCCAACGGATGGCCCAATCGCTTCATCGCCACATTGACGGCCTATGATTTCACACGCACCTGGGAGGCGGGCACGCGATTCATTCTCAGCTTACTCACCCTGACGATTCTCCTTGGTCTGGCTGGCGGAGTCGTCAAAACGTTTCTCGACCTACGACTGCTTCTCTCCACCGAACTTGAGGTTGCGCTTCGGCACATCATCGTCGATGCGCTTACCTTGCTTGCCGTAGTGGAAGTTTTGCGGACGACGCTGACCTATTGTTCAGACGGGCGGGTGCGCGTCACCTTTATCGTGGATACGGTCCTTGTCGTTATGTTGACGGAGATCATTTCTCGATGGTTCACAGGCGGGGAGTGGCATCAATTCGTAATACTGGGCGGCATCGTCATTACGTTGGGGCTCATGCGTGTCGTGGCCATCCGATACAGCCCGGCGCCGATTTCGGTTACGCAACGGGCCAATCAACCGGAAGTATCCTGTCCCTAATTTTTTCACCAGGAGGTCTCTATGTCGACAGGCGTACGGTTTGAATCCGACCGAGAAGTCGCTCCCCCACGAGTGCCACGTTCATCTGCCGATGCGCTCACGGCAGCCATTCTCGACCATCTTGAGGAGCAAACGGTCATCACGCTGGACTCGCTCGTCTGTCTCATGCCCCAATATAGCTGGAATCAAATCTTCCATTGCATCGACGCCCTCGCCCAATGCAAGAAGATTGTCCTTCGCCGACATCGATTTGAGTACACGCTGTTCTCGGACACGTTTATAGCCTGACCAATTTTTCTTTTTCAGACGTTCGCCCGCTAAGACTCTCTCCAGAAGTGTCCGCCGGCAAGCGCCGAAGTCACATTGACCAGCTTGCGACGGGTCTGCGGCTCCACGAACTACACCCAACCCTGAAGCCAGACAGATTCGTCCCGCAATTGCTGCCACTGGATACGGCGGGCCTTCTTGGAATAGACCGCTTCAATTTCGATCCATTCAACCGGGTTAAGCGCTGTTTCTGGCTCGATCACCTTCGTCACAAGAAAGTGCTTCTGCTTGGCTACCGGCTTGACCGCCGTCCATTTCGTCATCAGAAGTTTTTTCGGGTGCAGAGAGGTCATAAATGATTTTCTCCTAACCCCCACCATTGGTAATGACAGTAATGAGCCTCGTGTACAACAGATCGGTCGCCGGCTGGTACGCACCAGAACCGCCCCAGTATTTTACCCTAGCATTTTTGACGTTTCACTTCCCCTGATATCGGCTCCAGACGTAATCCGGCGGCAAGCGCTGACCGGAACAACAGGGAGCAGCCTCCGTTCGAAATCCGACAATTGCCCCGTATCGCTGATCTTCCAGGCAACCGAACATTTCATGGCCCGGTAACGGCTCTGGCCGTTTCGAGACGAAGGACCGACGGCGAAACGATTCGTGGGGCTTATGGCTGTGCCTGAAGCGAGTGAACGGGGGGACGGTTATCGACTGATGGCGTGCGGTTGCCCGGCATCTGCCAACTGCACGTTCACCCGCACAACCCCTTCATTGAGATGCTGATAGGTATAGCCGTTAAAAATCTTCGGTAAGGCGTCGGCCTGCTCTTGCGCGGTGATGAGGGAGAGGGCTGGCACATAGCGTCCTGCGGCGACTTTGACGCCGATCAATTTCGCCCCAGGCTCGATCACGACGTGATCGCCAATCTCGCTCCTGAAAACGAACGACTGCATTCCTACGAAGGTATCGTTGCCAATTTTAGCAGGACCGTGGACCTGGCATTGATGGGCCAGAGAGACGCGCGGCCCGATATAGACCGAGTACCTTTTTCCCTCAACTTCCACTTCGTTCTCAAGCAGCTCATGCCCCCCTTCGAACGTTTCGAGTCCATGCACAACGACGCCATCCTGTACGTTGCTGTTATCGCCAATAAAAATATGCTCTCCTTCGTCCCCGCGAACTGATGCCCCAGGAGCCACAAACACGTGCTCGCCGATGACGGTCGAGCCACTGACCGCCCCAAGCGGATGGATACGAGCGGTCTTGGCAATGACCGGGACATCGACCTCCGGGTTGAACGTGGTCTTCACATTCGGGGCCACCCAGCCGATCAGCACGATGCCGGCGACCAGCGCGTTCAGGCTCAGGCTGAATGTCAATAATCTCGATTGGGTCATACGGATTCTCTTTTTCATGCGTGACGGCGAACCGTTTCCACGCTGGATCGCGTTAGAACGCCACGGCAGGATAGTTTTTTTGAATGGGGGGATTCTTTAAGATAGGCTTGGCTTTGACTGCATCGAGGAGCGGCGGGGCGCTCCAAATGATTTTGTTTCCCGGCGCGAGGCTCGCCGCCTGAAAGTAGTGCTTCTTCGCCTCGGCGGTTTTTCCCTCGTGATCGAGCGAGACCGCCAAATTATACTGGGCCTCGGCCAATTCCGGTTGCGCGACCACGGCCTGCTGAAAAGCCTGGGAGGCCCGGCTCCAATCGCGTGCGAGAAAATACCGTGTCCCTTCAGCCATATACGGGGCCGCTTTCTCGGCGGTCGTCGCCGGCGCTGCCAATACCTGTGCCGGAGGAGCAGGGCGACTTGTCGCGCACGCGGCGACCATACCCGCCAGCATGAGCACGGCCATCCAGCTCAGGATCTTAGGTGTCGCTGGTAGTGTCATGGCTTCGATCGGGGTTCGGAACTGGTGCGGGGAACAACGGGTTTGCTTTCTGGGTGGAGTAGCGCAAGGTTCACAACCAGCGTTTTATCGCCTGGGTGCCGCTCCTGCCACTCGGGAAGGTGCACGTCGGCTTGCTCTTGGGCGTGCGAGAGCCGGTAAAATTTTCTTCCGAGCGTGAGCAGAGGTTGATCGATGGGATCGATCATATAGCTCGGGACGGCAGGGACCATCGCATCAACTGGCAAGGACCAGAAATTTGCCATTACGACGTAGGCCAAGCCATCCTGGACAAACACTCCACCGGTGATAAAGGCCAGTCCGGCCGAGCCATCGCTGACTCGCCGATAAAACGTCACGATGTCGTTCGGCGCCGCCTGCGTCAGGGCGTCCGCCAGCGGCCCAGCGATGGCCGCCAAGTCCGCAGCGGTGAAGACGGGGTGCCGCTCAGACCACCCGTTCACTACCCCCATGAATCGGTCCGTCTGCACCTGAATGCGCATCCCGCTTAAAAGCGCACGCATTGTCTCAGGCGCGAACGTAGCCGGATGGGTATGGGGACGCGCGGCCCGCGTATCCCTACGGATTTCGATCCGCGTCACCTCATTCGCCATGATCACTTTCGGCGGGGGATACGCGACACAGCCTGTGAGCAGGACCATGGCGAGGACCCCGGTGCCGAACGCTGTCCGATGAACCGGCATATCGACTCTCTTCCCTTATAACCCCGTGCAGTATAGCAGCCTCCGGCCGGGAAAGCATGGTGCAGATGCTTTCTCGGCCGTGGGTGCATGATCGGCGGCGCCGTACTGCAGGTACCAGGCCGCCGCACGACCATGAATCTGCTACTGCGGGACGCGCGTAAGGAGCGTCTCGTTCGTCGCCAGCGCCGTCTGCGGCAATGGATAGGCTTTCGCCGCCAGCACGACCGCTTGCCCTTGCGCACTATTGACATACCGCAAGAACTCCAACAGCACCGGATGCATTGCTGACGTCGGATCGCTGTTAACGTACAAATACAGAGACCGGCTTAGGGGGTAGGCGCCGGTCGCCACCGTCTCGGCCGTGGGCGCTACCGCCTGGTCGCTATCAGTTTTGGCCAATGGCACGACCCGGATATCGGAAATGGTGAAGCCGATTCCGGCATAGCCAATGGCGAAGGGATTGCGGGCAATGGCCAAAACCTCGCTCGCAGAGCCGGGCTCCTCAAGGATCGTGGGCTTTTGTGGCTTGCCTTGTAGCACGAGTTCAGAAAAGAACGTCTTGGTCCCAGAACGGTTGTCACGCCCGTAGACGTCAATCGGCGCTTGGCTCCAGGGCGCTCCCAAACCGAGCTGGCCCCACGTCGCCAGGGGCGTTGCGGCGCCCGTTCCGTAAATGCTCGCGAGCTGGGCAAGCGAGAGCTGCGGGATTGGATTGCTCGCATGGACGTAGATCGCCACCGCGTCCATGGCAATGGGCATCGCGAGCGGCGCATAGCCGAATCGCGACGTGAAATGTCCATGCTCCTGTTCGGTCAACGCGCGTGAGGAGGCAAAAACGGTCACGGTGGAGGCTCCCTCGGTGCCGCGGCCGCGCGCTTTGTCCCCACGGCGTTGCCCAGACAGCCCCAGCACGAACTCTCTCAATGCTTCCGAGGACCCGCTTCCTTCGACCCCGACCTTGGCCTTCGGATGGGTGCGGGAGAAATCCGCGGCCAGCTTGAGTAGGAGCGGCCTCATGGTGTCAGAGCCGGCAATAGAGAGACGGCCTTCAACGGATGCCATGGGACGGTAGGGGACCTCGGCTGCCACATTTGCGACTCGGATCATGCGTTCAACCTGTTCAGCTTCGACGGTCGAATCGGTTCCTGCTAGCATGACCATGATCAACCCAGCCCCGAGCATCGCTGGTGTGCATAATATTGACTGGAGTCTGTCCTGCATCTTCATTCGATTTCCTCCTTCATTCGGGCACAGATCACTGTGCCTGGTCAGTTCAGATCGGCCGTCTCGTCCCGTATGGACGCGAAGAGACGCGGGGCGTTAGTTCCAGAGCCATTGGGCTTGGAGGCGGAGCATTTGCATATTGAAGACTTGCTGGCCCTGTGCGAACGTCAGCGACTCGGCGTTGCTCTCCGATGAGGCCGCATTGGTCCCATGCTTAAAGAGGTATTCCGCCACAAAGCGCCAATGGGTGTCTGGTTCCCAGACCAATCCAGCATTGACGTTTTTGGTATCATAGTTCGCGCCCGAGGTGCTGTTCTTACTGCCCCCGTAATATTCGCCGTACCGGAGATAGGGCGTCATCAGGCCCGTATCGGAGTACCGCCAGGTATAGTTTCCCTGCAGATACCCGCCGTAGAGGGACTGCTCCCGCAGGAAGCCATCGGAGCCCCGTTCAGGACCCCGTCCCACCACCGCTTCGGCCATGATGCCCCAGGGCTGCGGAGGCGTCCAGACATAGGCGCTGAGGCGCTCATCCCTGATTCCGCAATACCCATCTTCGCGAACGGCCTGGGCGCACCGCGTGGCCCCTGTCGTCCGCGACGTCACACCCGTGGCATCCCAGATACCGGTGTAGGCATGGGCGCCGATATCGATCAGCCTCCCGTTCGGGAGTTCAAATGGGTACGACACCTTCCCGGCGAAATGCTTGTTTTTATTGTAGTCCACGGCATTTCGGCCTTGACCGTTATACATCTGGACCGCGACATTGCCATAATCGCCAGGCCCATTGTGGTACTGGGTCAATGTTTGGTAGCGGGCCTTGGATTCCGGCGTCGTATAAAATAACGCAATACCCATATCCCGTTCGCCAGGGGCGCTGGTTTGAATGGATTCATGGCGATCCAACTCCTGCCGCTGGCTGCTGGTTCGAAGGGTATCGAAGCCGACCAGTGCCCGCTGCATGCCAAACCGGACGCGCCAGGTTTGATCTTTCGTCACCATATAGTCGGCAAAGGCGTCGACAAGATTCACCACATTGCCCGTATTGTATCCGTCACCTTCGAAGGCCGGCTGGAGGAAGAAGAACAGCCGCTCCGAAATTTGCCCGGCAATCGGCATGCGAATCCGGCGGAAGTAAAATTTCTGATCGCCACCAGTCGCCTGAGCTCCCTTGCTCACGACGGATTTTGAATCGGAGAGAGAGACATCGCCCTTGCCATTGTTATAAAACGACATACGAGTCTGCACGAACCCCTGGATGCGCATGCGCTCGTACCAACGCGGGTTGGCCACCACTCCCTGCAGGCTCGATTGCTCGGACACGCGCGCTTCAGACTCCGCTTTGATGCGGACCCAATCGTCCATGGATAAGATGCCCTTTTCGAGTAACAGATCTTCGAGCTGGCTCGGTTGCGTCTCGGAAAACCCTGCCGAGCGAGCACCGGAGAAGGGTGCTGTGCCGACTCCCTCGGTTGCAGCCATTACGGGATTACTCCCCGAACCCAGCGCCATCAGCAGGGCGCTGGCGACGAGAAGACCCTTTCTAGATGCTAGACGTATCGTGTTGCCCACCGGTGACCCTCCTTGTGTTGTAGCCCATGACACACTTCCTCATATCTGCTGCCAGGTAGTGAATCGTGCAATCGCACACGTGCACTATCAAGGATTGATGTAACGACTAGATGACGCGATTGTTACGGGCGTGTTAACTTTCGAGGAAGGGGGGGCTATGGCGCGGCGTCACTGCCTCGTAGAGGGGTCGCACGGTCGTGAGCGGCGTCCACGTGAGGACTGCCAGAGAATCTTCGGCATAAATTCTTGATCGCATCCCGTTCAGCACAGAGGTCACGCCAGGAGTGCTAGCCAGCACCCAGAGGGCTTTCCGTGACAGCGATTCGTTGCGTCTTTCTTCGGGTAACAGGGGATCGAGGGCGGTCGCTACTGCGGCGGTTCTCGCGCGGCTTCGTTCGGTGGCCTCTCTGCGGAGCCCACCCAGCAAGGTCAGTAACTGCGGCACGTAGCGATCGCGCCAGTTCTCCCACTGCGCGGCTGCCGTACCAGTCAGATGTCGCGAGAGCGCCTGCATGACTTGATTCATCGGGGGGGCGATCAATTGCTGTTCGATCTGCGCCCAATGTTCCAGCCCCTGGATGTGCAGCCGTATCCTGGTCAACTCAGCGGCCCAGGTGAAGAAGTCGGCCGGAGCCTTGCCGTGGGCATTCTGCGGCAGGCTGGGGGCAATCGACTGGCGATATTCCGCTTCCAGCTCGGCGACAGCGTGGCATTGCTGGTCGAAATCTAGCGGCTCGCCTTCGAGCGGGAAATCCGCCAATCGCATGACGCCGCTCTGTGTGGTCGGCATGGCATTGAGTGGACGATTGACGAGCACCGCGATGCCTTCGCGTTGCGCCACCGCCAGCACCGTTTCCCGTTGTCCCACTCCCGTAGTGGGCGTCAGCAGCGCGCCGGCTTCGTAGAGATTCATGGGACATTGCAGCACGGCGAAATGGTGATGGCGCATGCCTTGTGACGCCGCAGCAGTTTTCGCGGCCTCGCACAGACGAGACAGCGACGTCGCTTCTGGAGTGGAGGGATCGGCCGTGACCGTATTCGACGACACGCCGTAATACTGAATCCGTCCTGCCGCCACTTGGGACTCGAAAAATCTGAAGGCCTGTTCACTTCGGCGATAAAAAGCCTCGCGCGTCTGCATGAGGTCTCCACCAGCGTGACGCGCGGCCTCGGAGAGAAAGTATTCCGGATTGTGCAACAAACAAACATCGAGCGTGGCCAGTCCCAGCCGATCCAGGGATAGGGTCAGTTGATCGGCCAGATATTCCGGATGCAGACAGTGCCAGAGGCCCTCGCCATATATGACCATGTCAGGGTAGGGACGCCCGGCCTGTTTCCGCGCCTCCGCCTGTTGCAGATTCTGTCCTTGCACATAGCCAATTTTTGAGATGACGATCATCTCGTCACGCGCCACCTCGCCGCGCTCGCTCAACTCGCGCACGACCGAGCCGACCAATCGTTCGCTGTCGCCGTCCATATAATTCGTCGAGGTATCGATCAGGTTCACGCCTTCCCGCAGCGCGTACTTGAGGGATTCTCGATGCTCCGGCTCCCGCGTATCGACTCGATAGGTCCCGAATCCCAATCGGGAGGTCGTGAGTCCCGTCGCACCGAATCGGCCATAGCCATGCTCCATGTGACTGTCGGGGCCTGCCTGACTCAGGATGCGCCCAACATATCGAGCCGTTCCTTCAGGGCTGGCCGCGCCTGGGAGCGCGGTGCCTTGCAAGAGAGGCGGTGGGGTCGTTGGATCCGGTCGTCGCGCGGCAGACCGAAGCGCGGCTATGACATCCCCTGGATGTGTGAGGGGCTGCTGACAGGAAAAATTCCGGCAGATATACAGCGCCGCCTTCCCCTCCACCAGGCGCTTGCCGGCGAGCAGGGGATGGCCGGAGGGCTGGCCCGTTCCCGCGCTGGAGGCAATCACACGATGCGGCAAGAATACCTCTCGCACGGCGCGCTGCAAGGCCGCCAACCCTGGATCGTCGGGCGCGCCGACAAAGGCTAATTCAATCGGCCCGTCTGCTAGGAGATCCACCACGGCAAGGCTCTTGGCAAAGGCTCGCGGATACCGGGCTATCTGGCGGCCGTACGCGCGAATCCCTCCGACCGCGGCCTCGCGCAGATCCTGCCGGTCATAGTGGAACGACAGCCTGGCGAGGGCTGAGACCGCCACGGAGTTGCCACTGGGTGTCGCCCCATCGGCCCCCTCACGCGGGCGCATGATGAGCGGTTCATGGCCCTCCGCCGTGGTGTAGAAGCCCCCCTGGTCCTTATCCTGAAAGGAGCCCACCATCGTCTCGCCTAAGTGAAGCGCGGCAGTGAGATACTGTTCGTGTCCGCAGGCTTCATAGAGATCGATCAAGCCCTCGGCCAGATAGGCATAGTCCTCCAGGACCCCGTCAAGATGGGCTCGGCCCTGCCGCGAGGTGCGGAGCAGCCTGCCATCAGAAGTTCGATGAACCACCAAGAGAAAGTCTGCTGCCTGCCTGGCCCCGTCGAGGTAGCGCGGGATTCCTAGCACACGGCTTGCCTCGGCCATCGCCGAGATCATCATGCCGTTCCAGGCCGTAATGATCTTGTCGTCGAGCGCGGGAGGGACGCGCTGTTGGCGGGCGCGATAGAGCAGAGGACGCACGCGCTGAATCGTCTCGTGCAGTGCATCGATGGTGAGGTCCAGCTCCTTGGCCACGGCCGCAATGGGCCGCAGCCGATTGGGGATGCTGTGGTGTTCCCAATTGCCCGCATCGGTAATGTCGTAACAGGCACAGAACCGGCGAGTGTCCTCGGCATTCTGCAGCACGGCCTCGATCTCCGCCGGCGTCCAGACGAAAAACTTTCCCTCGACCCCTTCCGAGTCCGCATCCGTGGCGGAATAAAATCCTCCGGCTGGGTCGGTCATCTCGCGGAGAATATAGTCGAGCACCTCCGTTGTGACCTGGCGATAGGAAGGCTGCTGTGTGACCTGATAGGCCTCCACATAGGTTTTGGCCAGGAGGGCATTGTCATAGAGCATTTTCTCGAAATGGGGAGCGAGCCACCGTTCATCGGTCGAATAGCGCGCAAAGCCTCCGCCGATATGGTCGTAGATGCCTCCGGCCGCCATCGCATCCAACGTCCGCGTGACCATCTGCAAGGTTGTGCGGTCACCGGTGCGACGGTAGCACCGGAGGAGCAGCGACAGGCCTGCTGACGGAGGAAATTTCGGCGCGCTGCCGAATCCGCCATGCTGGGCATCGAAGTCTTTTCGGAACTGCATCACGGCGTCATCGAGGACAGAGGCACTCACTGAAACGGGGGACACGGCCCTGAGTTCGTTCTTCAACCGATCGGTCAATTGCCGCGCCTGGCTCCTGAGGCCTGTCGTATCCTGCTCCCAGGCGTCTGCGATTTGCTTAAGCAGATTGGAGAAACCAGGCCGCCCCCAACGGTCCTCCGGAGGAAAATATGTCCCAGCAAAGAAGGGCTCCTGTTCCGGCGTGAGGAAGACCGTCATCGGCCAGCCTCCCTGGCCGCGGTTAAGCGTCACCGTGGCCTGCATATAGATCTCGTCGAGGTCGGGGCGTTCCTCTCGATCGACTTTGATACAGATGAAATGCCGGTTCATGACCGCCGCAATGGCTGCGTTTTCGAACGACTCCCGCTCCATCACATGGCACCAGTGACAGGCGGAATAGCCGATCGAGAGGAGGATAGGGCGGTTCTGTTCTTTCGCAGTCTGTAAGGCTTCTGGTCCCCAGGGATACCAATCGACGGGATTCGAGGCATGCTGGAGTAGATAGGGACTAGTTTCGTGAAGGAGGCGATTCGTCGGGGCGGATTTCGGGGGGGTAGACATGCTTCACGGTAGCATCGGCGCCTGAGAGGGGTCAACGCGCAGAGAGCAGATAAGGGAAGAGGCCTGCAATCGTGAGATCACAGGCCCCCTCAGAATCGTTCAAGTCAGGCTTGTCTGATCAGACAAACGACATGCGTCGTGATTACTTGCCCTTCTCGTCCTTCTTCTTCTCGTCCTTCGTCTCGCCGAACGTGTCAGCGTGGCCGCCCTTCTTCTCGTCCTTCTTCTCCGCCTTCTTC
>Ga0208960_1001537_pt1 | contig 12258 bp, 7 predicted proteins | sample GreLakmeON33MSRF_FD_187703 | JGI IMG/M metagenome (GOLD analysis project Ga0208960, IMG submission 187703) | Freshwater lentic microbial communities from great Laurentian Lakes, MI, USA - Great Lakes metaG ON33MSRF (SPAdes) | ecosystem: Environmental > Aquatic > Freshwater > Lake | place: Great...
GAATGTCCGCCGATGAAGACCTTGCGCGGGTCGCCGCCGTGTTCGGCGATGTGCTTCACCGTCCAGGCGAAGGCCGCCGCGGCGTCGTCGACGTAGGCAGGGTATTTGACCTTCGGGCTCTGTCGGTAGTCGGGCGTGACGACCGCGACGCCAGCCTGAGCGAAGCTTTCGCGGATCTCGGCGCAGTATTCCGAAGCCAGGTCTTTCGAGCCTTTCTTGAGTCCGCCGCCATAGAAATAAACGTAGGTCGCAAACCCCTTGGCCCCGACGGGTATGGTTAAGTCCAGCTTGCAGCGTTCCTGCTCGTAGGGCGTCTGGGAGATGACGTCATCCTTGTAGCTGATGTCCTTGATCACCTTGGTCTCGACCGCCGAAGTCGTGGTGGCGGCGAGGCACAGCAGCAGGGCGAGGAGGCGCATCAGGCGATGATGGATTGGACAATCTTGCCGTGGACGTCCGTGAGGCGGAAGTCGCGGCCGGAACTTCGGAAGGTAAACTCTTCGTGATTGAATCCGAGGAGCCTCATGATGGTCGCATGTAGGTCGTGCACGTGGACGACATCCTTCACGGATTTGTAGCCGAATTCGTCGGTCTCCCCGTAGACCGTGCCCGCTTTCACGCCGCCGCCGGCCATCCACATGGTGAAGCCGTGGTTATTGTGGTCGCGGCCGTTGATTTTGCCGGCGTTGGAGCCGGGGGTTGGCAGTTCGACGGTCGGAGTGCGGCCGAATTCGCCGCCCCAGATGACGAGCGTCTCGTCGAGCATGCCGAGGCGCTTGAGGTCCGTGAGGAGTGCCGCGATGGGCTGATCGGCTTCCAGGGCCAGGCGCTTATGGTTCTTCTCGATGTCGTCGTGGCTGTCCCAGGGCTGGCCGTCGCCATGCCAGAGCTGGATGAAGCGCACACCGCGTTCGGCGAGGCGACGAGCAATGAGGAACTGGCGGCCGAGGGTCGTATCGCCGTACATCTCACGGGTCTTTTCCGATTCTCGGCCGATGTCGAACGCGTCGGTGGCTTCGAGCTGCATGCGGTAGGCCATCTCGAAGGATTGGGCGCGGGCCTCAAGGGCGGCGTCCTGTGGGCGTACGGACTGGTGGGCGGCGTTGAGTTTTGCGAGGAGGTCGAGCTGCTTGCGTTGGGCAGGTCGGGAGAGGCCGAAGTTCCGGATGTTCTCGATGAGTTCATCGACGCTGCGCTTGGAGGTGTCGACGTAGTTGCCTTGGTAGACGCCGGGGAGGAAGCCGCACTGCCAGTTCTGCGTCTCCTGGATGGGGAAGCCGCCGGGGCAGAGGGTCATGAAGCCGGGCAGGTTCTCGTTCTCCGTGCCGAGGCCGTAGGTGACCCACGAGCCCATCGAGGGGCGGACCTGACGGGCTTCGCCGCAGTTCATCAGCAACAGGGAAGGCTCGTGATTGGGCACGTCGGCCTTCATCGAGCGGATCACGCAGAGGTCGTCGGCATGTTCGGCGGTCTTGGCAAAGAGTTCGCTGACCTCGAGGCCGCTTTTGCCGTAGCGTTTCCACGTGAAGGGCGAGCGGAACGCGGCGCCGGTCTTGCGCTCGGTGGCGATGTAGTCTCCCGGGAGTGTCTTGCCGTGGTATTTATCGAGGGCGACCTTGCGGTCGAAGGTGTCGACCTGCGAAGGGCCGCCGTTGGCGAAAATATGAATAACGCGCTTGGCCTTGCAGGGCAGCGGGGGCTTGCGGGCGGCCAGCGGACGGAGCGGATCCACCTTGATCTCGGTGCCGCGGAGTTCCTGTTGGAGCAGCGAAGCCAGGGCGACGCCGCCGAGGCCCATGCCGACGCGGCGGAGGAACTCACGGCGGGAGCCGAGGGAGAGCGAGTCGAGGTGGTTCATTAGTCGGCGAAGATGAATTCGTTGCTGGTGAGGAGGACCTGGGCGAACGTGGAAAGCGGTGACTGTCGATCGGGCTTCTTGCCGAACTCTCCGTCAGCGGACGTGAGGAGTTCGCCAGTCTTGGCATCCTTGATTACCGGGGACCAGGAGAAGCTATCGCTCTTCGAGGCGATAAAGTTGTCGGTGATGAAGTCGATGCTCTCACCTGCGGCCAGTTCTATCTCGGTGAGGTTCACGGGAGCGGAAGCAGCGCCTTTAGCTACAACTTCAGTAAGGATGCCTTTGCGGGCAGTGATGATGCGCGCGCGGACGCCGTCGCTGGCTTTACTGCTCACGGCGAGCGTGCCTTCGATGCGATACTTGCCGGCACTACCGGCTGTCCAGCGGCGGATCACCGCGGTGGCATCGGCCTTGTCGCCGGGGTGTCCGCCTTTGGCTGTGAGAAAGGTGTGCGCGAATTCCTTGTCCGGCATCTTGTCGGTCGGGGCGATGCGATCCTTTGTCTGGACCTTCATCTCGGTGAAAGCGACCATCTTGGTGGAAGTGTTCCAGCCACCGTAGCCATTACGCCAGGTCGCCGGGGCGGGCGCCAACTCGGCTTCACGGAGATATTCGAGGGCGAGGGCGACCTCGTTCTTGTTCGGCAAACGACCGAGGACGGAGAGATAGAGAGATTTCACTTTTTCTTCGCTCGAGGGCAGGGCGGCGGTCATGACGACGAGGGCTTCGGCTTGGGTGCGAGCGAACGGATGGTTCATCATCCAGAGCGCCTGCTGCGGGGTGGTGGTCTGGTTGCGCTTCGGGACGTGATAGTCCGGGTTGGCGAAGTCGAATGTCCGGAAGAAAGCGGGGAGGTTCTGGCGATCGATGCTACCGTAGAGGGTACGGCGGGGCTCGGAGAAGTTCGCTTCGAGATTGAAAGGTTGTCCGCCGATCTTGGCGGCGTCCAGGCGGCCGGCGGCCCGCAGCATGCTGTCGCGCATGGCTTCGAAATCGAGGCGGCGGCGTTGGGCGCGCCAGCTCAGCTCATTGTCGGGGTCCTTGGCCAAGGCTTCGGGGCGCACGTCGACCGTCTGCAAGAAAGTGCGGGAGAGGACGATCGAACGGATGAGCTTCTTCATCGACCATTCGTCCTTCATGAAAGACGAGGCGAGGTGTTCGAGGAGCTCGGGATTCTTCGGGAGCGGGGTGCGCACACCGTAGTCGCTCGGGGTCTCGACCAAGCTGCGCCCGATGAGTTCGGTCCAGATGCGATTGGCCATCACGCGGGCGGTGAGGGGGTTCGACTTGCTGACGATGGCGTTGGCCATGTCGAGTCGTCCGCTGCCTTCGGTGAATTCCTTGACCTTGCCGTCGGTGAGGATGGCAGGGAACTGACGGGGGACGGTCTTGCCCAGACGAGACGCGCTACCGCGAAGGAAGACGACGCCTTTGACGGCTGTGGGTTTGTCCAAGAGGACCATCGCGTGGGGCGGGCTCTTCGGGTTGGTGGCTTTGAAGCCGACGACCTGAATCTCGAGGCTGTTGCGGGTATTACGGTCGGCGACGTTGTACGTGCTGATTAGCGAAGCCGCTGTGACGGCCGTTGGTCCTTTCGGGTCTTCGACCAAGACGCGCCAAGGCTTCCAGGCGGGGAGGCCGTCTTTGTCGGGCTTGTGGGCTTCGGCGAGAATTAAGCCATAGGCGGCGGTAAGTTCACTGAACTTCTTTGGGGACTTTTTTTGGAGCTCGGCGCGGAGCAGCGTGTCTCGGAATTCCTCCGGTTTACCCATCAGAGCGGCGTAGCGGGCGGCGAACTGGTCGTCTGGGATATCCTTCAGCTGATACCAGCCACCCCAGACCGGGTCCTTGTCGTTGACCTTGGTCTTTAGCGTGCGCTGCCAACCGTTGAGCACCGTCGGGTAGAGGTTCGTGCGCTTGGCTTCCTGCGTATAGTTGAACTTAGGTTCCTTGGTCGCGCGCAGCATCAGCGTCAGGTAGTCTGCAATCTTGGCAGGGCTGAAGGATAGTTCGCGTCGGCTGTTTACGAAATCATCAAGCTTTTTCTGGCGGGCCGCGAGTTCGGACTCGAACTCCTCAGTCTCCTTGGTGCGCGTGAACGGCTTGAGCGGTGGAAGCTCCTTCGGTTCCTGGCTCGAATTGAAGATCGCGTAGAGCGAATAGTATTCCGTCGTCGGCAGCGGATCGAACTTATGATCGTGGCAGCGGGCGCAGGCCATCGTCAGCCCTTGGGTGCCGCGCATGACGACATCGATACGGTCGTCGATGATGTCCGGGGTGCTGTTAAGGAAGCGACGGCCAAGCGTCAGGAAGCCGAGCGCGGCGAGGTCGCGGTTGTTTTCGGGGTCTTTGGCGATCTGGTCGGCGGCGATCTGCAGTCGCAGGAACTGGTCGTACGCCAAGTCCTGGTTAAAGGCGTTCACCACCCAGTCACGGTAGGTGTAGGCATATGGGTAGCGGCGTTCTTCTTGAAACACGTAGCCCTTCGTGTCGGCGTAGCGGGCGACGTCGAGCCAGTGGCGGGCCCAGCGTTCGCCGAAGGCCGGCGCGGCGAGGAGGCGGTCGACCAGTTTCTCCGTAGCTTGTGGATCCTTGTCGGCGACGTAGGCAGAGGTCTCTTCGGCGGAAGGGTTGAAGCCCCAGAGCGCGAGCGTCAGGCGACGGACGATCACTTCGCGCGGCGCCTCGGGATTGAAGTCGAGACCGGCGGACTTTAACTTCGCGAGTACGAAACGATCAAGAGGTTGGCGGACTTTAGCGGCATCGGTGGATGTGATGACGGGCGAAGCAGGAGCCTGGACAGTCTTGAATGCCCAGTGCTTGCTCGGGTCATGCGCGACTGGTGAAGACTCGGTCGGCCACGGCAAACCTTGACGAACCCATTCGGTCAGGGCGGCGATCGCCTTGGGCGGAAGTTTCTCGTCTTCGCCCGGCATAGCGTAGATATCTTTTCCTTTGGCGTGGTTGATGGAAAGAATGAGGCGGCTGAGTTCGGGCTTACCGGAGACGACGGCCGGACCGACTTCGCCTCCCTTCAGAATCAGTTCACGGGAGTCGAGGCGCAGACCCGATTTCTGTTTTTTGGGTCCGTGGCATTTCAAACAATTATCGATCAGGACCGGGCGGATTTCTTTTTCAAAAAACTCGACTTGAGCGGCGCTCGGAATGGGCGTGGTTTCCGTGGCAAAACCTAGGAATGGGGCAAGCAAAACGACGAACTGGGCAGGGCGAAAAAGCATGCTTAATAACTGAAACAGGCAGGACGGGGAAAAGTTCCTTAAAGGTGCTGGGCATCAGCGGGATGTAAAGCCGAGGATGCATTATGCCTCCCGATACTCATTTTACTTCCAACCTTAAGGTAAATCGAGTGTCTCAATGGCAACCCCGACCCCATGCGCACGTCACTCGTCGTCCTGTTTATGTCTGTCGGTCTGCTTTTTGGTCAGGCCAAGAAGCCGGCCAAGAAAGCGTCGAAGCCGGCCATTGCCGCTGAAGCGCCTGGGCCATGGATCTTGGGCACCGTTGGTGTCGGTAAGCGTCCGGATGGCACCATCGAATCAACGGGCTATAAGGGGCTCGCCCTCAAGCTCGGCGCCGAAGGCAAATTCGCCATCGCCTATGACTTGGAGCTTTGCCGTCCGCTCGGAGGATGGTCTGGTAAGTTTACTACGGAGATGAATTTGATGTCGCGCGGGGATTACCCCACGGCGATGGGCGAAACAATTTTTGCCGTCACCGGCGATGTCGCGGGCTTTGAACCTGGAGTCGATGCGAAGGAACTGACGGCACGCAAGGGCTACGGGCCGCTCGCGCAGGGCAAGGTACGCTTTAAAGGTTTCCATAATGCCGGTAATAAAGTCGTGCTAACGTGGGATGTCGGCGGCGTGCTGGTCTACGAGGCGTCCGAAGTCGTGAAGGTTTCCCAGCATGAATTCATCGTGCGCACGATCGAGATCAGCCCCAGCAAATCAGGCGTCACGATTTTGGCTCCGCTCCCGTATGCCCAGTCGCACATCACGGCCGTCGTGACATCTTCGGCGGGTAGCAATCTGACGGCCAAACTCGGCGACCGCGAAGTCTTGCGCGTGGCTCCCGCGTCGACGCCTACCCTCGTACGTATCGCGTATGTGCCTGAAGGTTCGGTGGCACAGATAGCTGGCACCCCATCGACTGAGATCCCGTCCGTGTTGCTCGCGAAGACCGATCGCCTCTGGCCGCAGACGGTCGAGACCAAGGGTGAGCTTTCGACCAAAAAGAACGAGGCCTACGTCGTCGACAAAATCAACCTGCCCGAGACCAATCCTTGGAAGGCTCCGCTGTTCACCTCGGCCTTGGATTTCTTGCCGGATGGCCGTGCCGTTGTCTCCACCTTCCATGGTGATGTCTTCATTGCCTCCGGTATCGATGATAAACTTGAGAAAATCACTTGGCGTCGCTTCGCCAGCGGCCTCTATCATCCGCTCGGCCTTAAGGTCGTGAAAGGCGAAATCTACGTCACCTGCCGAGATGGCATCTGGCGGCTGCAAGACAGCGATGGCGACGGCGAGTGCGATACCTATGAGGCTTTTAATTTCGACGTTATGGTGACGATGAACTTCCATGAATTCGTCTTCGACCTGCAGACTGATGCTGAAGGCAACTTCTACTTTATTAAAGCGGGTCCCGTGCGGAAGGGCGGTCGCGGTTTCGATGATATCTGCGATCATCACGGCTCGCTCTTCAAAGTCTCGCCCGACGGTAAAAAGTTTGAAGTCATCGCCACCGGTTTCCGCGCCCCTAACGGCATCGGCATGAGCCCGACCGGCCAGATCACCACCGGAGATAACGAAGGCACCTGGACGCCCGTGTGCCGTCTCAATTGGGTGAAACAAGGCGGCTTTTATGGCGTCGTTGATTTGGCGCATCGTGTGACCCCGCCCGCGGATTATGATCGCCCGTTGTGCTGGTTCCCCAAGGACGTGGATAATTCGAGCGGCGGCCAGGTCTGGGTGACCTCCGATAAGTTCGGCCCGTGGCAGGATCGCCTCCTGCATCTGAGTTACGGCACCTGTTCGCTCTATGGCGTCATGGCTCAACCTGTCACCCTGAAGAGAGAAACGATTATGCAGGGTGGGGTGACGCGTTTTAACGTCAACTTTGACAGCGGTATCATGCGAGCGCGTTTTAATCCGCAAGATGGCCAGCTCTATGTCACTGGCCTACGCGGTTGGCAGACTACCGCCACGCACAACGGCTGTTTGCAGCGCGTGCGTTATACCGGACATCCGGCCGACATGCCCTTGGGACTGAAAGTCACCCGGCAAGGGGTGCAAATCGACTTCAGCGATGAACTTGATCCTAAATTCGTGGCCGACATCACCAGCTGGAATGTTGAAATCTGGAACTACGTCTGGTCATCGGCTTACGGCTCGCCCGACATTTCGACTGTTGAGACTAAGACCACCGCCACCGAATTGGGTAACGACGGTAAGATGCAGTTCAGCAAAGAACAGATGTCGCAGCGCAAGCGCGATACCTTGGTGGTCAAATCGGCGAAGCTTCTGCCGGGGCGCAAATCTGTCCTCTTGGAAATCGCGGACTTACGGCCCGCCATGCAGATGTTGCTTAAGTATGACCTCAAGACCCTGGAAGGGAAGGACGTCAGCGGCCAGATCGTGAACACCATCCACGTCCTCCCGGAGTAATGCAGGTCGGGACAGCACCCCGTGCTGTTCTCTGTGTCTTTGGTAGGGTCGGGACTGCGTACCGACCTAGCGTGCCGCGGTTAGGGTTGAGCGCCCTCGCTGACCCGCCGCCGCATCGGCTTCGTAGGTGCTGGAAGCTCGTCGTCCCCAGCCTCGAACGCTTCATGGTGTTCGACTTCTTGGTCCAAGGTTCTTAGGGATTGTGCATGGACCTTCATGCCGACCATTCGCAGCGAGTCGTGGTTGACGCTAGCCTGACCTTGCAAGGGCAAGGGCCGGTGCCGCTGGAACGCCAAGCGCAGGGTGATCATGCACAGATTTCAGTCGTGGCGCATGCGGCAGGTGCGGCGTGGTCGCATGCGGGCGTGCAGCTTCTGGAGATCATGGTGGTCCAGGGGAGCCTTTTAATTGGCGAAGACACCTTCGGTCCACAATCCTACGTCCGACTGCTCCCGGGCCAAGCCATGGAGCTGCGGACCCAGATGGGCTGTGTCCTTTACGAGAACTGTCGCGATTGGACGGAGGCCGAAGACGGCTCGTTCGCCTTGGCGGGGGACCGTTTGGATTGGCGTCAAGGCATGGTGCCAGGCTTAAAAGTCACCTCGCTGCATGAAGGACTCACCAAGCACACCGCCTTGGTCCGTTGGGCGCCCCAGACTCGTTTCAATCCCCATACCCATGTCGGTGGAGAGGAGATCCTCGTCCTCGAAGGCATCTTTCGCGATGAGCATGGAGCCTATCCTGTCGGTACTTGGATTCGCAGTCCGCACATGAGCCACCACCGACCCTTCACCGAATCCGAAGGCGCCACCATTCTCGTAAAGGTCGGGCACCTGCAGGTTCCAGTGCCGAGCCAGTAGCCTCAGCTTTTCCAAGCCGTTTCTTGGAATGTTCGTTTCAGCCAAGGGGTCAGGTCGCACCCACTTGTTAAAGGCTGATAAATCGTTTTTATAAAAAAGTCTTTAATAGTTTGCCGTTTCTTGGGGCAGGAAGAAAATCGGTAAACTATGAGCACTGAATTGATAAAAGTATCTCGTGATGGTGTTCAGCTCGGGGAATATACGCTAGTCCAGCTCCCCGGGCTAGTTAATGCAGGTAAACTTAAACTCACGGACTTCTATTGGAAATCGGGTATGGACGAGTGGAAGCCACTTTCAGAGATTATCGAAGAAGCGACGACTTTAATGAATGACCAGAAGGCCGAGGCGGATAATGTCCAACGTCTCAGAAAGCTTCAGGCTGAAAAAGATAGGCTTTTAGACGACCAGAGGCAGGCTATTAAAATAGCGCAAGGTCTCTGGAATTGTCATTGTTGCCGGATTACCTTTAAGCAGCCCAAAGACCCAGCGGACGATTTCTTTATGTCGGTAGTTTTTGCATTATTGTCGGGGATACTCATTTTTATCCCTGTCATCGGATGGGTGATTGGGCCTGTTGTATGCCTTTTTTATATGCTCAGGATTCTTGTTTCTCAGCTTAACGCGCCACACTGCCCTGTTTGTCGATCGACGAACTTTTCCCGTCCCGAAAGGATTAAAGAATAAGAGGGAAGTTGGCCTACTTCGCTGGCTGCATCATCTGCAGGGTGGCGGTGGCGAAGGCGTCGCCCATGAGGGCGAAGGTCTTGGCGCACCCCAGGTAGTGGTAGCCGGCGTTCGATGCCCCGCGCTTGAGCATCGCGGATTCTTCCGGCGTGATCAGCTTGCCTTCGTAATCCCTGAGATACTGGCGGATCTGCGCGTCGGTCATCTTACCGTCACCGTTGGCAAAGCGTTTGTTCTTGGTCCGTAATTCGTGACCCATCTGCCGGACTTGCTCCTTCTTCTCCTGGATGGCGCCGAGTTTCTCGTCCCAGAACGGCGCAGTGCGCACGGCGGTGACGTTACCCTTGAATTCCGCCAAGCTTGCAGGCGCGGCCATGGCTTCGCGGAAGGCGAGGTTGTCCTCTCCGGGCGACTTACCGCCGACCCCCATGACGCCGATGACGAATGGCATTTTCGGGATGCCGAGGTCCTTGCGTACGTCGCGGATGAAATCAGCCATGTATTCGGAGTAGCGGGCAAAACGGTTTACGCTACTGCCCTTGGGCAACTTGGGGTAGAAATTGGTGTCCACCATGTCGTTGAAACCCTGCAACCAGACGAAGCCGGCGATCTCGTAGCCCTCCTTGGGGTCGAAGGCTGGGCAGACGCGTTTGATGTCTCCAAGGACGAGCTTCGTATGAGCGATCATCATCCGATAATAGTGGCCCGCATTCTCCTGGGTGTGGATGTTCTTCTCGCTATCTCTGGGGGTGCGCGGATAGGCGCCGGCGGAGGGAGGTCGGAAATCATAATTCAGGCTTTTGCCTCCCCAGGCGGTCTTGATGATGAGCACCGGCTCGGCGAAGGCGCGGTCCATCGCCAGACCAAACATGAATTCCGGGCCGATCTTGCCGCCGTCCTTGGCGGGGTCATTGCGCGAACCGTAGCCAGCGGTGAGTTTGCCGAAACCTTCCCCGTTCTTTTCGCCGATACCCGTATAATAAGAAATCCAGACATGGTCGCACACGGTCGGCTTCCCGTCGCTCGTAAGCATCTTTTTCAATAAAGGCGCCGTCACCGGATCTTCGCCGATGTAATCAATTGTCTCTACCTTGGCATGACCTTCCATGTTCGACTGGCCCGCGAGGATGAAGACCTTGAGCGGTTTGGCATCGGCGATAAGAGCGGCAACGCACATCAGAAGGCTCAAGGGGAATCTCATGCGTTGAGACTGTCGTGGCCTTGGTAATCTTCAATCTCCCAATATGGCTATACGCCGCCCTTGATATCACCCAGCAGGTCGGGACAACATCCCGTGCTGCCTTACGCGTCCTTACGGGCGTCGAGGTCCATCCAGCGCCCGAGGGCGGCGGAATGTTCGGCTTCGGCGGCATGAAGGCGTTTCTGCAAGGTAGAGGCTTTGGCACCGCCGTCTTTATAAATCTCAGGATCGCCGAGCTGCACGGTGATCTGCGCCTGTTCGGCTTCGAGCTGTTCAATCTTAGCCGGCAGGGTCTCGAGTTCCTTGCGCTCTTTGTTATTTAACTTGGCTCCGGGCTGGGCTGGGGCGGCTGATTTGGTCTGAGCGAGACCTCTAGGTGCAGCGCCCACTCCGGCGGTACGTTTGGCCACGGCGATACGCGCGAGTTCGTTGCGCCAATCGGTATAGCCGCCGGCGTGTTCGGTGACGATGCCGTTGCCTTCGAAGACCAAGGTTTCGGTGACGACGTTATCCAAGAAGGCACGGTCGTGGCTGACGACGATCAAGGTTCCGGCGTATTCGACTAAGAGATCTTCGAGAACGTCGAGGGTCTCGGCGTCGAGATCGTTGGTCGGTTCGTCGAGCACGAGAACGTTCGCGGGTTTGGTGAAGAGACGGGCGAGCAGGAGGCGGTTACGTTCGCCCCCCGAAAGAACTTTGGCCTTGGAGCGAGCGCGGGAAGGGTCGAAGAGGAAATCTTGCAGGTAACTGATCACGTGGCGCGAACGCCCTTGGACGTCGACGGAATCGGAATCGCCGGCAATATTTTCGGCGACGGTCAGGTTATCATCGATTTGTTCGCGCATCTGGTCGAAGTAAATGACTTCGAGCTTGGTGCCGAACTTGAGAATGCCCGAGGTCGGCGAAAGCTGCCCGAGGAGCATCTTGACGAGGGTGGTTTTGCCCGCGCCATTGGGGCCGATCAGGCCGACTTTGTCGCCGCGGTTGAGGACGATGTTGAACTCGCGGATAATGGGCGTGCTGCCAGGGTAGGCAAAGGCGATGTTTTCGGCTTCAACGACCCGGACGCCGGAACGCTCGGCTTCGCTGATCTCCATCTTAGCGGCACCCGTGACGGAACGCATGTTGAGGCGCGTATCGCGCATTTTCTTAAGGGCCTCCATGCGAGCGTTAGATTTCGTCCGTCGGGCTCCCGGGCTGCGACGCGACCACGCTTCTTCTTGGCCGAGTTTCTTATCGAAAGCCGCGCGCTGACGTTCTTCGGCGACGAAGAGCTCCTCCTTGCGGACGAGGTAGGTGTCGTAATCGCAAGACCAGCTTGAAAGTTTGCCGCGGTCGAGTTCGATGATGCGATTGGCCATCCGACGGAGGAACGCGCGGTCGTGCGTGACGAACAATAGAGGGATTTTTTCCCCGAGCAGGAATTCTTCCATCCACAGGATCGAATCCAGGTCCATGTGATTGGTCGGCTCGTCGAGGAGAAGCAGGCCAGGTTTGGCGGCGAGGGCCATGGCCAAGAGGCAACGGCGTTTGAGGCCGCCGGAGAGGGCGTTGAAGTCGCGGTCTTCGGGCAAGCCGAGACGGGCGATTAGGTCGTCGACGCGTAGGTCCTTTTCCCAATCTTCGGAATGATCGTCGTCGCGCAGGCCGGAGGTGACGATTTCGCGGACCGTGCCGGGAAGGCTTTCAGGGATCTCTTGCGTGAGGCGAGACGTGTGGACGCCGACAGGGAAAGTTACCGTGCCCGAGTCGGGTTGGGTTTCGCCGGCGGCGATGCGCATCAAGGTCGTTTTGCCCGCACCGTTACGACCCATCAGACAGACCCGTTCGCCTTCCTCAATCTGGAGGTTGAGGTGGTCAAGAACGGGCGCACCGCCGAAGCTGACATAGACGTCGAGGAGACTGAGTAGGGCCATTGCCCGGAGATGTGAGGAAGGGGAAGGGCGGAGGCGAGGAAAATGGTCACCTGAA
>Ga0208960_1001539_pt1 | contig 12254 bp, 9 predicted proteins | sample GreLakmeON33MSRF_FD_187703 | JGI IMG/M metagenome (GOLD analysis project Ga0208960, IMG submission 187703) | Freshwater lentic microbial communities from great Laurentian Lakes, MI, USA - Great Lakes metaG ON33MSRF (SPAdes) | ecosystem: Environmental > Aquatic > Freshwater > Lake | place: Great...
GTCGTCTCCTACCGCGTTATCGCTGGCACCCTGGACAGAAGAACGTGCTCCGCGCCGCTTGCACGAGCCGCTTGATGGGCGCGGCGCACTTCACACACGGCTGGCCAGCGCGGTCGTAAACGCGCAGGCGCTCCTGATAGAACGCTGAGTTGCCCTCCACCGCCCCGTAGTAGAACAGCCCGTCCCGCTTCCCCGCGCCCGCGAAGTCCAGCGGAATGGTGCTGCCACATTCGATGGCTTCGGCCAGCACCTCGCGGATGGCCGCGTGCAACCGCGCGACCTCGTCAGCCTTGACCCGTCGCGCGGCGCGTCTGGGCGATACGCCCGCGCGGAACAACGCCTCGCTCGCGTAGATGTTCCCGATGCCTGCCACGAGCGACTGGTCGAGCAGCTTCACCTTGATGGCCTGCGCGGAGCGGCGCAGTGCGACGGCGAAAGTCTCCACGGTGAATTCACCGCCCAGCGGCTCCGGCCCCAGCGCCTGCACTGCGTCGCCCACCAGCGTGAACCGCCCGAACTGGCGCGGGTCTTCATACACGAAGTTGCACGCTCCAAGTCCCAGCACCACGACCGTGTGCTTCGGCAACGGCGCTCGCTTCGGCAGCAGATACATCCGCCCCGTCATGCCCAAGTGCCCGGTGACGGTGACTTCACCGCGCTTGCCCGCCTGCCGCAGCGTGAACACCAGATACTTGCCCCGCCGCGCCAGCCCCACGAACCGCGCGCCAATCAGCGCGGCTCGCAGTTCGCGTTGCGTCGTGGGCCGGCACACCTTCGCCTTCCGCACCAGCACGCTGCGGACAATCTTGTTCCGCAACCCCGGCGCAAGATGGCGGACGAGGATTTCGACTTCAGGTAGTTCCGGCACAGGGCGAGGGTGGCGGAGGCTGCACACAACTGGAAGCCCCTGACGCGCTGCCCGGCCCTGAGTTTCTGGGGGAGGCATTCCGTCGAAGCGCGGCTCCGCCACGGCTGGCTTGCGCTGCGGGGGAAACGATTATTACTCTGTTGCCAATGAAACTTGCCTCGCTGCTCACCGCCTTCGTCTGCACTGCCACGTTCGCTGTTGCCGCTGATAACTGGCCGCAGTTCCGCGGCCCGACTGGCGATGGCCAGTCCACCGCCAAGGGTCTGCCCGTGACGTGGAGCGAGACCGAGAACGTGAAGTGGAAGACGCCCATCCACGACAAGGGTTGGTCCTCACCCGTCATTTGGGGCGACCAGATTTGGCTCACCACCGCCACGACGAATGGCTCCGAGCTGTTCGTGCTCACGCTGGACAAGAACACGGGCAAGGTGATCCGCGACGTGAAGCTGTTCACGGCGGAGCAGCCAGCGTTGTGGATGAAGTTCAACAGCTACGCCTCGCCCACGCCCGTCATCGAGGAAGGCCGCGTGTATGTGAGCTTCGGCGAGGCGGGCACGGCGTGCCTCGACACGAAGTCGGGCAAGGTGCTGTGGGAGCGGCGGGACTTGCGCTGCAATCACTATCGCGGCGCTGGCTCCTCGCCGATTCTCCACGGGAACCTGCTCATCCTTCACTTCGATGGCGCGGACGAGCAGTTCCTCGTCGCGCTGGACAAGCAGACTGGAAAAGACGCGTGGAAGGTGAAGCGCTCGACGGATTACCGCGACCTCGGGCCCGACGGGAAGCCCAAGGCCGAAGGCGACATGCGCAAGGCCTACGGCACCCCGCAGATCGCGACCATTGAGGGCAAGCCCGTCCTCTTGAGCAACGGGGCGAAGGCGCATTACGGCTACGACCCGCTGACGGGCAAAGAACTTTGGCAGGTGGAGAACCAGCCGTTTCACTCCACCGGTGCGCGGCCCATCTTTGGAAACGGTCTGATTTACTACTCCTGCGGGTTTTCGAAAGGACAATTCTACGCCATCAAGCCGCCGCCCGCGTCCGCGTGGAAAGCGGGGAACCTCCTCGACGCCTCGAAGGATGCCGACGCGGACCCGAGCAAGCCGCAGCTCGTGTGGCGACTCATCAAGGGCGTGCCCGAAACGCCCTCGCCCATCCTGCACGATGACTTGCTCATGCTCGTGGACAACGGCGGTTTTGCCAGCGCGGTCGAGGCGAAGACCGGCAAGGTGCTGTGGTCCGAGCGCGTGCTGAAGGCAGTGTATGCCTCGCCCATCTGCGCGGAAGGCCGCGTGTTTGCGTTTGACCGCGAGGGCAAGGGCGCGGTGTTCGCAGCGGGGCGGGAATTCAAGCTGTTGGGCGAGAGTAAGCTCGACGGCTCGGTCGAGGCCGCTCCCATCGCCAGTGGCAAGGCGCTCTACGTCCGCACGTCGAAGGCGCTGTATCGGATTGAGAAGTGAGCGGGGTCGGGTCCTTTGCGTGAGGCATTCGTTCAGCCCAGAAAGAGCAGGCTCACCAAGTTGACGTAAAGCGCCGCGAGGAGGTCATCCACCGTCACGCCCCAGCCGCCGGGGAGCGACTGGCTCTGGTGCACGGGCCAGGGTTTCCAAATGTCAAAGAGGCGGAACGCGGCGAAGATGCCGATGACGCCAAGCCAGTTGTTCCCGCTGAGGAAGTAACTGACCCCGGGCATCTGTCCGGTCACGTGAATCTGGCTCACCACCCATGCGCTGAAGCACAACGGGACGGCGATGATTTCATCCAGCACGACGGAGCCGGGGTCTTTCTCGCCGAGGGCCTTTTCCGCTCGGCCGCAAATCCAGACGCAGAGTGGGATGCTAAAAAGAATGCCGCCGAAGAAGACCCAGAGCGAACCGGTCGCAACGAGACCAGCGAACCAGAGCAGGCCGACGACGGAACCCCAAGTGCCCGGCCCGGGCTTGAGGCGACCGGAGCCGAAGCCTTGCGCCACCCAGACGACGGGGTCGAAGCCGCTCACATGTCCTCCAAATAAATCTGCCGGTTCTTCCAGAGGTAGATCGCGCCGGAGGTGAACGTGAGAATCACCGTCACCCAAAGGGAGAGGTGCGCGAGCCACGGCAGCAGCAGCGCGAACGCTTCCCGCAGCCACGGCCACCACTCGACGTGCGCGTCCAGCACCAGCAGCGTGATGATGGCGACGATTTGCGAGATGGTCTTGTGCTTGCCGAACCGCTCGGCGGCGAGCGTGACGCCTTTGGAGGCCGCGAGCAGGCGCAGCCCGGTGATGGCCAGCTCGCGCGCGACGATGATGACGGCCATCCACGCCTCGACGCTCACGGCGGGCAACGCGCCCGTGTCGGGATTAAACTTGGCACGCTCCACCAGCGCGATGAAGGCGGAGCAGGTGAGAATCTTGTCCGCCAACGGATCCATCAGGATGCCGAAGTTGGTGATGAGCTTGCGCTCGCGCGCGATTTTCCCGTCCAAGTAATCCGTTATCCCCGCGATGCTGAAGAGCACGAGCGCGATGGTGTCGTTGACCGGCGAGCGCGAGAACATCGCCACGAGGAACAAGCCCGTGAGGACGAAGCGCGAGACGGTAAGTTGGTTGGGGAGGTTCACGCAGCGTTTGCAGTCTCCTCAAACCGGCTCCGCGATCAAGTCATAGTCGGTGTGGCCAATGACCTTTACCTGCGCGAAGCCACCGACGGGCAGCTTGCCGCGCACATAGACCCGCCCGTCAATGTCCGGCGCGTCGGCTTCGCCGCGCGCGACGAGGTAGTTGCCCTTGAGCTGGGCCATGTGCTCGTCCGTCTCGCGGATGAGGCCGTGCTCCCACGAGGCGACTTTCGCGGCCTGGAGTTCCTTCGCGGAGGCACCGCCCTCGACGAGCACCTTGAGGGTGCGGCCCACGAAGCTTTCCGAGACGGAGCGGGCGACTTCGTGCTGCGCGGCCATCGCGAGTTCGCGGCGGCGTTGCTTCACCTTGTCGGTGAGTTGGCTGGTCATCTTGCCGGCGATGGTGCCGTCCTCCTGCGAGTAGGCGAAGATACCGAGGCGCTCGAACTTCGTCGCGCGGATGAAGTCGAGCAGCGTGTCGAAGGCCGCCGCCGTCTCGCCCGGGAAGCCGACGATGAAAGTGGTGCGCAGCGCGATGCCCGGCACGCCGGCGCGGATGCGGGCGATGAGGTCGCGGATGTATTGGCCGCTGGTCTCGCGGCGCATGCGGGCGAGCATGTCGTCGTGGATGTGCTGGAGCGGCATGTCCACGTAGCGCGCGACCTTGGGGCACTCGGCGATGGTTTGGATGAGCTCGTCGGTCCAGTGCGCGGGGTGGGTGTAGAGCAGGCGAATCCAGAAGTCGCCCTTGAGCGCGTTCAGTTCGCGCAGAAGCGAGCAAAGCGTTGTGGCATCGGCGGGCAGCGAGCTGGCGGCGGCGCGGAACTTCTCGGGCGAAGAGATGGCGCGGGTGTGATTGGCGCGGAGGTCGAGGCCGTAGTAGGTCGAGTCTTGGGAGATGAGGTTGAGCTCCTTCACGCCGTCCTTAATCAACGCCTTGGCCTCCGCGACGATGTCGGCCTGCGTGCGGCTGCGGTGGCTGCCGCGCATCCGGGGGATGATGCAGAAGCTGCACGGGTGGTTGCAGCCCTCGGCAATCTTCACGTAGGCGAAATGCTTCGGGGTGAGGCGGAAACGCGGCGTCTCGAAGTCGGGGATGTAAACGGGTCGCGCCGTGACGTTGAAGACGGGTTGAGAGTTGAGAGTTGAGAGTTGAGATCCTGGCGTCAGGACGGTCTTGGTTTTGCCGAACGCGTCTTTGCCCCGGAGGGATTCGTCGGCGTCGTGAGCGGCGGGCTTGGCTTTGTCCAAGTCGGCGAGGGCCTTGGCGACTTTGAACTTTGGACTTTGGACTTTGGACCCGGTTGCACTTTGGACTTTGGACTTCCTCCGCTCGATTGCTTCGCGCACCAGTTCGCCGACTTGCGCGACTTGGTCGATGCCCATGAAGGCGTCCACCTCGGGTAAGAGCTTCGGCAGCTCTTCGCGGAAACGCTGGCTGAGGCAGCCGGAGACGATGATCGCCTGGCCGCGGTGGTTCGCCTCGCGGACGGCGACGGACTCAAGGATGGCGTCCACGCTCTCCTCCTGCGCCGCGTCAATGAACGAGCAGGTGTTGACGATGACGGCGTCGGCGGTGGCGTCGTCGTTGGTGATTTCCGCGCCGGACTTGAGGAGCGAGCCGAGCATGATCTCGGCGTCCACGAGGTTCTTGGCGCAGCCGAGGGAGATCATGCCCACGCGCACAGGGCGGGGGGGAACAGGTTTCGATTTATTAGTCACGAAAGTTGGGCTTCGGAATTGCGGAGCACGCTAAATTTACTGCCTAAACTGCGAGGCGGCGCAGGCCGGCGCCGGTCATTTCTGCACCGGTGCGTTGGTCGGCACGGCTCCGGGAGGGAAAGGCAGATACTCGACGCTCTTCTCCGCCGGGGCTTTGTAGTAGCCGGGGCCGAGGTTGGAGAGCGGATCGGCGGACTGGTGACGGCGCCAGACGGTGTAGCTCCAGACGGCGAGTGACGCGAGCAGCGCGAGCGCGATCAGCGGCAGGAGCAGGCGGAGGTTGAGCTTGGAAAGCTCGAGCGTGACCCAGTCCAGCACTCCCTTTTCGCGGCGAATCAGGCTGGGTGGTTCGGCGAATTCCTTGGTCAACGCCAGTTCCGCGTCGAGGTCGACGAGGAGGTTGGGCACGTCGAGCTTGTAATGGCGGGCGAGCGACTTCGTGTAGCCGCGGATATAAACCGGCGCGCTGAACGGGCTGAAGTTGCTTTCCTCGAGAGAGGTGATGTGGTCGGACTTGATCTTGGTGGCTTCGGCCACTTGGGACACGGTGAAGCAGCGCGTTTCGCGCGCTTTCCGGAGTTGTTCGCCCACGCTGCTGCTGGCCATGTGGGGTTAGGAAAGCAGTTCGTTGCGAGGGAAAGCAACCACGGAAACCGGGCGGGCGCTCAAATCGGCGCGGGCGCGGGCGCGCCGAGGCCGGGTTCGAGCGGGGGCGGCGTGGAACGCGGTGGCTCGGGGATGGGCGTGCCGGCGGGGGCACCGATCATCGGCGTGGCAGTGAGCGCGGCGGGTGGCGGCGGGTTGGTCATCTTTCCGGTGCGCACGATTTCCTCGACCTGTGCGCCATCCAAGGTTTCAAACTCGAGCAGCGCCTTGGCAATGACTTCGAGCTTGTCGCGGTTCGCCTCGATCACGCGCTTCGCGACGGCGTAGCTCTCGTCAATGATGCGCTTCACCTCGGCATCAATCTCCATCGCCGTGTGCTCGCTGTAGTCGGTGCGCCGGCTGATTTCGCGCCCGCCATAAAACTCACTCTCGCCTGCGTAGTTGATCATGCCCAGCTTGTCGCTCATCCCAAGCTGGCAAACCATCGCACGGGCAATCTGCGTGGCCATCTGGATGTCGCCGGAGGCGCCGCTGGAAATGTCATCGGCGACGATTTCCTCGGCGATGCGGCCCGCCATGGCGACGGCGAGGTCGTCCATCAAATGCTTGCGGCGCTGGCTGAAAACATCTTTCTCCGGGAGCATCATGGTGAGGCCGAGAGCGCGGCCGCGGGGGATGATGGTGACCTTGTGGAGCGGGTGCGTGTGCTGGAGCAGGACGTTGACGAGCGCGTGACCGGCCTCGTGCCAAGCGGTGTGCTGCTTCTCCTCGTCGGTCATGGCAAGGCTGCGGCGCTCACGGCCCCAGCGAACCTTGTCGCGAGCCTCGTTGAGCTCCGTCATGCCGACGGCTTTCTTGTTCTGCCGGGCCGCGAGGAGAGCCGCCTCGTTCAACAGGTTCGCGAGTTCCGCGCCGGAGAAGCCGGGCGTGCCGCGCGCGATGACGGAGAGCTCAGCGGCGGGGTCCATCTTAATGTTGCGCGCGTGGACCTTGAGAATGGCCTCACGACCGCGCACATCGGGGAGGTTGACGGTGATCTGACGATCGAACCGGCCGGGACGGAGCAGGGCGGGGTCGAGCACGTCGGGACGGTTTGTCGCGGCGATGATGATGATGCCCTCGGTCGTGTCGAAGCCGTCCATCTCGACGAGGAGCGCGTTGAGCGTCTGCTCGCGCTCGTCGTTGCCGCCGCCCAGGCCGATGCCACGGCTGCGTCCCACGGCGTCGATCTCATCAATGAAGATGAGGCAAGGCGTGGTCTTGCGGGCCTGCTCAAACATGTCGCGCACACGGCTCGCGCCGACGCCGACAAACATCTCCACGAAGTCCGAGCCGCTGATGCTGAAGAATGCGGCGTCCGCCTCTCCCGCGATGGCCTTGGCGAGCAGCGTCTTGCCCGTGCCGGGCGCGCCGATCATCAGGATGCCTTTAGGAATGCGCCCACCAAGCTTCTGAAATTTCTTCGGGTCCTTGAGGAACTCGACCAGTTCGCTGACCTCGTCCTTCGCCTCCTCGATCCCTGCCACATCCTTGAACGTGGTCTTGTTCTTGTCCTTGGAGAGCATCTTCGCCTTGCTCTTGCCGAAGCTCATGGCGCTCTTGCCGGCCATCTTGAGGTTGCGGATGAAGAAGAAGTAGATGAGCGCGCCAAAAAGCAGGATGGGGAGCAGGCTGACGACCACGGACCAGAAGAGCGTGTTGGGCTCCTTGGTGACGAAATTGCCATTTGCCAGCAGCTTCTCGACGAGCTTGTCGGTGACGGGAATCTTGATGACGAATGGCGACTCCTTCTCCTTGCCGTCCACGAGCACAGGTTTGCCGCTATCGCCGACCTCGATGTAGTTGCCGGTGATCTCGCGCAGGTCGGAGGTCTGCGGGTTGTAAGTTATCTTTGCGCTGCGGACCAGGTTGGCATCCACTTTTTCGATGAACTCCTTGTAGCCGAGGATTTTTGCTTGAGGCTGGCCGGGCTTCTTGAAGGTCAGCAGTGCCACTATCGCCAGCACGATAGCCAGCCAGACGAAGAGGGTCTTGGTCCCCAGCTTCGTGTCCTCATTCGAGTCGTTCTTGCCGTTCTCCGGCTTGTGTTGGTTGTCAGACATTTTTCTAAGGCCACAGACCGTAGCACCCGGCATGGACTGAGGCAACAGCGGGTTCGTCAGGAAATGGCTGAGCCGAAAGCCAGTTTTTCCTGGCGATACGCCAGATAACCGGCCCCGTTGCGCACGTCAGTGGCCGGTCGCGCGCAGAAGCGTGTGCTGGGCCTTGTTGAACTCCGCCACCGCCGCCACGTAGTCGCTGCGGGCGCGGGTCAGTTCCTGTTCGGCGAAGATGTTTTCCAGCACGACGCCGAAGCCGCGTTCCTTGCGCTCGCGGGTGAGGCGGAAGGCTTCTTCCGCCGTGGCGAGAGAGCGTTTCAGCGTGGCGAGCTGGGCGGTGAGGGAGTGAACGCGGGTGTGGGCCTCGACGACTTGGCGGATGATTTCGTCCTTCGCCTTGTCGGCGGCGAGCGAGGTCGCGGTGAGGCGAGCGGTGGCGGACTGCTCGCGGGCAGAATCGAAAATTCCGCCGGGGCCAAGCCGCCAGCCGAGCGTGAGCGCGACGCTCTCCGTGTCGCCAAAACTGCCGGTGCTGCTGCCGCGTCCGCCGCCCAGACCGCCGAGGAACGCCTGCGCGCCGAGGCTGGGAATCAGCGGCCCGACGGTGGCGGCGGCGCGTGTCTTCTTCGCGGCGGCGGTGAGGGCCGCGCCTTGCTTCAGTTCGGGCCGCGTGCTGAGGGCTTGGGCCACGAGTGAATCAAGCGCGGCGTTTGTGGAAGTGAGGATGACCGGGAGCAACTCGTTGTCAGCGGGAAGCAGATCAACTGAAGGGTCAAGCCGCAGGACTTGCGCGAGTCGGGCGGCGGCGATGCGCTGCTGCTCGGTGGCTTGTTGCACGGCGAGTTGGTTGCGCTCGGCCTGGCCGCGCGCGCGGAGGGCGTCGCCCTTGAAAGTGAGGCCCAGCTCGACGCCGCGCTGGAGTTGGTCGGCGTAGTCACCGGCGATGCGCGCGGCGTCGGCGGCAACGGCGGTGGTGGCGCGGGCTTTTACGAGGTCGAAGTAGCCGAGCGCGGCGAGGAAGACGCTCTCTTGCCGCTGCGCCTCGACGGCGTGGTCGGCGGCGAGCGCGAGCTGCTTGGCGGCGAGGGCTTTGAACCACGTCTCGCCCAACTCCAGCCGAGCCTCGACGTTGAGGCCGGCGGTGTAGTTCTGCTTGGTGGTGTCGAGGATCGTGCCGCCGACATCTTGGAGGCGACCCTCGTGCCGTTTGAAGGCGACCCCGGGGGACAGCCACGGGAAGAAGTTATAGAGCGCGGCGTCGTGGTTGGCCTGCGCCTCGCGCAATCGCTCGCGGGCGAGCTGCACGTCGAGGTTCTGCGCACCAGCCAGCTTGAGAGCGGTGGGGAGGTCAATGGGTTGGTTCGTCGCGGCCGTGGCGACGAGGCTGAAGCACAGCAGCGCCGCGAAGGCTGAACACTGAACACTGAACACTGAATCCTTCACTTGCTCTCCTGCACGTTCACGGCCTGTCCATCGGCCAGCGCGAGTTTCCCAACGAGAATCACCTTCGCCGTCTCCGCGAGGCCGGAGATGACTTCCACCTTCGCCCCGTCGTTGAAGCCAAGCTTCACCGGCGTCTTCTTCGCCTTGCCGTCGGCGACGAGGAAGAGGAACGCGTTGGCCTTCTCCATCACCAGCGCCTCGGTCGGGACGAGCAGCACGTTCGTGTGCTGCTCCACGCCCACGCGCACGGTGGCATACATTCCGGGGCGCAGCTTGTGGCCGGGGTTCGGCAACTCGGCCTCGACGAGCATCGTCTTCGTCGCCTCGTCCAGCGCGCCGGAGAAGCGCGTGACTTGGCCCTCGAAGAGTTTTCCGGGCAAGCCGTCGAGCGCGACCTTCACCGGTTGGCCCTTCGCGACGAGCGCGGCTTCCAGCTCCGTCATCGGCACCTGCACGCGCACGGTGTCGAAGTCCATGAGCGTCACGAGCGCGGCGTTCGGCGCGGGCGCGGCGGGGATGAACGCGCCGGGGTCCACGAAGCGCGCGGTGATGATGCCGCTGAACGGCGCGGTGAGCCGGGTGAACTGAGCGAGGGTGGAAGTGCGTTCGAGGTTCGCCTCCGCGACTTCGACGCCCGCCTGATAAGCGCCGACCACGGCGCGCGCGGCGGCGTGGCTGGCCTGCGCCGCCTCGGCTTGGGCGCGCGCGGCTTGGATGGTGGCCTCGGCACCGGCGCGACGAGCGCTGACGGCTTCGGCCTCGGCGGCGGCGGCTTCCACGGCGGCTCTGAGCACGCCCATTTGCGCGCGGGTGGTTTCGAGCCGCGCCTTGGCGGCGTCCACTTGGGCGGGCACCACGAGGTCGGGGGCCTTGCGGCGGCCCTCGGCGAGTCGGTCGTAGTCCAGCTTGGCGAGGTCAAATTCCGCCTGGGCTTTCGGCAGCTCGGCTTGCGCGCGGGCGGCGACGGCCTTCGCCGCGATTAACTCAGCCTGCGCCTTGTTGGCCATCGCGCCGGCCAGCGCCGCCTCGGCTTGGACGCGCGCGATGTCGGCCTGAGATTTCGCCAACTCGGCTCCAGCACGGGCGGTGTCGGCCTTGGCCTTGGCGAGTTCGCCGCGGGCGCGGGCGAGGTCCACGAGCAGTTCGGGGGCTTCGAGTTCGGCCAGCAGCGCGCCGGTCTTGACGGCATCGCCCTTGTCCACGGCGATACTCTTCAAGTAGCCCGGCACGCGCGCGTAAAGCGTCGCCTGCTGGAGCGGGCGAATGGTGCCGGGCTGCGTGACGAAGCGGTGGATGTCGCCGCGCGTGGGCGTGGCGACGCGGACGGCGGGAGCGTCGGCGGCGAGCAGGGGCGAGGCGAAGATTGCCAGCGCGAAGGCCAATGCGGCTGGAGCGCGGATGCCTACGTCTGCGCTCGGGGAGTTGGGTTTCATGGTGAGATTCATTTGGCGGTGCTGAACTGCGGGCTGTCCGCGTCATCCGGGTCGAGGCTGGCGGAGCGGGTGTGCTTGCCGGTCATCACCACCGCGAAGACGGAGGGGAGGATGAAGAGCGTGGCGAGCGTCGCGGCGGCGAGACCGCCGATGACAGCGCGACCCAGCGGTGCGGTCTGCTCGCCGCCGTCGCCGAGTCCGAGTGCCATCGGCAACATGCCGGCCATCATGGCGAAGCTGGTCATCAGGATGGGGCGCAGGCGGGAGGTCGCGCCGGTGAGCGCGGCGGCGGAATCACCACTCATCCGTGCCCGCTCGGCGTAGGTCACGAGCAGGATGGCGTTCGCCACCGCTACGCCGACGGCCATGATGGCGCCCATGAAGCTCTGGATGTTCAGCGTCGTGTGCGTGAGCCAGAGCGTGAGCGCGACGCCCGCGAGCACGGCGGGCACGGTGGAGATGACCACGAGCGAGAGGCGGATGGACTGAAAGTTCGCCGCTAGCAGCAGGAAGATGACGACGACGGCGAGGAGCAATCCGTTGCGCAGGCCGGTGAACATTTCCTCCATCGGCGGAATCTGGCCACGCACGGCGACGCTGGTCTTCGCGGGCGGCGCGCCGACTTCGGCGAGCGCACGGCGGATTTCCTTCGCGACCGTGCCGAGGTCGGAGCCGTGGATGTTGGCGGTGAGCGAGACGACGCGGGCGAGGTTGTAGCGTTCGTAGGTCTGCGGCGCGGTGCCTTCGCTGACGCTGGCGATGTTGCGCAGCAGCGTGGCCTTGCCCCCGCCGGCGGTGGTGATGGGCGTGTTCTTGAATTCCTCGATGGTGGTCACGCGGCCTTGCGGCACCTGCACCTGCACGGCGAAGGCGATGCCGGAGTTCGGGTCCGCCCAGTAGTTCGGCACGGTGAAGCGGCTGCTCGCCGTGCTGGCGACGAGCGACTTGGTGGCGTCGCTCATGCGCACGCCGAGCAGGCCGGCGCGCTCGCGGTTGATGTTCACGTCGAGCGTGGGGTAGTCGAGGACTTGGGCGAACTGGAGGTCACGCAGGGAAGGGATCTTCGCCAACCGCTCGCGGAGTTTGTCGGCGAATTCCTTGCTGACGGCGAGGCTCTGGCCCTGCACGGCAATCTCGATGGGCGTTTGCGCGCCGAAGCTCATCACGCGCTCGACGATGTCGCTCGGCTCGAAGCTGACTTCCACGTCGGGCAGCTCGGCGCGGAAGACGGCGCGGAGCTTTTCCTTCAGCGGCTCGACGCGCACGGCCCCGCGCTTGAACTGCACCTGCAAGACGCCTTCCTGCGTCCCGGCGTTCCACTGGTAAATCAGGTTGATGGGATAGGTCTGCGCGTGGACGCCGACGAGGCCGATGGTCATCGCGACGTTTTCGGGGCCGGCCTCACGCGCGATGAGTTCGAGAAGGCGGAGGGCGATGGTCTCGGTCTTGGCGAGCTGCGTGCCGGGCGCGGCGCGGAGTCGG
>Ga0208960_1001540_pt1 | contig 12250 bp, 8 predicted proteins | sample GreLakmeON33MSRF_FD_187703 | JGI IMG/M metagenome (GOLD analysis project Ga0208960, IMG submission 187703) | Freshwater lentic microbial communities from great Laurentian Lakes, MI, USA - Great Lakes metaG ON33MSRF (SPAdes) | ecosystem: Environmental > Aquatic > Freshwater > Lake | place: Great...
TGCGTTCATCTGTGGCTAAAAAATGAAATCCCGCCCCCGCATCGGCACCACCGGCGAGCTGAAGTTCACCGTCGGGCAGGAGCACGTCATTGACTTCGCCACCGGCGGGATGCCCGCGGTGCTGAGCACGCCCCGGCTCGTGGCGCTCATCGAGCGCACGGCCCGCGAGTCGTTGTATCCCTTCCTGGCGGACAACGAGCGCACCGTCGGCTCGGAAATTGAAATTCGGCACATGGCACCCACGCCGCTCGGCCAGCCGGTGACCATCACCACCCGCGTCATTGGCACCGAGGCGCGCACGGTGGACTTCCAGTTTGAGGTCCGTGACGCGCACGAAGTCATCGCGCGGGGCCTGCACAAGCGCGCCGTCATCACCGTCGAGAGCTTCGCCCGCCGCGTCGCCCGCAAGACTGCTATCTCCTGACTCCAGACTCCTTCCAAATGCAAACGCGTCCGCTCGGCAAAACCGGTCTGCAGCTTCCGATCCTCAGCTTCGGCGCGTCGTCGCTCGGCGCAGAGTTCCGCAGCGTGAAACTCGATGAAGCGATCGAGAGCGTCCGCGTCGCCCTCGACTGCGGCCTCAACTTCATTGACACCTCACCCTTCTACGGACGCGGCATGAGCGAGGTGCTGCTCGGCATCGCGCTCAAGGGCGTTCCGCGCCACAGCTACACGCTCTGCACCAAGCTCGGCCGCTACGACCTCGCGCATTTTGATTTCAGTGCCAAGCGCGTCGCCGAAAGCGTGGACGTGAGCTTGCACCGCCTCGGCACCGACCACCTCGACATCATCCTCTGTCACGACATCGAGTTCGTGCCGATGCAACAAATCGTGGACGAAACCATTCCTGCGCTGCGAAAGATTCAGCAGAGCGGCAAAGTGCGCTTCATCGGCTTCAGCGGCTACCCGATGAAGATTTTCAAGTTCATCTGCGACCAGACCGCCGTGGACTGCGTGCTCAGCTACAACCAATATACGTTGCAGAACACGCGCTTCGCCGACGAGGCCGTGCCGTATCTCAAAGCGAAGGGCGTGGGCGTGATGAACGCCGGCCCGTTCAGCGCGCGCCTGCTCACGAACGCGCCGTTGCCTGCGTGGCTCAAGGAACCGGAGAGCGTGAAAGCCGCCGCGCGCGCCGCCGCCGCGCACTGCGCCAGCAAAGGCGTGGACATCGCGAAGCTCGCGTTGCAATTCAGCCTCGCGAACCCGGACATCGCCACGACTGTCACCGGCAGCGCGAACCCGGTGAACATCCGTAACTGGGCCAAGTGGGCCGCCGAACCGCTCGATCTCGAACTGCTCGCTGAAGTCCAAACCCTCTTCGCCCCCGTAAAAAACCTCGGCCACAAGGAAGGCCTCGCGGAGAACAACTGATATGCGACACACATCATTCCTCGTCTCGATTCCCGCGCGGCCCCAAGCCCGACGCCATGCGCGCCAAGCTCGACACGACCAACAAACTCCTCGCCAGTTTTCCAGCGCGGGACGGGTCACTTTTCTGGACATCGGCCCGAAGTTTCTTCAGCCCGACGGCACTATCACACGCGAGGTCATGGGCGACTACCTGCACCCCAGCTCGAAGGGCTACGAAATCTGGGCCGAAGCGATTGAGCCGTTGCTCGTGAAGCTACTGGCCAAAACCAAATAGCGCTCGGTGCGCCTTCGTTTCCCATCGCTTTTCCATCGCTCAGTGACCCAATCTCCAAATCAACCTATGAATCTGCATTCTTCTTTCACTGCCGCCGCACTGCTGGCTGCGTTCTCCCTCTGCGTCCCTGCGCTGCGCGCGGATGTGAAGTTGCCGCCGGTCTTCTCCGACCACATGGTCTTGCAGCGCGATGTGCCCGCGCCGGTTTGGGGCACGGCCGCGCCGGAGGAGGAAGTCACCGTCAGCATCGCGGGACAGACCAAGACGACGAAGGCCGATGCCAAGGGACTTTGGCGCGTGAAGCTGGATCCGCTCAAGGTCGGCCCCGCGCTCACTCTCACCGTGAAGGGCAAGAACACCATCGTGCTAAAGGACGTGCTGGTGGGCGAGGTGTGGGTCGGATCCGGGCAGTCGAACATGCAGGGGACGGTCGGCGGTTACGCCAAGGCCGATGAAGGCCTGACCAAGATTCTCGCGGGCGGGCCGTATCCGAAGATTCGCCACATCAACGGACGCAGCGGCGTCTGGCAGGAGGCCACGCCGCAGACGATGGCGGGCTTCGGTGCGATCCTGTTGCCGTTCGGTCTGAAGTTGCAGCAGGAGCTGGATGTGCCCGTCGGCTTGATGCTCGGCGCGGTGGGCGGCACGCCGTCGGGTTATTGGTTGACCGACGAAATGTTTAATGCTGATGCGCCGTGCAAAGAGTTGGTCGCGAAACTCACCGCTGTTTATCAGCCCGAAGTGGCGCAGAAGAAATATGAGGCCGACCTTCTCGCGTGGGCGAAAGCTGTCGAAGCCGCGAAGGCCGCGAAGAAGAACGCGCCGGCCAAACCGAAGTCGTCCGCCAAGCCCGGCGAGACGACCGGCGGCAAGATCGGCCATCTCTACGAGGCGAACATTCGCGGGTTCGTCGGCTACGCCATCCGCGGTGTGCTCTGGGACCAGGGCGAGAGCGGCACGGCCATCGCGGGCGTGGACCAATACACCTTGATGGGCGCGCTGATTCGCGGCTGGCGCAAGGACTGGGCGCAGGGCGAGTTCCCGTTCCTCTACGTGCAGAAGCCCAGCGGCGGCGGCCCCGCGTGGGACCCCGAGAACGCGGTGACGAAGCAGGCGAGCAAGTTCGCCCCGCTGCCCGCCGCCGTCCCCGGTGCGAATGACGGTGCTTATCGCGAGACGCACATTCACATTCAGAGTTATCCCAAGACTGCGATGGTCACGGCCACTGACCTCGGCTCCGGCGTGCATCCCACGAACAAGTCCGGCTACGGCGAACGCGCGGCGCGCGTGGCGCTCGGGTTGGCTTACGGGAAGAAGGTCGAGTATTACGGCCCGGTTTACGCGTCGCACGCCGTCGAGGGTGGCAAGGTGCGTGTCCGTTTCACGCACGTGGGGCAAGGACTGGCCTTCAAGCACGGTGAGAAACTTCAGGGCTTCGCCATCGCCGGTGAAGACAAGAAATTCCACTGGGCCACGGCGACGATTGATGGCGACGCGGTGGTGGTCAGCAGCGACCAAGTGGCCAAGCCCGTCGCCGTGCGCTACGCGTGGGCGTCGCAACATCCGTGGGCGAACCTGTTCAACAAAGACGGCCTACCCGCGCAGACCTTTCGGTCAGACGACTGGAAGTAAACGCGGCAGTGCTGCATCAGTGTGGGCGTGAGCGTGCGGGATTGGTTACGCGGGATTGCGTCCGTCTCGCCGAAGCGCAACTATCTCCACACTCATGAAGCTCATCAAGTCGCTCGGTCTTCTCTCGGTTTTCCTGTGCGTCAGCGTCACGAAACTTTCCGCCGCGCCCGTGCCGCTGTTCGATGGCAAGTCGTTCGCTGGTTGGGAGGGCGAGACGAACAAGGTCTGGCGCGTGCGCGATGGCGCAATCGTCGGCGGGTCGCTGGAGGGGAATCCCAAGAATGAGTTCCTCGCCACGCTCAAGAGCTACAAGAACTTTCACCTCCGCCTCGAATACAAACTCGTCGGCACGCAGGGCTTCGTGAACGGCGGCGTGCAGTTCCGCAGCAAGCGCATCCCCAACCCGCCCAATGAAATGTCCGGCTTCCAGGCGGACATCGGCGCGGGCTACTCCGGCTCCCTCTACGACGAGTCGCGCCGCAACAAGGTGCTCGCGCAGGCGGACACAAACCACGTCGCGCGCCTCGAAAAGGTCGGCGACTGGAACAGCTACGAGGTCGTCGCGAGCGGCTCGCAGATTCTCCTCTTCCTCAACGGCCAGCGCACCGCCATCTGGGTCGAGCGCGAGCCGGGCATTGCGGACACAGGCGTCATCGCCCTGCAAATCCACGGGAACTGCAAGGCGGAGATTTCCTTCCGCAACATCAGCATTGATGTGCTGCCCGACTCCGCCATCCCGCCCGAGGCGGAGATTCTCAGCCGCTTCGGCACGGCGCAGCCGAGCGCGCCCGTCGGGGCGTTTGCGGATGGGAAATTCGCCGTGGGCACAAACGAAGTCGTCGTGTTCGTCGGGCAGGAGAATTTCGTGCGCGAGTCGAAGGCTGGCGAGTTGGAGGCGCTGCTGGCCACGGCCTTTGCGGCGAAGAACCCGCGCTTCCGCTCGATGGCTTGGGAGGCCGACACGGTCTATGAGCAATGGCGCGACCTGAACTTCGGCTCGTGGACGCGCCAGCTCGAGACTGCAGGCGCGACGGTCGTGGTGGCGCAGTTCGGCCAGATGGAAGCGCTCGATGGCGTCGCGCGATTGCCGGAATTCACCGCGGCGTATCATCGGCTGCTCGACCAGTTCGCCGCGCGCACGCGCAAGCTCGTGCTCATCTCGCCGATGCCGTTCGAGAAACCGCTCGCGTCGCACGCGCCGGATTTGACGAAGCGCAACAACGACGTGCGGGCGTATGCCGACGCCGTGCGCGACATCGCCAAGCAACGCGGGGCCGTGTTCGTGAATCTCTTCGTGCCGCTCGCCCTCCGCGCCCCCGGCCAGCGCTTGACCGAGGACGGCATCCACCTGACGGGCGAAGGCTTGCGCGAGGTCGCCGCGCTCACCGCGCGACAGCTCGGTGCGGAACCCAAGCTCTCCGCCGAACTCGACTCCTTGCGCGCCGCCATCGTGCAGAAGAACCAGCTCTGGTTCGACTCGTGGCGGCCCGCGAACTGGTCGTTCGTTTACGGCGACCGCGTGAATCAGATGTTCGGCAAAGCGGGCGGCACGGAGCCGTCGCTGAAGGAAGCGTTCGAGCGCCATCGCCCGCTCGTCGCCACTGCGGACAGCCGCGTCCACTCTCTTGCGCGCGGCCAGACCGTCGCGGCGCTCGTCCTGCCGCAGCCCGCGAACGCCGGGGATTCCCCCAAGGCCCTCACCCCCGAGGAACAGATCGCGACGTTCACAGTCGCCGATGGCTACGAGGTGAATCTCTTCGCCTCCGAGCGCGACGGCGTTGTGAAGCCCACGCAAATCGCGTGGGACGAAAAGGGCCGCCTCTACGTTGCCTGCTCGCCGACGTATCCGCAGACGCAGGCGAGCGCGAAACGCGCCGACTACATTCTCGTGTTGGAAGACACCGACGGCGACGGGCGCGCGGACAAGTCGCACAAGTTCGCCGAAGGACTGACGATGGTGCAGGGGCTGGAACCGGGCGCGGGCGGACTTTTCGTGTGCGACTTCGATCAGCTCGTGCATCTGCGCGACACCGACGGCGACGGCAAGGCCGACGTGCGCCGCGTGCTCTTCAGCGGCTTCGGCATCGGCGACACGCATCAACTCATCAACAGCATCTGCCACGGACCCGACGGCAGCCTGTGGTTTTCGCAAGGCCTGCACGCCTTCTCGCGCGTGGAATCGGCGTGGGGCATCGCGCGCCTCGATCGCGCGGCGATCTGGCGGTTGAACCCGCGCACGATGCGGTTGGAAGGATTTTTCGGCGGCGGCATGGCCGGCGCGAATTGCTGGGGCGTGGCGTTCGATGACTACGGACAAGTCTTCCACAAGTCCGGCGACCGTCCGCACGGCTACTGGAGCGTGCCCGGCATGGTGCGCGGCGCAAGCCCGAGCGGCAGCAGCTCGGCGAGTTCGGCGGACACGGCGTATCGCAATTCACCGGAGCAGTATCATTCCGTCGGACCGCTCTTCGACACCTCGCCCAAAACCACGGCGCTGGAATTCATCGGCACGCGCGCGTTGCCCGATGACATTCAAGGCACCGCGCTCATCGGCGGTTATTTCGGCGCGGTCGCCGAGCTGCATCGACTGCACGACGACGGCTCCGGCTTTCGCAGCACGCAATTGCCGAAGCTCTTGAAATCCTCCAATGCCGCGTTCCGTCCGGTGGATGTGAGCGTCGGCCCGGACGGCGCGATGTATATCGCCGACTGGTTCAATCCCATCATCGGCCATTATCAAGCCAGCTACGCCGATCCGCGCCGCGACAAATCCAACGGCCGCATCTGGCGCATCACCGCCAAAGGCCGCGCGAGCGTGAAGCAGCCGAACCTCGCCGCGATGAAGCCCGCCGAGCTGCTCGAGCAACTCCGCTCGCCCGAACGCTGGACGCGTTATCAAGCCAAGCGTCTGCTCTTTGACGCGCCCACGGCGGACGTGTTGAAAGCGGCGGACGACTTCGTCGCCAAGCTCGCGCCCACTGCGCCCGGCTACGAACACTTGCTGCTCGAAGTCATCGGCGTCTTTGAGTCGCACGAAGTCACGCGCCCGGCATTGCTCGCGAAGCTGCTCGCGGCGAAGGATGCGCGCGTGCGTGCTTACGGAGCGCGCGTGGCTGGGATGTGGGCGGAGAAACTGCCCGACGTTGCGAAGCTGTTGAGCGATCGCGCTCGCGACGAAAACCCGCGCGTGCGTTTGGAGGCCGTCGTCGCCGCGAGTTATCTGGGCAAACCCATCGCGGCGGAAGTCTTCACGAAGGCGCTGGATTTGCCGACGGACAAATTCCTCGACTACGCGCTGCGACAAAGCGCGCGCGCCACGCAGCCGTTGTGGAGTCCGGCGCTCGCGGCAAATCAGTTGAAGCTCAGCAGTCCGGCGCACAGCGAATATCTGCGCAAGCTCATCACCACGCCGGCGAAAATCGCGTCGCCCGGCCAGCACATTTACGAGATGGCCTGCCTGCCGTGTCATCAACCCGAAGGCAAAGGATTGGCCGGCGTCTATCCGCCGCTGGCCGGCAGCGACTGGGTGCGCGGCGATAAGGCCCGCATCATCAAGGTGGTCCTCCACGGCCTCACCGGCCCCGTGACTGTGGCCGGCCAGAACTTCGGCCACACCCCGGCCTCCGTCCCGATGCCTGCGATGGGCGGCCTGACCGACGAGCAGATTGCCGACGTGCTCACTTTCATCCGCAGCACCTACGGCCAGCAAGCCGCGCCCGTGACCGCAGCGGAGGTGAAGACCGTGCGGGGGGCGACGGGGAACCGCCAGGTGCCGTGGACAGCGGGGGAGTTGAAGTAGCGCGCAATGCACCGCTCTTCCTTTTCCCTTCCTCGGAGGAGGGGAGAGGGAGAAGAAGCAGGTCGCGGTCGTCAGCGATTCAGTAGGATTCCAATGGGCCATTGTCTCACTGGCCCAGCTTGCGAATCGCCGCGTCCATCAGGCCCTTGTTCCCCGCGACGGTCTCCTTCTCCCGAGCGGCCTTGAGCGCGGGCAGGGCGGGGAGGGCGGTGTCGCCGAGGTTCACCAGCGCGCGGGCGCTGTAGTGGCGGACTTTCTCGTCGGGGTCGGTGAGGAGGTTGCCAAGTTTTAGGACACCGGGCGCGGCGATGGGGCCGAGGGGTTCAAGGCAGTGCGCGGACTTGTAGCGCACGAGGGGGGAGGCGTCCTCCAAGCCTTTGAGAATCGCGGGAAGATGTTCCGGCACGGGCGCACCGATGCGAATCATCGCGGCGTGTGTGACGACGCGCACCACCGCGTCTTCGTCCTTCGTGGCGCGGGCCATGTCGGGGAGGGACACCTTGGCGTCTGCGCCCACGCGGCCTAGCGCCCGCGCGGCGCATTGGCGGACTTCTTTGTCGGGGTCGCGGAGCAGGCGGGTGAAGTCGGGGATGACCTGCTTCGCCTTCTCATGAAAATTCCCCATGGCCGTGCAAGCGACGGCGCGGATGTCGGCTTCAGGGTCGCGCATAGCTTCACGGAGGTTCGCGAGGACGGGCAGGGCCAGCTCTTGCCCACCCTCGAAGTGGACGAGCTTCCCGACGGCCTTGAGGCGCACCTCGCGGTCGGGGGATTTCATCTCTTTGACAATCGCGGCGAGACGCTCGGGGTCGGGCTTGGGGGCTGGCGCGGCGCTGGCGAAGGTGAGGGTGGCGAGGGTGAGCAGGAGGGCTGCGCGGAGGGGATCGGCGTGCATGAGTGGTTTCAAGACGTAGCGGATGGTGGAAAAAGTCGGGGAGTTCCAGCGAGGCAGGTCAGTTCACTTCGAGCGGAACAGTTCGCTCTGCACGACGCCGTGGACGAGGGAGCGGAGGCCGTGATTGTTCTTCGCGGCGGCGGTCACGATGGACTCGATAGCGGGTTGGTCCAGGCGGGTGGCGGGTGCGCCGGTGGCGTAGGTGACGAGGTGGCGGGTGACGCCGCGCGCGAGTTGGGCGGGGTTTTGGGCGACGGCTTTCCGCAGCTCGCGGATGTCGGCGAAGGTTTGGCCGGTCGGGGTCTTGCCGCTGCAATCCACGGGGAGGCCCTCGGTCCACCACGGGCCGGCTTTGCGCTCGGGGTTCAGGACGCGGTAGGTCTTCCGGTAAGTGCCGGTGACATCGAAGCTCTCCAGCGCGAAGCCGTAGGGGTCGAACTTCGCGTGGCAGGCAGCGCAGGAGCCTTGGCTGCTGTGCAGGGCGAGTTGCTCGCGCAAGGTCTTCGCGCCGCGAATGTCCGGCTCCACGGAGGGAATGTCCGGCGGGGGCGGCGGGATGGAAATGCCGAGGAGTCGCTCGGCGACCCAGACGCCGCGCTTCACGGGCGAGGTGTAGGTGCCGTTGGCGGTGACTTTCAACACGGCGGGTTGGGTCCAGAGGCCGCCGTAAGCCGAGTCGGCGGGGAGGCTGACTTTTTGCAGTGCGAGGCTGGTGATGCCGGGCAGGCCGTAATGCTTGGCGAGGGATGCGTTGGCGAAGGTCCAGTTCGCGGCGGCGAACTCGCGGACGCTGAGGTTTTCGTCAAGCACGCGGCGGAAGAAGGCGCGCGTCTCCTGCACGCTGGAGCGCTTGAGCAGGTCGTTCTTCGCGTATTCCGGGTAGAGCTTGCTGTCGGGCGAGGTGTCGTCAATCGCGCGCAGGCCGAGCCATTGGTCGGTGAAGTCGTCCACGAAGCGGCTGCTCTTCGCGTCCTTGAGGAGCCGGTCGGTTTGCGCGGCGAGCACCTTGGGGTCGCGGAGTTTTCCGGCGCGGGCGAGGTCGAGCAACGCGTCATCCGGCGTGGAGTTCCAGAGGAAGTAGGCGAGACGCGAGGCGAGGGCGAAGTCGTTGAGCGGGCCGGGTTGCTCGACGAAGCAGAGGAAGTCCGGCGCGGTCATCAGCTCGACGACGCAGTCGCGCAACGCGTTGTCGGCGGTCACGCCCACGTCCAGGCGCTCGGCGAAGGCGAGGTTCAGCTTCGCCAACTCATCGGCGCTCAGGTCGCGGCGGAAGAGGCGCGGGGCGATGCGCTTGAACGTGGCTTCGGCGGCCTTGATGAACACGTCGCGGTTCTGCAAGCCGCCGGCCAGCGCGGTGCGGAAGTCGGCGCGCAGCCAGCGGTCGCCGAGCAGCGGCAGCTCCGGGTCCTCGATTTCCACCCACTGCACGGCAAGGCCGGGCGCGCGGCAGGCGCTGGCCTGCGAGTTCTTCGGCACGGGCACGCCGAGGCCGAAGGGGATGAGGCGGAAGTTGTCGCCGATGGGCGCGAGGTCGTTGAGGTCGGCGGTGCGGAGATAGATTTCGGTTTCGAGAATGGCGGCTTTGCCGGGCGGCGCTTCGAGCACGGCGACGAGTTCGATGATTTGGGGGTAAGCGCCGGTGTGCCCGGCGTAGATGCCGAAGGGCAGGGGCTTGTCGGTCTGGTAGCCATAGACGGAGAGGCGCAGGCGGTGCATGCCGGGATGGCGCGGGCCGTTGAAGCCGCGCAACGGGCCAGAGGTGGTGTCGGTGTTGAAGCTGACCTTGGTGCCGTCGGGCAGTTCGAGAACGTGTCCCTTGGATTGCTCGCTGCCGAAGGCGATGGCGCGCGTGGTGCGGGCGGGGTCGAAGGGGCTCGCGGGAGCGGTGTTGGTCGTGGCCTTCTTCTCGCCGAGCACATCGTCGAGCAGGTCGGGAGAGCGTGGCTTCGCGGTGGCTTTGGGCGGCGTCTTGGGAATGGGCCGGAGCATCCGCGCGAGGATGTCGTCGGCCATCTTGAAGTAGCCGGCGGCCCCGGAAGCGGAGAGCGGGAGCGCGGCGGCGACCTTGTCGTAGCCGTCCACGCGACCGTCGGTGGGGAGATTCAGGCCGACGGGCGGCTTCACTCCGAAGAGGTCGAAGAGAGTGTTGGCGTATTCGGTGCGACTGAGGCGGCGGAGCTTGCTGCGGCCCTCGGCGCGCTGGCGGTTGAGGAAGATATTGGTGAAGTCACCGCGCAACCACGCGACGAGGGCAGCGCGCTCCGCGGGCGTGGGCTGCTTCTCGTCCTTCGGCGGCATGGTGCCGGCTTCGAGGGCGTCGAGGGCGCGGAACCAGTGGTCGCGCTCGGCGGCGAGTTGGTCGGTGGTGCGCGGGCCGGAGAGGTGGATGCCGGCCTTGGGCTTCGCGCCGGCGTGGCACTCGGTGCAGTAGGTCTTGAGCAACGGTTGGACGCGGGCGGAGAAAGTCGAGGCGGCGTCTTGGGCGACGGAGATCTGGGTGAGGATGCAGAGGAGAAGAACGAGCTTCATCGGAAGAGTTTGAAAGCGGTATTTAACCACAGAGGCACAGAGGACACAGAGGAAAGCCACGGAAGGAAATTCTCTCTGCTCTCTGTGTCTCTGTGGTTCTTGCAACTTAGTCCTTCACACCAGCCCGTCCATCGTCCCGATGCCGGTGCCGAACTGGGCGGTCTCGACGCCGTGGCGTTGCAGCATGCTGACGAAGACCTTGCCGAGCGGGGTGTTGCTCTTGCGGTCGCCGGCGAGGTGTTGGCCGTGCTTCCAGCCGCCGCCGGCGAGGAGGATGGGGAGGTTGCTGGTGTTGTGGCTGCTGGCGTCGCCGAGGTTGCTGCCGATGAGCACCTGCGTCTGGTCGAGCAGGCTGGTCGCGCCTTCCTTCGTGTCGCGCAAGGCGGCGAGGAAGTCGCGGAAGACGGTCATCTTCGCGCGCTCGATGATGCGGAGTTGGTCAATCTTCGCCTGGTTCCGGCCGTGATGGGAAAGGCCGTGGTGGTCCTCGCTCACGCCTTCAATCGGCGGCTTCAGGTCCATGCCGCGAATGAAGACGGTCACGACGCGGGTGGAGTCGGTCTGGAGGGCGAGCTTGGCGAGATTCAGGAGCAGGCGGGCGCGGCCGACGTTGTCGCTGTGGTCTAGCGCGTCGGAGGGCGGCTCGGCCTCGACGACAGGCTTGGGTTTCTGCACCCAGGCTTCGTCGGCGTGGAGTTGCTTCTCCATGTCGCGGACGGCCTCGGCGTAGTCGGCGACCTGCTGCTGGTCGTGCGCGCTGAGGCGGGGCTTGAGCGCGGCGAAGCGTTCGCCCATGCGGTCGAGCACGCTCTGGCCGCGTTTGAGGCGGGCCATTTCCATTTCGATGTCACGGGCTTTGCCGGCGAGGAAGAGGCGGGCGAAGATGTCCGAGGGCTTGTAAAGCGCCGGCACGCCTGCGCCGCTCGACGTGTGCGTGAGCGGGCTGCCGTCCTGCGTGGAGAGCGTGAGGAGCGGGAAGCGCGTGGCGGGGCCGACGTGCTTGGCGGCGAGGTAATCGAGCGAGACGCTGTTGCGAAAGCCGCCGGCGGTGGGGTGCTTGGCGCTGGTAAGGAAGCACGCCTCGGACGCGTGGTCGCCGCCGATTTCCGGGTGCGCGATGCCGGAGAAGACCGTGAACTGGCTGCGCAAATCGCCGAGCACTTTCAGATACTCGCTGGGCTGGTAATCGCGCCCGGCCAGCTCGGGGAAGAACGAAGGGCCATAGAGGCCGAAGTTTGTGCAGATGCTGACCATGCGCTTTGGTGGCGCGGGCGCGGCGGCTCCGGCGAGGCTCTCCAGCCACGGAAGGGCCAGCAGCGCGGAGCTGGTGCGGAGGAAATGGCGGCGGGTGGTGGACATGGTTGTGAGCGCGCGCATCGGAAATAGCCCAAAGGTTGAGTCGAAAGCCAAATGGTAATCGCTTCCGAGAGAATCACTGCAAGTCCCACTTGGCATCCGGGGCTCCTACCGAGTTCGGTATGAAGGTGCCAGCGACCAAGAAACCAAGGGATCTCGTAAGAACGGTTTCCGCGTGCCCGTCAACCCATCCGGTGGTGGTCTTGCCATCGTGACGGCTGATGACGCGGCGAGAGAACGGCTGTAAGAAAGCGCCCCCCGGGGCCGGGGTGTCGAAGCTGATCCTTTCGTTCGGGTTCACGGAAGAGCCTTGCTGGCCCTGCCACTTTGCGGGGTCCGTCTCGATTGCCCAAGAAGCTGGGACGCCGAAGGCAGAGTCGGCAAACACCAC
>Ga0208960_1001544_pt1 | contig 12220 bp, 26 predicted proteins | sample GreLakmeON33MSRF_FD_187703 | JGI IMG/M metagenome (GOLD analysis project Ga0208960, IMG submission 187703) | Freshwater lentic microbial communities from great Laurentian Lakes, MI, USA - Great Lakes metaG ON33MSRF (SPAdes) | ecosystem: Environmental > Aquatic > Freshwater > Lake | place: Great...
CCGGTGGCCTCTGCCCGGGGGCTTTCAGGTTTGGGCTAGTGGGGAAAGGGAGGTGAACCCCACTAGCCACTCAGACCTGACTATTTCTTTTTTCTGTTTTCCCACTCCTCAAGAGTGAAGTCTTTACGAGGTGGTTCGTTGCCACATTCGTAGTTCGCGGCTTCGTGCCAAGGTTTACAGTCGCACTTGCCACAGCGATACTCCATTACATCTACCTGAAAGAAGTCGTGAGTAGCAAAGTTAGCGTCTGCTTCTGCCTTACTTCCCTGAAACGGAATTGGTGCGTTTATTGTATTCATTATGTTTTTACCTCTTTCCTTTGTTGTTGATAATTACAGTGTATCACATTAAATTAGGTTTCGCAACTCGGCTGGCAAAGATTATTTACCAGCCGAGCCGAGCGAACTAGACCCGAACTTGCTGAGTGATTGTATTGACTACTTCCACTTCGCCGAACTTGCGGATAAGGTCAAACACTTCCTCGCCTTTGACGGCTGAGATGACAACGGTTATATCGGCAATCGTTAATTCGATATGCCCATTTTTTATACCGACCTTAATGTCATTTACGCTTGTATCCCACGACCAAAGCGTTGTGCTTTGCCGTGCCTTTATTTCTGTGCTCATTATTTTCTCCTATTTGGTTGGATTAACTTACATACACACTATACCATTTCTAGGGCTGTATGACAACTTCTAAACTAAAATAAATAAAATTATTTTAAGGTTGCTTTTTGTCCTTAATTGTGCTACAATAGTAATTAAGCGTTATGTGTCGACCGGCCCGCTTGCCCCTGAAGAGCCCTTGTCTGCTTCCGGCCCAAAATATGGTATTCCAAGATATTTGGATTTATTTAGCACGGCGTTTCCCTTGGTGGATGACACCGGTCGGGGGAAAGGATGAAGGTCCGACCGGTGCCAAATCTTAAGCGTCTACCAATTTAAACGGGCACTCGGCAAATTCCCCAAATACCGTTTCGTAAAGGTTGCGACCTGCTTGCCATTCTTCCCAATTGCCGTCTGAAGATATCTCAACGCACGAGCCGTAAATATGCTTGGCTCGTATGAGTATTGCTGTAACGACTGCGTCGTAAGGCTTGTAAGCCGTCTTACAGAAACTGAAAGTGGTTGGCTCGTCTTTGCGGTGCTCACTTATTGTTGGGATGCCTTCCCAGTGAAAAGTTTCGTGCGCTTGGTCTCTGCCTTCAACGTAGTGCGACGCGTCGCCGTTGATGCTGAAAAAAGCCTCGTTGAACTCTGGCTCGTTTTCGCCTAGACCATTGCGAACTCGAATGCCGTTGGCATTTGCGTAGTCGCATAGTTTCTTGGCGTCTAGTGATAGTTTGCCAAACATATACGCTGAACCTGAGTTCTTGCGCGGTCTGCGCCAATAATGTGTGTATCCCATTGTGTTGTTCCTTTTCTTGTTTGTTGTTTCTTACTTATACATTATACCATCTATCGGACTGTTTTACAACTTATGTATAGAATTATTATTTAATTTTCTTATCGGCCCGGGGGCAGAGTCTTGCTTCCGGCCCGCCGAGTTCTTTTGGAGTTGCCCAAACGATTGTCTGAGCAACTCCAGCGAACTAATTGAATATGTCTGCGAACGCTTCTGCTAAAGAACCACGAGCATTACCTTCATCCGTAACAAGTTCGGTTTCTTTATCAAAGCGCAGAGCGCTTGCTTGCTTGCCGTCTCGGCTCGTAATCAAAACCAACTGAACTCGTCTGCGCTCTGGGTGCTGACTTGGTGCGACTTGGTCGTCGTCGTCTTGGTCTTTGTTAATCGGCGCCGCCCACCCACAAGTGAATACTGCGTAGTGGTTATATTTCTTTTTGCTCTCTACTGCCTCAATCAGGTCATAGACATCAGCACCATATTCTGCGTCTGCTTCTACTACTACGGGATTACCGAAGTCGTCAAATAGCAACGGCGCAATTTTGGCGAAACTCTGTGTGCCTTTATCCGTAAAGTTATCGGTTGCTACTCGTATAGCAACTTCTACCATAGTTTGATATGTGTCATTAGTTAATGTTTTCATTTTAATTTTTTCCTTTCCATTGTGTTGTTTACATTATACCAGAGATGAACCCAATAAGCAACCACCAACAGTAGCCGTCGCTACCCACATATTGACACTCACGAGGTTGCAAGCCTCGCTATGTCAGTAGTCAGGAACACTGATTGACGGCTACAGCGTAGGAGGGAGACCGCATAAGTTCCTAGGAAACTTAATTAGACTATCGCTAGTGATACAACGTATCGGGTGTATGACTTCTTATGTGTTGTCAGTAATTGCTTACTGGATTCATTTCCTTACATTTAAAGTATAACATATCTAAACTGCTTTTGCAACTCGGATATGGGATTCTTTTTAAATTCTTTTCGGCCTCGAAAGGCGTAATATCACTTTACAGGTTTGTAGCACAAAAACCAACCTGCTCGATTAGATTATTTTTGTGGCCGCTCGACCACTCTATGTAGTTTCTGCCCCTAACCCAAAATATGGTGTTCCAAGATATATGGGTTAATTTGATGCGCGGCGTTTTCCTTGGCACCCGGGCGCCGGTGCTGGCCCCTGCTCCCGCGCGGTATTTTTTTCTCGCGGGCCGAACACTTGTTCGCCGAACACTTGTTCGGGCTGGGCTCTTGCGAACCCAACCCGAACTCGGTGCTTAGACTCCGAGCAACTCCAGAACCTTGCGGTCTGACTGCTCGGTCTTGCCCATTAGGGCATTCATCATATTGCGCTCTACGCGATTGTCATTCGCGCCGACAATGTGGTGGTTGTAGGTGTTGAACGCTTGGAGAACTCCAAGAGCCGAACCTTTCCACGGAGCGACACGAGTGTCAAAGTTGTAGAGGCTGACCAGTTCGGCGCGCTTGTTTTCTGCGCGAGTCACTGAAGCCTTGTTTGACTGGTCTAACTCCATTTCTGGAATTGGGTTCAGTCGCTCCAAAACCTTTTGCCATTCGGCGTCACTCACTTTATGAGAAGACAACGCGAGCACTTCTGCCACAATGTCTTCCTTCATAGCGTGAACGATTCCAAGCGCGTCGCGTGCGCTCTGAATTTTCATTCCAGAGTTTTTGCTGTGGCGTGCTTTGAATTGGCTGGTCTTTTCGCCCATTGCCATAGCGTGCGTGTTATCGCAAACTACGAAAGTGCTGACCGACTTGTAAGTCGTGGCAAGCATTCCGTTGTGGCTGGTTGTGGCGAGCAAGTGCGGACGCACCGAGAACCCGTCAATAATCTCTACCGACTCAGGCAACTCAAGCGAGACGAACGCTACAGCGCCATCTTTTAGGAGTCCTGCCGAGCCAAAGTTGATGTCGTCATCAACAATGTTTGAGAGGTTCTGAACGAGCCACTCGCCATATTGGTGAGAACGATATCCGCCTTTGAAGATTTCCATTAAGCCGAGAGTGTCGTCGCGCAAGATTGCTTGACGATTTTCTGCTTGAATGAACTTAATCGGGTTGCCTGCGTCATCAACGCCTGTAGCGTCGTCTAGCGTCGCTGGGACGCGGACAAACACTGGTGCGCTGATTGCTGACCACGAGAACAGCCTGCGGAGAATATCTGCCGTAGGGACTGCGCCTGTGTAGTGATTTGGCTCACTGCCTTGGAGGTCTTGGCGATAGTGCCAAGCGTGTCCACGCTCGTCGGTGTATCCGACAAGAATATTGGAATTGAGCCATTCCATAGTTTCTGCTGACATTGTGTTCTCTTTTCTGTTTGATTGGGTTGATTGCTTACATTACTATTGTATCACTAAACTATCTGTTTAGCAACTCATTAGAAAACTTTTTTTGTAGGTCTTTTAATGAACTGATTTCAGGGTATCTATTAAATAGTAAAATACCAACCTTAAAATAGATTTATTTTTCCACAGGCTGTGGATAACTTGCGGCCCGCTGCCCCCGCAGTAAGTATTTTTGGCCTCTGGTCTCACAAAATATGGTGTTCCAGGATATTTGGATTTATTCTATGCGCGGCGTTTTCCTTGGCCCGCGTGTAAGCCGGTCTGGGCCCGGGCGCCAGAAAGGGAATAAGAGCGCCCGAGCCCACGGCCCGACGGGAGGCACAAGGAAGGGAAAGCCATCCCGCACTATTTAGATTAACGCGTTCTCTTGGGTTTGTGTTGCAACCTCGCTGACAAGGAGGTGAAGCCTTATGTCGAGTAGCAAGTCGGTCATTTCGGATGATGAGACAAGGTCTCTCCCAGAGATTGCTGAGAGAGCCTGGTCTACCAGTTTTTTAATTATCTCGTTGTTGTCTGTGGTCGTCATTGGCGCCTAGGTTACTCGGTGAAGAGGTTTAGGAAGCCTGTGCCGTTTCCTTCAGGGTCAGCCATAACCAACGCCAAAGTGTTGTCTGTGAACTCGATAACGCAGGTTGGGTTGCTCGACTCATACCACATCAAATCGTCCATTTCTTCTTTGGTCACTTCGCGAACTAATTTAACTGTTTTGCCAACAATCTCGCTTGCGTAGTGTTTTTTCATTTGAATAATTGGACGGCTCATACTTTAATGCCTTCCAAGAGTTGCACTGGCTTGATTGACAGTCCACGACATATGCGCAGGAATGTGTCAAGCGAAGGCGAGAAGTGCCCATTTTCTATTCGGTTAATTGTCTTTCGGTCAATGCCCGCCAATTTGGCAAGCCCATCTTGCGAAAGTTCTTTTTTGAGGCGGAGTTCTTTAATGCGAACTGCTATCACTTTTGATTGCTTTTTCATTATGACCTTTCATTGAGTTGATGTTATTAAGTATAACAGTAATATTGTGTTCTGTCAAATTCCTTTGGGGCTGGGGGTCCAACCCCGTCAGGACGTCAATTAGCGCTTCTTGAGGTAATTCTCAATTGCGGTCTTGATTACTGCAGACTTGCTTACCTTGTCTGTCTTCGCACGTGAGGCAATGTCTTTTGCCATCTCCGACGTAAGTCGGAATGCGATGAGTGGGTATTTGGTTTCTGATTTTGTTTTTGTCATTGTTGTCTCTTTTCTTTTAGGTTATGACACTTTTAATTATATCACATTGTATGACCAACCACAACCTATGTGCACGCATTTTTTGCGTGCCTGTGGTTAAGGGACGGTTATATGACGGTTAAGGGATGGTTAGGTGTTAACAATTTCCTGGAAACCCTTGCTGGCTTTGGCTTAAACAAATTCTTATACCATTTTCGGGATGTCAGGTAGTCACCAGGGGGTGTCCAGTTGTCACCCCGGGGGTGTCTAGTTGTCACCCCTAGGTGTCTCTCTGTCACTACTTGTGTCTCCGGTCACATACTATATGTAGGGGGGTGTCTAGTTGTCACCCCCTACATATAGATATTTTTATTTACTGAAAAGCACCTGTTTTGCCCGGCTGGTGACCTTTTCGTTCCATAAATCAAAGTATTCGGTTTGCCAATCCATTAACTTTTCGTAGAACAAATCGGTATCGGTTTCATTCAGTCTTACTATCTCTGCTGGTATCGCAGGGGTCTCTCCGTCTTCTGCTACCAGTTGTCCTTTGCGGAAAATTGAATAACAGATAAAGGCGTCGCTTTCTTCCGTTGATAAAACAGCAAAGGTCAAGCCAGGGAACAGTTCCGATATTTTACGGATAAGTCCATCAGCAGGGCTCCAAGCGCTGTCATATGTCGCTGAGAGGTGGGTATCGCCAGGCGATAAATCATCTTCCTCAAAACAAACATTGTTTGCGCCCCATTTAGAACCGTAGTTGTCAAGAGCCCATTCATACCAGTCCTTGTATCCATACTTTTCTAAATTAGATTTTTGTTTTGCTATTTGTTTAGCCTGTTCTTCAGTATCTCCAAACCAGCCAGCAACTGTGTCTGCTAGTTCATCGGGGATAGGGAACAGTTGATTAAACGACAGGGATTTTCCGCTTTCGTTTGTTTCTTCCGTCTTACAAGCGAGCGTGAACCTTTTGAGTTCCTCGTAGTCGCCATATATATCCATTGTGTTGTGACACCAATTTGGCATCTGTTTTCCTTTCTATTGAGTTGTTTACATTGTATCACTTTGTTATCGTTTTGGCAACTTTATTTGTTGAGTTTCTTTCGCCCAACAACTACTGCGCCTATCAACACGATAAACAAAACAAAAACTATGCTTTTATCTCTCATTGTTCGTCTCTCCTATATACGAGTTCATAACTTTCTATCCAGAAGTCATTGCCGTTGTCTTTCTTCATCAACGATTTGAGTTCTGTCTCTCCGTCTGGGCAGTAATAGGCGATTTCCTCGTCTTTTACTCCGAACGGGTCGTGAGTAGCGTCATCTACCCATTGACTAAAAGAGATATACCAAACACTGAACGCGTCAGGGTCGTTATCGTCAATATATTTAACCTCGCAGGTTGCCCCGACTGGTTTGTTGTTTTCAGTAATCATTGTGTATCTACTCCTCTTTCTACTGCGTCAAGATATTCTTTGGTTAATAATGAAATTATTTCTAGGCATTCGTGGTCGGTTGCGTATTGCCCGTCCACGTCTTTCAATGCCATTACTCCGTCAAGAACCCAACCCGCAAAACCACCGTAGTTGTCGATGACCTCTTGGAGTTTTTTGTCGTTAGTGAACGGCTGTAAATAACATTCGTGCCATTGGTCTAGCGTAATTTGCGTATCCATTCTGTTTCCTTTCATTGTGTTTGTCTTACTTCAAGTATAGCAGTTTGTATTACGATTTGCAACTTGCCGTAGGAGAGCCCTCACTACGGCAAGCCGAAACATTACAGCCACCAATATTGCCGTCTGAAATTAAATTACGCGCAGATAGAGGTGGTGTGTAATGAAACCTTTACCACGACGAATGATAATAAAACTCCCATTCGTCGGGAATAGTCAAACAACGGTCAATTATCTCAACCGTGTCTTTTAATTTTTCTAAATAATAATCGTCGTATTCGGTTCCACCAAAAAAGAAACCTGCCTGCGTAGGCAATTTAGTTTCTGCTGTTTTGGGGTCAAGAATGGTTGCTTCGCAAACCTTTTTTAATTCCTCAAGTTGCTCACGCCCGACATATGCCGTCCGACAGTCATCGTTGCCATCTTGGCAGTTGTCTACAAACCATTGGTGAACCGCATTGACTTTACGCCAATACCCCATACTCACCTCAAGATTGACAAATGGAAGATACTTCTCCATTGACGCACCAATCTCAGATACATCGCTAAGTTCCTTGAACTTGTCGGCTCCGAAATTAGGTGAATGATATTTTTTTGCGGACAGATACATATCTAATCCCATTGTGTTTTTCCTTTCATTGAGTTAATTGCTTACAACACCATTGTATCACGATAGATTGAGTTTTGCAACCTTCTCTTGAATTATTTTCTATATAGCCAATCCGCTATATGCCCCTGTCCCAAAAATATGGTGTTCCAGAAATATAGGATTTATTTAGGCGCAATCGTTTCCTTGGCCGGCACCCGGCCCGCCGTGGCTAAACCTTTGGCTTTAATGTAAGCCCAAAGGTTTCGCACACCACGAACGATTCGTAGCAGTCGGTTGGCGTATCGCCCCACGACATACCTGCTGTTAAATAAAAAATACGATTGTCATCAATGGTGAAAGAAGCGCAGTCTCTCCTACCGGAGGCAGAATACACTTCTTCTACACATTGCTTCAAAAACGCGGAAACATCATTTTGCTCTACAGACTGTGGTTCTTCGCCATACCACCGACTAATGCCACAGTGGTCCTCTAAGACCACTAGGACGTCTTCTAGCGAGCCATTCTCAAAGAGGCGCTCCACATTGCCGAGAGCCTCTTCTTTGGTCGCCTGAATCTCATTGAGTGAGAATAGGAGGTCAGCACCCATCAGATAACCCCGCTTTCGACGGGAAGTTCTATGTGGAAGTTTGTAATTTCCACCCACTGATGCATATCTGTTTGCATGAAGCCGTCTTCGCCCATACGTTCCGGGTGGGCTACGACGTAGAGCGTGTTCGGCTCACCACACATATGAAAGTTGATGTCCCAACTTTCGGTGACGCTCACTGGGAGCGAATGCCAATCGTCAAAGTTTTCATACAAATCACTTGCGGGTATGTGAGCCACATAGCCTTCTGCGAAGGCTTTAACGACTCTAAATACTTCTGGGCGCATCTCTGGCGTAATTGTGCTTTTCACAAAATACCTGCGTTCATATAAACTAAAAGTTGCTGGTGGGTGAGAAAAGGCAATACTGTGCCGTCTGCTAGTGCTTCGGCGTCGTATGGCTTGTCCCAGTTAAGGTGGTCTACGCTCACAACTTTAGTCACGTCAAAATTGCCATAAGTAAGTGCGTCTTCAAGCGTTTCCGCTTCGACTACATACGAGATGTCAATATCAACTGATTGGCTAACTAAAAATTTTGGCATTGTGTTCCTTTTCTATTGGGTTATTTGCTTACTATCACATTATAGCATACTCTAAGATGTTTGACAACCTTTATAAACTTATTTCTTCGTTGTCTTCGTTTACAAAGGTCAAGTCGTGCCTGCTTGCCGGTGAGCGCATATCTTCATATGCCCACTCATAGACCAAGTTGCAGACTTCTTCAAGCGAGACCTCTAGGGTCGGGTCATTGTTGATGTCCCGAATAGAGTTCTTTACTTCTTCAACGTCATAAGTAAAGGTTCTTTGACAAATTATTTTACTCATGGTTTAAACCACTCCATAACTTCTTCGGGGGAGATAACAACGACGCGAGTATCGTCGTAGCCATCTTCAATAAACTTTTGAGCAAGTTGTTCGGCGTCTTGACGATTAAGAAAATAAGTATCATTAACCTCGCCACCACCGACGAATACGGTATAAAGTTCCATCACTTGACCGTTACCCAAGCCATTGCAACCCGCAATAAATTGTCGTAGTCGCCCATAGTGGATTGTTCTGTGTATTCGGCGATTTCTTCAGCCGATACCTTTGCAGTTTTGAGCGCTTTTCTAACTGCACCCATAATTGCAAAAGCGTTGCCGTCGTTACCTGTGAGTCGAACTATGACTTCTGGATATTTAATTGTTGTTTCCATTGTTAGTAGCCTTCGTCTTCGTCTTCGTCTTCGTCTTCGTCGTGGGCGCCTTGAGGAATGAGGCTAGTAAAGCCTTCGTTGGGGTCAGCCTCGTTGGTGGTCACTGATTGAATAAATTTAAGAGAGCACGAGTTCTCATACCACTCTTGTAAAAGCGCAAACATTTCTTCTGGCGTCCCTACAAAAGTTCGGTCGTCGCAACCTTCGCCGTTGTAGTTTGCTTTGAACCACTCGGCTTGAGCGTCGTCCATCGCTAAATAAATTTTATGACAGCCGTCAAAAGAGATGGATTTTGCGTATCGCACTTCTTCTTTGACATCGTGCCAGTAATCTTGCATTGTCGTTGTAGCCATTGTGTTTTCCTTTCTATTGGGTTGTTTACATTGTATCATACTGTAGCACAAAAAGCAACTTCATTACGCTAAAAGATTGATTTCGTAACCTATATTTTCTTTTGCGGGATTAGCGGTTATGAAATATCCAATTCTGTTCACAAGGTGATACCCCTCGGTTACCAGTGCGCTGTTTTTGCCGTCCATATAAGTCCAAACGTGCAAAGGCGTTGCCTTAGCGCAATTGAGAACAAAGTTGAGTTCGGGCCCGTAAGTCTCAAACATCACGCCACCATTGCCATCGTCAAACGAGGCATAAGGGTCAATGTGGTTGATTACCGGCTGATATTCATTACACCAGTCCTCAAAACTCATTTTGATTAAGTTGTCTGTAATCATTTCATTCTCCTTCTAGTGGTTGAATGTCGTGCTTTGTGCACCAGTTGTCATAGCAGTTGTCGCACAGAAACGTATCTTCTTCGTAGATACGTTCCGTGTTGTCGTCATTACTTCCGATAGGCGCAAGATTCCAGTCCTCAACCATTACGGCTTCGCACATAGCGCATATTTGTTGTCTTGGTTCTTTGTTTGTGTCCATACACACATTATAGCATACTATAGCATATATAACAACTTGAGATTAGTAATAATCCCATCGGTATTCATCATTTTTGTTGTATACATCTAGGCTACAAAGTCCCACAATTTCTAAACTATCGCTGTCGATAATTCGCCAACAGCGATGGCAGACATAGTGCTTTTCGTCCCAACCCTCATTGATTGACGGAGGAACTATTTCACCTATCTCATTACAGGTATAGAAGCCTTCCATGTTTGGTTGGTTGCCACATTTGCATACCCACCAGTCGGTTTCCTCCTCGATAATATAATCGCGAGAAACTGCTGGGTGAACAAGCAACATATCTGTCCAGTCTGGGGTGATTTTGTCACTCATTTTCCACGACCTTTGCTTGCCCAATACTCGGCAACTTCTTTTTCTCGGTCGTCTGTTCCGTCAGAAAGAACGACATTAAAAGTGTTAAGACCATTTACTATTTTAAATTGGTTTGCGTGTGCTTCCGTGTCCCACTTCTTGGCTGCTTCGAGCGAGCCACAAGTTCCGCCTTGCTCTCCGCCCCAATCGGCGATAAACCTTCGGTAGTCGTTTTTGTTTATTTTTTGTAGTATCCATTGTGTTGTCATAAGTATATTGTAGCACACAATTCACTAAAAAGCAACCTGCCGATTAATAGTTTTATTTGAGACACTTTTGAACTTTTGCCTCTGGTCCCAAAAATATGGTGTTCCAGAAATATCGGATTTATTTTATGCGCGGCGTTTCTTTAGGGCCGGTCAGCCTCGCGAAAAGTTAGCAGCGCACCGGTTTCTCGAATCTGTTGTCTTAATTGTTTTGTTTTATCCGCGGGGATACATATGTGAGTAGTGACAGACCAGCCATCACCAACCTTGGCTTCGTGTAGTAAGACATCAGCAGTGTCATCAAACTTACGGATAAGAGCCGCCATAGCAACGCCCTGTTGATATGTCTTAAGTAAAATAAACAACGTTTGTGGTTGCATGGTCGAACCTTACCCGACCCAGCGACCAAAGACGGTGTAGCCACCTTCTTCTCGGCGAACAATCCATTCCGTGCCGGGATATCTTTTTTTATATTGTTGAGCCTTTGAGTGCCCGGTACGCGCGATGTTGCCCGTGCAATAGACGGCCCACTCATTAGGTTTCTTTTTTAAGTTTTCGACAAAGTTTGCGACCTGAAACGGACTTCCGTTCTTAGGTCCCGGTGGTTGTCTAAATTCAGTTTTCTTAGCCATTTTTTTTCCTTGTTTTGTAATCACTATGCATTCTTTTCTCTTGCTCTATCTTCTTTGGGGTCTCTAACTTCCCATCGTCCTCTTTGGACTTTTTTAAAGTACGGAGATGTCTTGGCGTAATTTAAAACTGTTTGATTAGAAAATCCACACACTTCCATTATCTGTTCGGTGGTGACTTCTTCGTATGTATTATTTTTTGCCCAGTCTTCAAGTGTTTTCCATTTGTTGGCGCGCTTGACGTGTTTTTCGTCTAGGACTTCCAACAATTTTTGATTGCCAAGAAACGAGGCGACGAGCACCTCTATGGATTCGTTAGAGACGTTGTATTCCGCCAAAAACTTCACCGGGTTTCCTTGACCACCTCTGGATTGCCACACCTGAAGAACGTGGAGTCCACGCACGAGTTCTCCCATGCGCTGCATCTCTTCTTCCGGGACGCGGTATTTAGACCCGTGCTTCTCGGTGGCTTCGCGCCACAGTTCAGCATTGTAGGTAATGACTGTTTCGTCAGTTATGACGCTCGATTTCATATTTAATCTCCTGCTTCTGAATAAAGTCCGGCAATCATTGCTGCTCTCCAAAGTTCTCCACCATTCATATCGCCGGTGCACATCTCGCAAATGAACGCGCCTCCTTCCTGCTCAATCAGAACAGGAGAAGGCAGCGCGCATGAATCGCAAGCCGCGCCGGGCTCGTGAGCCACAGTTACGGTGTAGGTGGCGATGGGGGTCGTTTTATTCTTGTTACGACGGGACCTAATTTTACTACGGGCCATACGTGCTTAAATCCTCTCCATAATTGAATTGGTGTTGGTAGATACAAAAATGTCATCCACTTGATTGTGACGTGTAGAAAAATAAAACACGGTATTAAAACGATTAGGACCAACGCGACCGCCATTATCTCTGGCGGGAGGTTTGGAATTCCCACGGACATAAGGGCCGCAAGCCAAACAATTGACCATTTCTTCATTCGCCTCCAGTGTTAGGTTGATTAGCATATTCTATCATACG
>Ga0208960_1001551_pt1 | contig 12170 bp, 11 predicted proteins | sample GreLakmeON33MSRF_FD_187703 | JGI IMG/M metagenome (GOLD analysis project Ga0208960, IMG submission 187703) | Freshwater lentic microbial communities from great Laurentian Lakes, MI, USA - Great Lakes metaG ON33MSRF (SPAdes) | ecosystem: Environmental > Aquatic > Freshwater > Lake | place: Great...
GGCTGTCATCAAAATCAACACCATGTGCAAAGCCACGGCGCAGGACTGCGCGCGCCAGCTGTTCGATCCGGCGGCGGTGCCAGGCCAGATGGCCGCGATTATCCAGGCGATGAACGCGCATACGGCGATCAGACACCAGAACGACCGGCACTCCGTGAGCCGCCAGGGGATGGAGATAGCGGACTACTGCTCGTGAATCACGTTCTTGTCCTACAAATAGCCGGCACGGTCCTACCGCTCGCTCACGCCCCAGAACGCGCACTCCCCATCCACTTGCAGGACTTCCACCCAATAGGCTCCCGGCTCATCCAGCGTGAAACGCGCGACAGCCTCCCGCGGCCCTTTAGGATCCGGCGCGGGACTCAGCGCCACGCCGGCGTCGATGAACTCCGTGAGGTCGGCCATGTGCCCCTCGCGCCGGTATGAAAATGCGTGTGCGGGCGTTTCACACGTGAAGCGCATCGCCGCTGTTTCGAAGACGACGGCGGCGCGATTGCCGGCGGTAACGCTGCGCAATCGAATCTCCGTCGGAGAAACCGTCCCCACGACGTCCACCGGCTCGATGACCCCGCTCGTCGCCACGACGCGCCGCACGCCGCCGCGCCGCAGCAAGATCGCCTCGATCGCCGCCGTGCCGGCGACGTCGACGATGATATAGTCTCCGACACGCTCGACGCGCATCCGTATCCGTGGGCCGCTCGTCGCGTAGAAACGTCCTGCCCACAACGCGTCCCAAACCGAATCTCGACCGAGCGGGCCGCGCGAAATCAGCCCCGTGATTCCGTTTCTCAGATTACGGGACTGACGGCGACCGGGATGGTCCGCGCCCGGCCGTCCGCTGACGCCGTCGCTTCCGCCCGCGATGCAGGGACGGTAGCCGCGCGCGATCGCGTCGGCGATGAACCAACGGGAGGTGGCGTGCGTGGAGTGAACCTCGATCAAGCGCTCTAGGCGCAGATCGTGCCAATCGAGATTTGACGTGAAGCCGCCGACGTGCAGGTTGATCAACGCGTCGACGGCGTCAAGCGTGCTGTACAAATCGGGCGGGGTGGGGTTATCAGGCCAATCCGGCCCCTCGATCTCGTACCAGCGGGTCGCGCGCGGCAGCGCCGGCTGATCATGCCGGTAGAACACGTTGTGGTCGCCGCCGCTCACGGAGAGCGTTGTCCACTCGCATCCCAGAAACACCGCGAACCGGCCGAGCTGGTTGTGCGCCTCCGTTACGCGGCGCGTGTAGTTCCAGTCGTGCGGCTTCACGGACACGTCTTTCGCCTGGTGCGAGACGAAGTCCAAGCAGCAACGTCGCGGGCGTAGGCGAAGTAGCGGTCGAGGTCGCCCTGGCCGCAGCCGAGGTCGCATTGGCCGCCGTGCATGCCCCCCCCACACGATGCGCTCGCCACCGGATTGGACCTCGCAGAGGATGGGGTTGCTCTCGGCGTCGGCAATCCGCAAGCGGTGCAAGCCCGGACTGTCGATTCGTGCGACACCCGTCCAAACGCCGCCCCAGTCGCCAAGGCGGCTCGGGGACATCACGGTCATGCCAGCGGAGTCCGCGGCGCCCGCCCTCCCGACGTCCGGCTCCGGCGCGCCGGAGCCGGATTGCCCCACACGTCCGCGCACCGCACGGTGAATGCGAACGGCTCTCCGGCGTCGCATTGTGACAGGCAGATGACCGCCCACGAATGAGGAGGGCCGCCGGCGATCTCGATCGGCGCCGGATCGACCATGCGGAGCCACTCGCTGTTGGCGTCGGGTCGCACGATGCACAGGAATGGGTGCGCGGGATGCGCTGAAGTCTGCGCTTCCCACCGATAGGCGCGCACTGTCAGCGGATTCCCTGGCGCGAGGGGCGCCGTCAGCGTGATCAGCACGTAGTGGTTCCATGGATCGGGGCCGCCACGGTGGTGGAGCTCCAGCGTCGCGCCGGCGGCGGCGAAGTAGTTGGCGCCTTGTAGAACGGTCCACTGCGGATCGCCCCAGTCCCCGGGAAGCCGCCACGCGATCCCGAATTGCCCTTCGACCAGTAGTCCGGCGTCGCCGGGCACAAGCTTGAACGTCAGGTCCATGGGCGCGCCCGCGACGACGCGCGTTGGCGCGCCCAGAGTTGTACGCCCGGTGCAACGCGCACGATCGGCCGCCGGCATCTCCGTGAGGTGATGCAGGCGACGCGATCCCAACCCGAAAGTGACTAGGCGCCCCATACCGCTCGGAACACTCGCAGCCAATTGCTGCCGAGAATGCCGCGCAGCTCTTCGTCGGAGAACCCTAGGTCGATCAGCGCGCTCGTCAGGTTCGGCAGTCCGCGGATATCCTCCAATCCATGCGGAGGGAATCCGCCGTCGAGGTCAGATCCGAACCCGACGTGGTCAGCGCCGCAAACGCCTGCGGCGTGCGCAATGAACCGCGCCAGATCGGTCACGTCCGCCTCATCGCTGTCCAGCTCGCGGTTGGCCGAAAAGAAAATGCCGACCACGCCGCCTTGCGCTGCGACCGCCTTCAACTGCCCGTCAGTGAGGTAGCGGCTTGGCGCGTGGCTGTGGAAGTCCTTGACCATCGCCCGGCAGCTCGTGTGCGAGCAGATCACTGGTGCGGATGATGTCTCGAGGGTGTCCCAGAACGTCTTCTCGGTAGCATGTGCGACGTCGACGAGCATACGCAGCTCGTTCATCGCCCGCACGAAGTCACGGCCGAACGCGGTCAGGCCGGCGCCCGTGTCCTCCCAATTCCCTTCGGCAACCGGGTTGCGGTACATCCACGTCAGGCCGATCGTGCGCACGCCGAGCTGATGGAATATTGGCAGCAGGTCAAGATCGCCGCTGATGCCCTCGGCACCCTCAATCGCAAGGATCAACGCGATCTTGCCTTCGCGATGCGCGCACTCGATGTCGCCGGCCGTCGTGGCGATCAACGCCATCTGCGGCGCCGCCTCTACGTCTATCTGTAATTGCCGGTACGCCTTGAGGACGGCCTTCGTATGCGTGCCGTCTTTGTTCCACGGCACGAGCAGATTCGTCACCTGACCGGTCTGACCAGCTTCGAGCGCACGCGGGAAGTCCCAGTGCCCTGAGGGACGCTTTTCCCACAGGCGCCGCGGCATCGGGGGCCGGTGCCTGAGCATGTTGAAGCGCGCGTCTCCGAACAGCGGTGCGAATAAGCTGTCGTTGTGGCAATCGATCACGGGCACCTCACGGTGTAGCCGCATGACGTGCTCCCGCCTCTGTGCTTTCATGTATTCGTTCCTTCCGTGGCGGCTTTACCCGCCGGTTGCACCGATTCGTGTCCGGCTACCGCGCGCCAGACGCGCAGCCAGTTTCCGCCGAGGATGCCGAGAATCTCCTCGTCAGAAAACCCGACGTCGATCAGCGCGCTTGACAAGTTTGGCAGGCCGCTCACTTCGATCAAGTCATTCGGCGGAAAACCGCCGTCGTAGTCCGAGCCGAAGCCGAGATGGCGGGCGCCGACGAGCGACGCCGCGTGCGCGAAAAACCTCGCCAGATCAAGCGCGCTATCGTCGCGTTTCTCCAGCTCGCGACCGGCGGAGAAGAAGATGCCCATGACGCCGCCCTGTGCGGACAGCGCCTTGATTTGCTCGTCACTGAAATAGCGGCTGGGCGCGTGATCGTCGAAGTGCTTGACGAGCGCGCGGCAGCTCGTATGCGAGCAAATCACCGGCGCCACCGAGGCGTCAAGCGTGTCATAGAACGTCTTCTCAGTCGCGTGCGCGACATCGACGAGGATGCCAAGCGCATTCATCTCGCACACAGCCTGGCGGCCAAACGCGGTGAGCCCCGCGCCGGTGTCCTCCCAATTGCCCTCGGCGAGCTCGTTGCGGTACATCCACGTCAGCCCGACCGCGCGCACGCCCAACTGGTGGAAGATGTGCAGCAGGTCGAGATCGCCCTCAATGGCTTCGGCCCCTTCGATCGCGAATATCAGCGCAACCTTGCCCTCACGGTGCGCACGCTCGACGTCGGCAGCGGACGTCGCCGCCATGGCCATGTGCGGCGCCGCCTCCAGATCGGCGATGCCCTGCCTGTACGCCTTCAAAGCGACAGGCAGGAACGGCCCGCGGCGAGGTCGCGGCACGAGAATGTTCGTCACCTGCCCCGTCAGACCCCCCTCCAGCGCGCGCGGAAAGTCCCACTGTCCCGTTTCGGCCTTCTGCCACAGGCGTCGCGGACGCGGCGGCGCGTTGGGGTGCGGGTTGTAGCGCACGTCGCCGTCCATCGTCGCGCGTAGGCTGTCGTTGTGAAAATCAATCACCGGCGCCTGGCGATGCAGGCGCCGGACGTGCTCACGCCGATCAAGATTCATTTCCGGTGCATCTACCCTACCAGTGACACATGCATTCATGCTCCTTCCCACAATCCTATACAGCAGGGGTGTGGTGGACCAGCCCGGTCTAGCAAAAGCATGTAAATTGATTGTGCACTAAATGAGTTCTTTAAAACCCAAACCATTCAATAAAACGCATAGACACCCGCAGCAAAAACATGGTTTATGCTGAACCACACTTCGCATGTGTTAGAAAAGAAAATCGAATTGGATGCAAAGTTAGCTTCAGTCTGTGCCCTAGAGCATGAACTAGGTGCGGCAAATCAGTCGGCACTTGGAGATCGGACACTATGCTTTTACCCCCACCCCCTAATTAACATATAAATGCGCAAAATCTATATTTACTGGGACTAGGCGGCTAGTAGCCAACCCTCAGCCTTCACCAGCATTGCTGTTTGCACACTACTAGCTGATAATATATGCGGTACTTGTTCAATCAACATCAGAGGGTCGCATGCCAAAAAATTTTGCTCGCTGAATGCGGGGTTATACTTACGAAGCGATGATGCCGCCAGGGTACCGCTCAAAAATAGTCGGATCATAAAGCGGTATGATATGCTTTGTAGTTCGCACCACTCGGGAGTTGGTAGTAAACATTTCCTCAAAGGATTCATTTAGGCCAAGCGGTATGCCCGCTTCGATGTTTTCATACACAAAAAAAGAATCGCTGATGGCAATGGTTCCGACCGCCGTGTCTACTTCCACAACCAGTGAGCTGCGATGATGCACACCAGAATGCCAAGTACGCAGCCCACCAGCTATTTCATGCTCGTCCTCAAGAAGGTTTACACGGCCCCACCAGTCAGTTACTAAGTGAATTAGGGTTTCGTGGGAAAATGCACCGCGATGGTCATGTGGGTGCTTGTGGGTGGTGTGGAAGTGAATCCAGCCACGTTTACTTATGTGGATGCGGGCATATGGGAATTGGTCAAGTGTTGCGGTTGTGTAACGAACTATGGGTGTCAATATAATATCGGTAATACTTTCTGGCGAGACGTTGCACGTCGCGAGTGCAATTCTTTGCATCTCGGTTGCGGTACGAATCAAGCCACCGCGTGTTCCAGGGGGCTTCCACATTAGCGCTTCTGGAAATTCTGCTTGCAGACCATGTAGGTCGTCAGGTAGTGCGGTATTTACAAGTATTGCCCTGCCACCACCTTCAATTAGGATAAGTTGGAGACGAAGCTTGATCCACTCGTTGTGGCGCCGCATCCAGAAAACTGCATGGCCCGGCTCCTCAAACTCACCAACACTTATGCTTCGAACTGCAAAATGCATTATTTTAGGCCTTTGGCAAATCCGGGTGGGGCACTGTGTCTTTTTGGTTAATTACAATTGGTTGGCACACGCGTATCGACTCGTCTGAGGCTAGTGCCACCGCCAGTGCGGACCGCGCTTCCTGCAGCGTAATCGGCCACTGACCCCGTGCGGGATCACGCACACCGGCGAGAAATGCCTCGATTTCTGTGCGGTACAACCCATATGGAACTCCAGTTGGATCATGGTAAGAAAGTGAACTTGGAAACTCTGTCAATCCCGGCCCAATTATGCCGGTTCCATCGCCGCGCGCATCGATCCAAGCTAGACCACTGGATCCTTGAAAAGAAAAAAAATGCTCGGACGAGTAGCCTAGTTTGCTTGGCATAATCCAGCTGGTGGCGTAGGTTCCAACAGCCCCACTAGCAAAGCGGACGGTCATCGCAATGGAGTCGATAAGCCCTTTCCCCAACACGTCGGTTGCCGTGGCCTCGGCGTACACACGGCTAATCGGACCTGCCAGCCACTGCATTAAATCAAATACGTGAACCCCATTTTCGTTTGGCAATGTTGTGCGGCGCGCTAACAAGGCTCCCTCAAAGTCAGGTACATTACCGCGGGCAGTGATCTGAACAGGCCGGCCAAGCGCCCCACACGCTACTGAATCTTTAATCGCCCTGTAGCGCGGGTCAAAACGATAGCAATGTCCGATTACCAGTCGCGCGCCCGATCGCGAGCCCAACTCCAAGATGGCATCAGCATCTTTGAGAGTATGTGCAATGGGTTTTTCGCAAAAGACAGCCAGTCCTCGCTCCAAGGAAGCTGCGACCGCAGTAAGATGGTGAGATTGTGGTGTCGCAATCACAACAGCCTCAATATTCGGGAAATCTAAGGCCTGCTCGAGGCTTGTGACAAACGGGACACCATCCGGCAGTACACCATGGGCGACGGGATTTGTGTCACAGGCAACTACCAATTCCGCAGCAGGAGACGCCTCTAAAATTTGTGCGTGTTCCCGCCCCATCATCCCAACACCCACAATGGCACATCGCACTGGCATCATCACTAATGTTTAACACTCATCAGATTTGCTGCAGTTGCGAGATAGACACGGGCGGCATCAACCATTTCGTCAATATCGATGTATTCGTCCGGCGCATAGTGCCATGCACCGGGACCATAAATTAAGGTCTCAACACCACCGACCGCCATGTCTACTGCGTCGGTGACAAAAGTTTGGGCGGCAGTATCTACGTTGACCTGAACCGGATGGCCCCGGACCTGCAGATGCCCGGCAGAAAGTGCATCCATCAACACACCGCTCTTAGGCCCGATGAAACTGCGCTGGCGAACCAAGCATTTGACCTTTGTAGTGATCTCCGGTGGGCAGCAAGCAGCAACCGCACGAACTAAATCCGCGCGGACACTTTCCCAGGATTGTGACGGGACGGTGCGGATGTCCCCACTTAACAACGCGTTGTCCGCAACTGTAGCCGCCGCAGAACCTGCATTAAGCATTCCAATCAGAACTCGCGGCAGCTGCGGGAGGTCGCTACTGGCTACGTGAGTCCACTGCAAGTGGCTGATCGCCGTACAAGCCTTAGACGCAGCGCTAAGTGCATCGACACCTGCGCCTAGCCTAGAGATATGCGCAGTTTTTCCTGTGAATTCCACCTCAAATTTCACACATCCGCCGTGGGTTGTCAGTATTGACATGGACGTTGGTTCACCATTGATTCCGTAGATCGGCCAGTCACTGTCTGACGCAAGTGCGTATTTTGTCCCTAAGCCATTCGAATCATGATACATATTCGCAAGAAATACTAGGTCACCAGGTAGCGGCGGAAGTGCAGCTGCAGAAACCATTACCTCCATCATTGTTGCAACGCCACCGAGCATGTCGCTTATTGCTCCACCATACAGCTTCTTGCCATCCTGCCATGGGTCCAATGGGTCATGACTCCAGCCAGCTCGCAGGTAGTTCGCGTCAATATGCGCATTCAACATCAATCCGGGTGCGTCGCTATTGCCTCGCAGTCGAACAATCACGTTTGGGCGCCCGGGCATAACGGGGTCAACGTGTATTTCAAGCCGCGGGTGCTGCATCATCTCGGCCATAGCGTAAGCCCTGGGACCCTCTCGTCCATCAGGTTGGTGCAAGCGCGTGATCGCTTTTGCAAATTCGATCATTCGGTTGCGATCAACAGCGGCCAGTAAACCATTTACGGTGGGCATTTTCATAAATTTCCTCATTTATTTGCCGATGGTCAGCGGGTGAAACGGTGCAGTACGTTGGCGGTGATGCGCGAAATCTTATCGGAGACAAGCAGCGAACAAATCCAGCTTATTGAGCCAGTTGAGAAAACTTCGCCTCCGGCCTGTGTCTCAAAAGAAACCATTTCCGATCCACCACCGAATGGGTTAGTGCCCTTCGCGAGCAGTCGAATCCCAGACGGGCTGAAATTATTTATCTTGTCGGTTTCATGTCCTGATGCCCCGCCAGGGTTGCGGGCATCCAGCGATTCGTGGCCAAACAAGTCACCCACTTGCAAACCAGTCCCGCTGTAGCACCAATGGTCGGAATCCACGACCTTAAACGGTGCGCCGGTGCCCATACCAGTCATTGTAGTTGATACACCCAACAGGCAAGCTTCATTCTCCACCCGTTTGCCCATTCTGCTGGGCACAGCAGAACCTGGGCCACCTTCGGAGGAGCGGGTCGGCAGCCACTCGGAGAGATCAGTATTGCGATGAATCACCGAAGAGTCATTCACAAATTCAACTTCACAGTTGAGGCCATTGCCGCCCAAATAAATGAGCCGGCCGCCGCGCTCAAATACCCAGGACTTCAGGGCGTAGTACATTTTCTTCGACCAATACTCGGGGTGCTGGTCAAGTACAAGTACTTTGTAGCGGTCAAGTTGCAGCGTATTAGTATGCAGTTGTGTTTCGGACCACAAATCATATGAGAAACCCTCGCGTTCAAGCCAGCCCAATAGCCGCCACGTTGCTGGCGCTACGTGCTCTTCCCCGATGCGGTCCATGATATCCGTAACTTTTGCCTCGCGCGCGACACGGTTTACAGGTTCGGGGCGATCAAAACTAATAGGGTCATAATCATCGCGATCCCAGAAGCGCGCGCCGGTGTCCCGCAGAAATGCTCCGTCTTGATGCGGATTCACGACCGGCTCTAGATTAAGCCGTGCTGCCCCAACATAGTTACTGCGGCCGCCAAAATCATTGTAAGCATTCCAATCGATATTTGATGCTAGTACGGCGATGTTGGCTGCCGGATCACGCGGTGCAACAATCAACGGGAAGTTGAAGAAGCTTCGAGTCCGCTCGCCTTCAAGGTGGACATAATAAAGACCAGATTTGAAAGGGGTTGTGATGTAAGCCCGTGCACTCGGCGGAAAACGCCGGCCGTAGTGGTTCCACTGAACACCCGTAACGGTAAAGTCACAATCGGGCAGCACCTGACAGTCTCCTCCGGGACCGAAAGATTCGAATCGCCCAATATCAGCAACGTGTACCTTGTCATATCCGTAGCGCCAGAGCGAAGCAAAATATGGCTCCGGCGAATGCACCCTCAACTCCACCGTGTCGCCCGCTTGCGCCCATTTGGGCCACGCATATCCAAGCAGCCGGTCTGACATCAAGCGCATTTGAATAAGCGACATGCCTAATTTCACCTCGATCTGAATCGTTTTGCGGCCAAAATTTAATTTTGTTACAACTGCCTGCCATACACCGGCTGACAACTCTGCGCGGACTGCGCCACTCGCAGAGGATCGAGCTTCTAATACCTCGGAACCCTTGGAGAACTCAAATAACACGTCCGAAAGTGCGACATGCATCTCGTCACTTACAAAACCTATAAGCATTTCATTCTCCTCTGATTCAGCCCATGTGTGGTAAGACAAAGCCAGCGTCCGCTGCGCATGTTAACACGACCTCAGCCCCCTCGAAAATTTCTTCACATGCCCTGTCACTGGTTCTCTGAACAAGCACTTGCATATCCGCGCCACATGTTACGATAAATTGGGTAAGCCCCCCCAAATAAAGGACCTGGCTTACTTGACCGCGCAAACCCATGTCATAACAATTTTCTGTTGAGATATTATTTTTCCACAAGCCTAGTTGTACGCGTTCAGGACGTATAGCAAAACGCACCCGATCACCCACGTGCAAGTTGGAAGCACTAAGGGTTAGCAGTGGCGGCACGCCGATGGAAAGCATTCCCAAAAGCTGCACCGTAACGACATCCGACTGAACGTCCACTACGTGGCTGTTGAATATATTCAGTGAACCAACAAATTCTGCTACAAAACTGTCTGCGGGATTCATGTAAAGCTGGCGCGGCGTTGCTACCTGAAGAAGCCCCCCGTGGTTCATAATTCCAATCCGGTCAGAGAGTAAAAGTGCCTCTTCTTGATCGTGAGTCACATAAACAAATGTAGTTCCCAATTGGTGCTGAATTCTCTTAAGCTCCAGTTGCATCTTCTTGCGCAGCTTGACATCTAGAGCACTAAGCGGCTCGTCTAGCAGTAGCACTGCCGGTCGGTTAACAATCGCACGTGCAAGCGCAACGCGTTGCTGTTGCCCTCCAGAAATCTGATTTACCCCGCGCTCCTCGAGTTCCTCACAACGCACAACCGCCAAAGCTTCGCGAACCCGAGCCGATAACTCAGGTTCGCGAATTTTCCGTAACCTTAGTCCATAGGCAATATTCTCAAACACTGTCATGTGCGGGAAAAGTTCATAATGTTGGAACACAAGATTGGTATTGCGCTTGTCGGGCGGTATTGATGTACAGTCGACTCCACGCAGAAGTATGCGACCCGAATCTGGATACTCAAAGCCAGCCAACATGCGCAGGGTAGTGGTCTTGCCACATCCAGATGGACCCAAAAGCGAAAAGAACTCGCCCTCGAATAAATCGAGCCATAGGTTACCAACAGCCACGGAAGTTCCAAAGGTTTTGGTGATGCCTTGAATACTTAAAGCGTAAGAAGCAGACACCTCCGAATGTTTCGAGTTCACAGTTTTCTAGTAGTTCGTCGAACTGCTAGGAACGCTAAGAGTGTGGTGGCGAACAAGAGACATGTGGCTAATGCATTCAGACTTGGGTCGACACTTCGCTGGATGCGCCCCCAGATGAGCAGTGGCAGCGTAGTATCTCTTCCGCCCACGAATAGTGTTACAATGAATTCGTCTAAGGATATGGCTATTGCAAGAAGTGCAGAGCCTTCAATAGCAGGTCGAATTATCGGAAAGAGGATATCTCGAAACGTCTGCAAAGGGCTTGCCCCCAAATCACGCGCAGCTTCAAGTAACGAATAACGAAAATTAGAGACGGAGGCATTCATCGTGAGAATAACGAAAGGCAGCGCTAGAAGGATATGCCCTGCCACTGCCACTGCCAGTGAAAAACGCAGTCCGAGTGCACCTCTCCAGTAAATTGCGAGTGCCACCGCGAGCAGCAAGCCAGGGACTGCGCTCGGCAGTAGTACAATGGCAAGGATAAAATTACGCAGCCGAGGAGGCAAAATGCGCACGCTTAGTGCCGCCGATACTCCAAGCGGAGTAGCAAAGATTGCAGTTGCAATTCCTGCTGCTAGTGAGCGCATTATGGACTGATGCACCTCTGTGTCTGCAAAGAGTCGGATATACCAACGAAACGATACTCCGTTAAATGGCAGACTCATACGCGGAATATTGTGAAGGGAGAACACTATGACTACAATCAATGGCGCCACCAGAAACATTAAAACTAATCCGACAAAAAGCAGCGCCGAAAATGAACTGCAGCGCATTTGGCGCACAATCCACTGAACTGGACTTGCAAATCGAATACGGCTGTCCACAATACCGTTCACGCGGGACACAAGATTCTAAGAAATTGGGCGAAAGTGCTCAATAAATATCCAAGAAAGACAGACTTACAAACTGTTCAGTGTTTTGGATATCTGTGAGTAGAACAAAATACTAGAAGGCGCTGGAAACATCACATTTAACTACAGCGCGAAATTTGTTAGAAAACGAACTGCTTGCAGGCGAACTAACTTCGCAAGTACCCACCATCCAGCCGTAATCAGTATCAACAGACATCCGATAAACACAATTGCCATAGCTGCGCCGAGGGGCCAATTTAAAGTCTGGCCAAACTCTCTAGCTATCGCGGCACCCGCCATTCGCCCTGACACACCACCGATTAGCGCTGAAGTGGCGAAATCGCCAGCCGAAGCAATGAAGGTAAATGCAGCAGCTACCTGTACGCCTGGAAGCGTAAGCGGTAGCGCCACGGTGCGGATTAGTTGGAGCCAACTAGCGCCTAAGTCGCGGCCTGCTTCAAGTAATCCCACAGAAATATTTTGCATCGCCGAATAAATGGGGAGCACTGCCAACGGAACAAGAAAATTAGTGAGTGCAATACCCACTGCCACTGGTGAATTGAGAAAGCCTCGGATAGGTTCATCAATAATCTGCATGTTCAGCAATGTTTGATTGACAATCCCCTGCGCACCTAAAATTGTGCGCCATGCATAAATGCGGACCAGATAGGATCCAAACAAAGT
>Ga0208960_1001555_pt1 | contig 12160 bp, 10 predicted proteins | sample GreLakmeON33MSRF_FD_187703 | JGI IMG/M metagenome (GOLD analysis project Ga0208960, IMG submission 187703) | Freshwater lentic microbial communities from great Laurentian Lakes, MI, USA - Great Lakes metaG ON33MSRF (SPAdes) | ecosystem: Environmental > Aquatic > Freshwater > Lake | place: Great...
CTTTGTTAAAATAATTAATAATTAAGTGTGTAATAAATGAATACGCAAATAGAAGATTTTATTGCTACTAAGAATAATAGTGGTGCTGAGAACTATAATAATATTGATATTTCTCAATGGAATGTAGAAGGTTGTAAAAAAATACTTGAAAAGTTATTATTGTGGATTAGTACTAATGATGAACTAGTAAATAATCTAGATAATAATGAATTATATAAAAAATTCGAAATTGAATTTAATAAGCAAGTTCGTCTTTCTAAAATTACAAATATTAGAAAATCTATATTATTAAATGTCTTGAATAATGTTTTTAATAGTAACGATTTTGATGATGACGTGAAAATTTATTTACCGGTCTTAAAATTGCTTTTGCGAAAAAAACCTATGCGTAACATTTCAGGTATTACTAGCATTACAGTTATAACTGCTCCCTTTCCAGATGGACAAAAATTTAGTTGTAAGCATAATTGTTATTATTGTCCCAATGAACCAGCACACGAAGGCAATAATTGGCAAGCACAACCAAGGAGTTATTTATATTATGAACCTGCCGTTTTACGAGCCAATCAACACAAATTTCAAGCAATTGGTCAAATGTTAAGTCGTTTGGATACATATTTTAATAATGGGCATGTTATCGACAAGTTAGAAATTATTATTGAAGGTGGGACATATACCGAATATCCAGTTACTTATTTACAGCGCTTTCATCGCGATTTATTTTATTGTGCTAATATTTATTTTGATTTACGTAAAACTTATGCTAATTATGACAATAGTTTAAATAATAAGTTGGATTTAGAAGATTTAAAAAATATTCGCACTCCATTAAGTATTGAAGAAGAAATCAAAATAAATAAAACTGCCAAAGTTCATATTATTGGTATATGTATTGAAACGCGACCGGACGCTTTAGATGATGACTGGTTAATGCGTTTTAGACTATGGGGTGTTACACGAGTTCAACTTGGCGCCCAACATGTTGATAATGCTATTTTAAAGAAAATTAATCGTGGTCATAGTGTGGAGCAATTATTGTGGGCAATACGTTATTTAAAAGATAATTGCTTTAAAATAGATATTCATATTATGCCTGATTTGCCAGGTGCCAGTGTTGCCATTGATAAAGCTATGTTTGATTATGTGTATAGTGTTGTTTGTCCAGATCAAATGAAAGTTTATCCTTGCCAAACAGTTCCTTGGACGGTGATAAAAAAATGGCATAGCGAAGGAAAATATGTTCCCTATTTTGACATTGATCCAAAATTATTAATTGATGTTGTGCGTTATTCTATGGAAACTTGTCCAAATTGGATCCGTTTACCGCGTGTTATTCGTGATATTCCGTGTTCTGTTTATGTTGAAGGCGGAAACAATATTGGTAATATGCGACAAATAATTGATTCTATGCTTGAAGGCGATGGTGTTTATTCTAATGATATACGTGCGCGTGAAATTGGGCGTCATACTAAATATTATAATAAGATGGCTAATTATAATAGTTATTATTATAGAGGAAATGAGGGGGACGATTATTTTATTGCTTACGAAAGTTATGATTGTAAAGCGTTGTTTGGTTTTATTAGATTACGTATTGTAGACATTGCTAAAAATATGACTATTTTTAGTATTCTTAAGAATCGTGGACTTATTCGAGAATTACATATTTATGGTAGTACTACTGCTGTAAATAGTTTTGCCAAAAATGGTTGCCAACATACAGGAATTGGTAAAGGATTGTTAAAATATGCTGAGCGTAAAACAATGGAAAATGGACTTTATGGAATAGCGGTAATTAGTGGTGAAGGTGTAAAAGAATATTATGAAAAAAGAGGTTATAGAGAAGTTGATACATTTATGGTAAAAGACTTTTGGTTTTTACAAGTTTTGTTTTATTATTTAAGAGCCAAAATAATTTATTATTGTTGTTTATTTAAAGGTTTTATTATTTGAGGTTGTATATTATTTTGGTTTATGTATAGGTGTAGGGGGTGGTGGGTCAGGATAAGTAGTTTTTACTGCGATTTTTTCATTTTCATTGTGTTTATCTTCATCTAAAAGCATAATTGCCATTGCTGAATAATTATGTAAATCAATTAAAGTATCTCTTAATGATTCGCTATTTACTAAACTTACTGATTTTGTTGAAATGGATTGGAGGCGTGCTATTTTGTCTCCCATTCGAACTAGCACCCCTACTACACCATAATTTGCAAACGCATCTCCATAATCTTGATTTTTTCTTTTGAATAATTCTAAACCTTCCTTCTGGATTAATTGCATTTGTGAAACCCTTTCATTGTTTGTTATGCTAGTTTCTTCTAATTCAAGATTTAAATTTTTGAATAAATCCATTATGTATTGTAATATATAATTTATTTTTATATAATAAAAATAAATCAATTTTTATTTTATTTTATTTGCCTCCACAACTTTGGCAAGATTTATTTCCTGTAATTAATAAAGGTAACATATTTCTATTTGTTGATGAACCTAGTCTAAATAAGGGTTGTGGTTGTGCTTGTGTTTGTATTTGTTGCATATATTGTGTTTGGTTGTATACTAATTGACTTTGCGTTGTTAAATTCATTTTTAATAGTGGCATAGTAATATTATTAATATTATTTAATATTATTTAATATTTTATTTTAATGTAATATTTGTTTATTGTTTATTGTTTATTGTTTTAACAATTGGAAACACAATTATTATTTTGAGTAGTTAGCGAATAATATTTTGTTTTATTTCCACTTAGTGGAAATGGTTGAATTGTTTGTGTTTTTTGTGTTTTCAATGTTTCTGATTTCTTTTTTGCTAAATATCGCGCATACGAATTATGTTTAATATCTATACCCTTATTTTCTTTGTTAGATGTTACAACATTTGTAGAAACTTCGCCGTGTGCTTGTGCTCTGTCGCTAGCATTATGCCAGGGTTTTTTAGTAATACTATTATTTATATCTTGTACTACATTTAATGAACTAATTACTTGTGTATAATTTGAAGATGTTGTGTGTAATTGGTCTTGTATTTCTTTTTGAATTTGAATTGAACTATGAGAACTTGAAGCATCTATTGGACAACTAATAGGTTTCTTATATTTAAAATTAGAATTTGTACTTGAAAAATGAGTATCACAATTTGAGATTTGTGAAAAGGGGTGCATTAAAAATGAGGCCTTTGAATTTAAGTATATATTGTTAGGTATTGAAGTTCCATACTTAAGTGTATCATTTACTTTACAAGTAAGTCTGTGATTTATAGTACCAGAATTGTTGCGTAGTGCTGCTTTTAATTTGGTATTGTAATTATAAAATGTGGTATCTAAAATAGGCATATTGTTATAAAATAAGATTATATTTTATATTTTGTATTTTGTATTTTGTATTTTGTATTTTGTATTTTGTTGTTTACTTGATAAAATTGAAATAATATTTTTTTGTAATAGCATTATAAAAGTTATTAATGAAAAATGAATGTTAGTCAGAAAAATGAGAACAAATTTATATGTTCTTATTGTAAAAAAATTTATATTCGTAAAGCATCTTATAATAATCATTTAATAAAATGTAAGTTATGTAGATTTTCCAGTAATTGTGGAAAAACTGAGTTAGAGTCTGAGTTAGAGTCTGAGTCTGAGTTAGAGTCTGTATGTGTGTCTGATGTTACTATGGACTCTCTAAAAAAAGATTTAACTATACATAATTTATTTGCGATGGTAATAATGTTATATAATAAATATGAAAAGTTAGAAAGTGAATATACTGAATTAAAAAAATATGTTACTATTACTAAAAATAAGATTAACATATTAGATTATTTAAATGAAAACTTTAAGCATGATTATATGAATATGGATGCTGGAGGAACCAATATTACAAAATTTATGGATGAATTAGTAATTGGTGAAGACCAATTACATAAAATATTTAAATATGATTATGTTGATGGAATTTTTAATATTATTTGCGATTACATAGATAAATTAAATGTTAAGGGGTCATTGGTGCCTATTAAATGTTTTAATACTAAGGAAAATGTATTATATATATTTGATGGACAACTATGGTTAATTATGGATGATGTTTATTTGCGAAAGTTTATTAAATCGTTTGATAAGAAAATTTTGACAAAATTTGTAGAATGGAAAAAGATTGCTGAAAAAACTATTGACTCAGAGATTTTTGGAGAGATTTATATTCAAAATATGAAAAAAGTTATTGGTGGTAATTATGAAAAGAAGAATCCGGCTTCTATGATTAAAAATCGACTATATAAACATTTGAAAGTTGATTTACAGAGTATTGTATCTTATGATTTTGTTTAGGTTTTATTTAGATTTTATTTGCTTGTAATCTCTCTTATTCGTATTTTTAATACTTTGAAAAAAATTGATTTATTTATTTTTATTTTTTATTTTTATTTTTATTATTAAGATTGTTAAAGACATTTGTGCTACTTTATAATGAATGCGTTTTTATTAGAAGTGCTACCTCTGCCTAATGAGATTGTGGAACTTATTTATGGGTTTATGAAAGTGAATGCGGCAAATGCGATTGGTGCCTACTTTAAAACAACTAAGCAGTCTAATGCTGCGTTTGTATATTTGGCAAATTATAGAGTTGAATATATTTCTATAACTTCAATATATTCAATAAGGCGCAATGCTAATTATGTTGCGCATTCTAATCTTAAAGATGAAGTTATTATTAAATTATATAATAATTTAATTATTATGTATAAATCGCATTATAGTCGGGCCAATTATTCAAGAAATGGTTGGCGTTGTGTGTTAAATAATATTTCACAGATTTTAATGTATTACTATAATCGATTGGCATTTAGTGATAGTTTAAAAAAGAATAATGTTAATTATACTTATTTAAAAATGTGTATAGAATTATGGTTTAAGTTATGTCAAAAATACAATTTTTATTTAGCGTTATTTTATTTGGATAGTGCCAAAAAAGTTAAATGCACTATTAAGGCAATCCAATTGAGAACGCGGACTATTAAAAACTTTGCGGAGTTTAGAGTTTCGCCACTAGTTACTATGAGGTCTGATGATTATTGCAAAAATCTTTCTTATAGTAAATTAATTGCTCATCATAGTCTATTGGATCTGAATACACAAGAACGAAGGAATTATTAGATTATTAATGTTTAGTTCTATGATGTGTATTTTTGCCATTCCTTTTTTTATGTTTTTTGATATGTTTTCTTATATGCTTCTTAGTTCTTCTTAAACATGCCTTAGTTTTAGTGGAAACAATTGCTGTTTTCTGTAATATATCTAATAACCCTTTTTCCCATAGTTCTATAAGTTCTTTTACCTTTTTAAATTGTGCGGGATAATTTTGTAATGGATAAAAAGGTGATAATATGTCATGTTTGTCTTTTAATAATAACTCTAATAAAATACCTTTATGAATTGGATTATTATATTGAAAATTATTTGAAAAATAATATTCTAATTCCATACTAAATCCTAAATTATATAAAATATTTTGAATTTTATTTAGTTCATTTTGTTCTAATTTTTCATTACTTAATAATTTATTTATTATTATTTGTGTAGGTATATTTGGAAAACTTGTTACATAAACATCTTCTACTTCAACCCCATCTAATATTTCTTTGTATTCTTTTTTAGCAAATGCTGTTTTTGCTGTTTTGGCTAAAGTATTGAATTTTTCTAACTTTGTTTTATCTTTACAGCTATTTGCAACTATTTGTATTTGACGGCGTTGATTGGTGTTAACAAAAATGTCTATAATATAAGTAATTTTATTATTGTCAATAGTACTAAAATCTTCATAACAAGGATATCCTAATATTTTACCCATTTCTGTTAATGAAATAGTTTTGTTACCATTATAGTCATTTTTAGAAATGATTACACCTTGATAGTTATCATAGTCTGTACTTAATATTAACTCTGGAAAAGAGCGTTTAATTTCTTCTATAATACCATTTGTTATTGGGCCTTTATGTGTTGCTTCTTTATAATCTGCTGGTTGGACTAGCATCGCGGGTCTTACATTTTCATTTACTAAAATACAATTTAAAAGAACGTCAATTGGTAAATTTTTTTTATTAACTGACATCTGATATATAATATATATATATATTGTATGAAAAAAATTGATTTGTAGATTTGTAATTTTTTATTGTTTATATTGTTTATATTGTTTATTGGTGAGAGAATATATAAAACTTTATATGGTGGCAATGAAATATAGATGTGCTTGTATTACGCTGAAGGGTTATAGATGTAAGAAAGCGTTTAGTTTTGTTTGTAATAAAATTAGGTGTTGTACTATTCATGCTATTAACGCGTATTTGACCTATGTTTTAACTATTCAAAGGATGTATAAAGGGTATATTAGTCGCAAATATGTTAAGTTGCTTGCTAACTTGCCTTGTGATATTCAAAGAAGAATTTTATTTTATATGCGTGAACCGTTGTATAACGCTAGGAGAAATAAGCGTATACAAATAATACTTTGTAAAAAGTTTATTACGTTTTTTGGAATTCCTAAAAATATAGGTTCTAATTTTGCTAGTGTATTTTTAGGAAATTATAGGAATTCTATTTTAACAATGAACAAAGCACAATTTAATGAACACGTTTTATATATTGCGCATTTATACAAATTATATACAAAATATATTACAATTAGTAATGTTGATTGTAATTATAGTTTATATGTTATTAGTACTATTGTAAAAAAGGATATACAAGAATGTCTTTATTACTATCATCATAGTGAGGAACCGTATTTATATAGTAACGATGAATTGTTGGTGCTTATTAAGAATATAGCTGAATTACAAAAAAGTATTAATGTTTATAATTTGGAATATAAAGACTGTTAATGCTAGTTTTTATAGTTTTAATGTTATAAAATTGAAATCTTTTTTTATTTTATTTTAAATTATTATAAATTATTATAAATAATTTAACTATTTATAATGAGTTGCGGAGTATGTTGTGAAAAATACAATAAGTCTACTCACTCCAAAATTACGTGTGAGTTTGCTGGTTGTGGCTATGAAGCATGTAAAATTTGTATAAGAACATATTTGCTTGGAACAACAAATGATCCGCATTGTATGAATTGTAAAAACCAATGGACGACTAAGTTTCTTGTTGAAAGTTTAAATAGGAGTTATATTGATAATGATTATAAAAAACATCGAAAAACTTTGTTAGTTGAACGAGAAATTAGTAGAACACCTGAATTAATGGTTTTAGTTGAGCGAACTAAATTGGTAGAAGAAGAATATAAAGAACTTGCCTTAATTGAAGAAGATTATGAAAAAATGCGAAAAATGCTTAATGAAAAACGTATTGCTATTGGTGAAAAACAAGCGCGCATTTATCGGATTAAGAATGGTGAAGATGCGGAAAAAGATGAACGAAAAAAATTTATTATGCCTTGTCCCGGCGATGATTGTAAAGGTTATTTATCTACGCAATATAAATGTCAGTTGTGTAAATTATATGTATGTCCTGATTGTTTTGAAATTATTGGTTATACTAAAGAGGAGGTTCATACGTGTAAAGAAGATAATTTAAAGACTGCTGAATTGATTAAGAAAGAAACAAAAGGTTGCCCTCAATGTGGGGTTCGTATTTTTAAGATTTCTGGTTGCGACCAAATGTGGTGCACTGAATGTAAAGTTGCTTTTAGTTGGACTAGTGGAAAAGTTATTCTTAATGCTGTTATTCACAATCCACATTTTTATCAATATATGCAAAATAATAGTTCTGGTGGTGTGGCTCCAAGAAATCCTGGCGATGTATTATGTGGAGGTTTATTGGCACATAATAATTTAAGACATATTCAAAGTCATTTGAGTAATATTGATAAAAAAATGATTATGGTTTATGTAATGCCAATTAAATTAAATGAATTTGAAAATCAATTAAACTCTAATGTAGTTGTGCGAGACTTTGTTAATAATTTAAAATCATATTTTGAAACCCCTTATCCTCATATTTTGAGTTTTAATACTATATTAGGTAATCTTCATCAATTTATAAATCATATAACTAATGTAGATTTGGAGCAATGTAGGCGTAGAGTTCGTGATTTAATGAATCATGATACTTTGACCGTTCAATATATATTAGATCGAAGAACAAAGGAAGATTTGGCTAATACTATTTTTAGAAATGATAATATTAGAAAGAAAAATGTAGAATTGTTAAATGTATATGAATTATTGAGTGTTGTTGGTATTGAACGATTTAATGAATTGTATGAATATTTTAAAACTAAAATCGGTTCAAATGATAAATTAATAGTTAAATTTTTAAATCAAATTGTTGTTCTTATAAATGAATATAATCAACTTATTAAATATTGTAATAATCAACTTATTTCAATTAGTTATACATATGGTATGACTGTCACTACTATAGTTTATGAAGATTATAGTTATGCTACACAAAGTCGCAAATTTACACAAGCCGAGTTTATGAAAACTAAAGAAAAAGTAGAAAAAAGTTCTGCTAGTGTTAGTGAAGCTTCATGTAGTTATATTGATAATTAGCATTTATTAGTCAATTGAATATTTTTCTAAGAAATCGTCTAAGGTTATTATTTCTATTGTTCCAATTTTTTTTGCTTTTTCGGTCTTTGTTGATTTGCTTGAATTATTTCCTGTTACTAAAATATTTGTATTTTTATTAATATTTCCTTCTATTTGCACTCCGTATTTTAAGAGTATATTTTCTAATTCTTTTTTTGTATATTTTGATGATTTCTCAAAATCTGAAAATACTATTATTTTTTTGTTTAAAATATGTTCTTGTGCTGGTTCTTGTTCTTGTGCTGGTTCTTGTTCTTGTGCTGGTTCTTGTGCTGGTGCTTGTTTATCTTCTTTAGGTTTTTGGATGGGTTGAAGTATTTCAGGTTTTATGGACATTAGAAACTTATTAAATTCTGGTATTGCGTTTACAAATTGTGTTGCCGTTTTTTCGGCAAATCCTTCTATTGCTTTTACTTTCTCTATTTTTTCTTGCGTAGACTCTTGAGATGTTAAAATGTTGGGTTCGGCTTTTAGAATTTGGCTTACGGATCTTTCCCCAAAGCCGCGTCCAAATATATTGGATGCTCCGGCTATTTTAGCAATACTTGCTTTTGCCAATTGTTTAGCAATTGATGTATGAATTTTGGTTGCCATTTTTTCTTTGAAACCTTCTACTTTCATTAAATCTTCTATGCTTGCGTTTATTATTTTTGGAATGCTATTTGCTCCGCTAGCAATTATTTTTTCGATATTTGCTTCACCTAATCCGTCAACTTCTAATTCTTTAAAGAATTTTGCTATTGATTTTATTGCTACTCGTGGATCTGCTTTTACATTTACTAATATAAGATCTACATTTGTTTCATTCCAAATATAGTCATATTCATCTATATTTGGCATTATTGGTTTTTGTGCTGGGACTATTACTTCTGTAATTTTTGGTATTACATTTCCACTTCTTGTTAGGCGAACTAAAGCACCTAATCCAATATTATTGTCTACAATAAATCGAGCATTAATACCTGTAGCATATGTTATTGTGACACCTCCTATTTGAACAGGTTCAAATTGAACGCGTGGTTTTAATAGACCATCTTTTGATGCCGACCATAGCACATCTAATACTTTGGCTTCTAATACTTGGTCTGTTAATACCATTTTAAACGCAAATGCGTGTTCTGGATTTTTGCTTTCGCGTGGATGTATATTATCATCAATACAAATTATACCATCAATAGTATACTCATAATTGGCTCTGAAATCGAGTAATTTATTAGACAAATATTCATTTGTTAGTTCTGAATATGTAATAGATTGAATATTTTTAACTGCTATTGTATTTAGTTCTACTAATTTATTATATTGTTCTGATGGTTTTAAGTTTTGAGGCATTATTACTTCGTAGGCTACAAAATCGATGTCTTTTAATATTTCTTTTTCTACTTGTGTTAATTTTTTACGATTTACTATTCCAGATATAAAATTACGTGAATTTGCGAATTTGTCTTTGTATTTTTGCTCAAATGTTTCTTCTTTTATTATTAATTCGCCTCTTAGTGTTATATTTTTTTCTGTTGGCAACTTCAAATATGGAATAATGTGATTAATCAAGAATCCGTATTTTCCATCGCCTTTTTTGTATAAATTTGGTGTTCCTGACTCGGTGCTATAAAGGGCACTTACGCCGTCTACTTTTGCCGAAATTACATATGGACCTTTGAATTTTTCTTTGAATTTGGTTAATGCGTTTGTGTCTGGTTTTATTTTGTCCATAGACCACATTTCATATGGAAGTTTTACTTTTGAAGTATTATCTGCGATTTGTGTTTGTTGGTCATTGGCTAGAGCATTTGTAGGGTCTTTTTTTAATATGTGTTCACGTAATATATCATATTCATTATCTGTTAACAAACTATTTTCTTTTAAATCTGAAATGTAGTAATTATCTATTGCTTCTTGTAACATTGCTGTTAATTCTTCTAATGATAGCATTTCTAATGATGATATGCCTTGTGTTTTGAATTTATTTAGATTTTCTAATATTTCGCTTTTAATTTTTTTTGTATATTTTTTTAATGTCTTTGCTGTTGCTTTAGGTATTTTTATTTTAATTGTTTCCTTTTTTTTGGGTTTTTTTTGTGATTCTTGGGCTGGTTCTTGGGCTGGTGGTTCTTGGACTGCTGGTTCTTGTGCTGATGGTTCTTGGGCTGCTGGTTCTTGTGCTGATGGTTCTTGGGCTTCTTCTATTTTTTTTTTTATTTCTTCCAAGGGTAAAGTTAGAACAATAGAATTCTCATTAATGCGGTCTTGTGGTTCTTTATATTCCATATGTAAGAAATCAAAAATATCTTTTTCTGTTTTAAATAATACATTTACTACTTTTTCTTGTTTTATTTTTGTATCTTTTGTTTGATTTGATTTTTTTAATAATTTATAGAAACCATGTTCGCTCAATGTTAAATCTACATTTAGTGCGTGTTGTCTCATTGATGTATTAAATTCTTTTGACCCTGTGAAATATAATATGGCAAAAGGATACTCTTCTGGCGGTGTGTATAAAAAGTCAATACGGCGAGGAGTTGCTGTTGTATTGGGTAATTTACCTATTGTTAAACTCTTGGTTTCTCCTTTTGATAAAATTTCAAGTAAAATTTTTTTGGATTGTAATTTTTTTATAAAGTTCTCAAAAACTATTTTATTATTATTATAGGAAGTAAATATTAAATCAATGTCTCCTGACTCTGGTTTGTTGCGTCTATAACTTCCGACTATTTCAAATTTGTGATTTTTTTGAGCTTCATTATTTTCTTTTAACGTTTCTTTGAAATTAGTTTCAAGAACTATTTTGAATTCTTCTATTTCTTCTCGTGGAATTCTTTTTAACAAATCATTATAATATTTAAGACCTATTTGTTGCTTACTATTTAATAATGGCAATTTATTTTCTTGTAACTCATTTTGTCTTAATTCTAGTTCTTCTAATGTTGAAATATTTTTTAACTCTACTAATTCTTTTGCTTTTACTGGACCAATACCATATATATTAGCAAAAGTGTTTACTGGATTATTTTTTTCTTTTTCAACTTCTTCGAGTGTTCCAGTAGTTAAAAATTCCTCAAATTTATTTATAATTTTTTCTCCTATTCTAGGTAATTTTAATTTTTTAAGTTCTTGTGCAGAAGTTATTTCTACGCTGTCTGGTAATGCTATATATTTTTTAAGTTCGCTTATTGCTTTATTATATGCTGATGCTTTAAAAATATCTCCTTTATTTTTTACAATTTTAGAAAGTTCCTCGAGAATTTTAATAAAATTTATAATGTTGCTTCCACCTGACATATATTTATGATTATGATTATTATTATTATTATGTTTATAATAATTAACTTTATTATTGTTATAATTATATATAAATCTTTTACTTTTACTTTTACTTTTACTTTTATTATTTATAGTCAATTTTTTTTTTATATTTTTTATAAGTTTTGATTTGTTATTTTTTAATGTATGTTTCATTATATATATATATTTACTAGTTTTTAATTGTAAATTAAATTGTTAAGTAAATAATATATTTTAGTATAATATATTAAGTACTAAGTAATGTCTTTTAAATTTA
>Ga0208960_1001556_pt1 | contig 12152 bp, 9 predicted proteins | sample GreLakmeON33MSRF_FD_187703 | JGI IMG/M metagenome (GOLD analysis project Ga0208960, IMG submission 187703) | Freshwater lentic microbial communities from great Laurentian Lakes, MI, USA - Great Lakes metaG ON33MSRF (SPAdes) | ecosystem: Environmental > Aquatic > Freshwater > Lake | place: Great...
TACGGAAGAAGTTCCAGAGGTGAAAACTATTCCCAATGTCCAAGTTGTCATTGCGCTCTATCGCAGTGATTCTTCACCGACAGAGCGCTGCCCTGAATGTTGGTGCGTTGCACGCTGGTCTGCTGATTGGGGCGAAGGTCGTTCGGTGAACGAGTTGCAAGATCACGAACTCGTCGATGACTCGATGATGCACGCTTGCGTCACAGATCCAAAGCGTGTCGTGGTACTTGGTCTTTCCGGTCCTGCATCGTCGATGCCCCAGACAGATCAGCAAGCGCTTGATATGTCGCTTTGTCTGATGGGTTTGCAGGGAAGCGCATCGCCGCAGGCAAGTGTTGAAAATCCAAATTGCACTCCAGTTGGATTGGATTATTGTTTGACGACTTGGGGAAAATAATTTCCACTGTCATTTCATTGGACTTGTGATTGCAAGAGTCATTTGAATTTTTAACTCTTCAAGTTCGTCGCGGTTGATACTTCCGCCACGACGACAGGACGCATGCAAATGCGGCGAGACCTGCATGAAGTTCCGCGCATTCATAGCGCGTACGCCTCCTCCGGGAATGATTTCGACAACGCACTTGTCAGAAATGGACAATTTTTCGGCGTTTCGAGCGTCCTCGGCGAGAACCGCGATTCGTTGTTCGAGCGTTGCGACCGATGCGTCCCATCCGAGCACTCCCGCAGTGACGACACGTTTCATGCACAGCGTGGAGAGGTCGCACATTCCACGCCTTCGGTCAGTCAGCAAGTCGAATGTTCGCAAGAATGCGACTTCAAGACCTGCTGTGCGGGCGACATCGGCAAGTTTTCCGCAAGCCTCCATATCGACGAAGCCATCAGCAGTCAGCAAGCCGATCGCAACAGAGTGAGCGCCCGCCGCTGCCGCCAGTTCAATTTCGCGAATCGATGCGTCGACGATTTGCGGCGTCGCAGTGAATCCGGCAACTGTCATTGCGGTGATTGCACCTTGCAATCGAGGTCGAATCATCACAACGAGCGAAGCGCCCGTTGAAGCACGTGCCTCGCGCACGAGTTCCATTGTTGGCATCCATCCTTCGCTTGAAAGGTCATCACAGAGTTCGAGTCGATCTGCAAATGGCGCAGCCATGATCGCTCCCGCAATCGAGTCGACAGGAACTTCAAGAGTTGGCTTCATGACGATGCAACAGATTCCAGCGCACGATCAAGAACCGCTAAGAGGAATTCCGCATCAGCCGATGTGATGCACATGGGTGGCTTGATTCGCAATGTGTTCCCAGCAAGTCCGCCTTTGCCAATCAAGAGCCCAAGCTCTCTGCATTTTTCGAAGACCGCAAGACACTCGGCGCTTGCAGGTTCCTTTGTGGCACGATCCTTCACAAGTTCGACGCCGAGCATCAATCCAAGTCCGCGAATATCGCCGATGAGTTTGTGCTTCTTGGCCAGCACCGCAAATCCAGCCTTCAATTGTGCGCCAATTTTGAGTGAATTCGCTTGCAGTTTTTCTTGTTCAATGACTCGCAGCACCGCACGACCTTGCGCGCACGAAACTGGATTTCCGCCAAATGTGTTGAAGTGAATTCGATTCGCAATCGACTTTGCGATTGCTGGCGTGGTGACGACGGCCGCAAGAGGACAGCCGTTGCCGATGCCCTTGGCCATCGTGACAATGTCAGGAATGACGCCTTGAGTTTCGAATCCCCAGAAATGCGTTCCAGTACGGCCGAATCCTGATTGTACTTCGTCGGCAATACACAATCCGCCAGCAGCGCGCACATGCTCATATGTGTGCCGCAAATAATGTTCGGGCATCACGACTGCACCGCCAACTCCTTGGATCGTCTCTGCGATAAATGCCGCAACCTGTCCAGATGTTCCATACTGGATCAAACTTTTGACATCCGCTGCGTACTTGCTTCCTGCATTCGCGTCATCAGCGCCATAGATGCCACGGTATAAATCCGGCATCATTGCGTGTTGCACACCAAACGAATGCGGCACATTGAATTTCCAAGTGTGATGGGATGTCAGCGCCATTGCGCCTGGACTTCCGCCGTGATATGCGTTGCGCAGAGCGATGACGTCATAATTTCCAGTCGCCGCTCGAGCCATCATGATCGCCAAATCACTCGCTTCCGAGCCTGAATTGACAAAATAGCACACTTTCAGATCCCCTGGCATTTTTGCAGCAAGTTCTTTCGCAAAGAGCGCGACTTGAGGATTCAGATAGAGCGTTGTGGTGTGCACAATCGTTTCGTTCTGTGCATTCGAAGCCGCGGTCACTTCAGGATGGCAGTGTCCAACGCTCACAGTCACGATTCCGCCGATGCCATCGAGATAGCGCCGCCCAGTTTCATCGAAGAGATACTGACCTTTCCCTTCAACAATCATGATTGGATTTTTGTAAAAGTGATAAATCGCTGGAGAGAGATGTTCCTTGCGCATCGCAAGCACCTCGGCTGGCGAAGGGCCTGTGTATGGTTTCGGTGAATACGCGAAAGGCGGCAGTGGAATGTGGTTTGTCATTTTCGTATTGGTGTGAGTTTGCGTCCAAGAAGATACGCCACGAATGAAATTCCAAATCCAACAAACCAAGAATAGCCATAGAGATGTCGCCAGAAGTCGCCGACCGATTCGGCTGGAACAAGTTTGATCGCAACCAAGAACCCTGGCACATTTGGAGCAATTCCTGCAAGAAGCGCAAAGATTGCGACGAGGCTAAACCCGCCATGATATCGATATTCGCCGTGAGATCGATAGAGATCTCGAAGGTTGAGTGTCTTGTGACGAATGGCAAAATAATCGCAGATCAGAATTCCGCCGATGGGTCCAAGCAGTGCGCTGTAACCCACGAGCCAGACAAAGATGTATCCCGTCGGATCTGCGATCAACTTCCAAGGCATGATCACAATCCCGATAAATCCAGTGATGATTCCCCCAGTGCGAAAAGAAATGTGCTTCGGTGCAAGGTTGGCGAAATCGTTTGCGGGACTGACGACATTTGCCGCAAGATTCGTTGCCAGCGTTGCGATGCATAGCGCGAACATCGCGATGATTAAGAGAGCGGGATTAGTGAACTTTGTCAGCACATCAACAGGATCCCAAATCGTTGTGCCATAAATGATAGTTGTTGCCGATGTCACTGCGACGCCGATGAATGCATACAACGCCATTGTCAATGGTAGGCCAAGCACTTGCCCAAGCACTTGATCTTTCTGCGTATGGGCATAGCGCGAAAAGTCTGGAATATTCAGAGAAAGTGTCGCCCAGAATCCGATCATGCCAGTGAGTGATGGGAAGAAAAATACCCAGAATTGACCTGCTTTTGACTGGCCGACATCGAAGAGAGATGGTTGCGAAAGAATCGGACCAAATCCGCCAGCTGCGCGATACGCCCACGCAAGAAGCAGGAGCCCAAGCACAATCAGAAGCGGTGCTTTGATTTGCAGCAAGAGGCGAATGGAATCGATGCCGCGAATGACGACGATCATGTTGATGATCCAGAAAAATAGAAAGCAACCAAACTGGGCTGATGAAATGCCTAAGAATTGATGCGCCAATGGATCGTTGATAGACGGGAAAAAGACTGCTGTAATTTTGAAGATTGCCATTCCGCCAATCCAAGTCTGAATTCCAAACCATCCGCATGCGACGACCGCCCGCATCAACGCAGGAATGTTTGCGCCATTTGTTCCAAACGAAGCGCGGCAGAAAACTGGAAAAGGGATTCCATATTTCGTCCCGGCATGCGCGTTCAGCACCATCGGTACGAGAACAATCGCATTGCCAAGAAAGACCGTCAGGATCGCTTGCCACCAATTCATCCCGCCTTCAATCAGCGAAGATGCAAGCATGTATGTTGGAACACACGCCGCCATCGAAATCCAAAGCGCAGCCATACTCCACATGCTCCACTTGCGATCCGCCTTCGAAACTGGCGCAAGATCAACGCTGTACAGGTGCGAATCTTCAATTCCAGTTTGTACATCGAGGGGGTGTTGTGTCATCATGGGTCTGTTTGTATCGGTCGATCCGCCCCGATGAATGCAAAGTCTGCTACGCGGCTAAAAATGGTTCGGTTTGCGCTTGAGAAACTGACCTCTGCCGATTTCGCCTGCAAATTTCCCACCGCGGACCGCGAGTTGTCCACGCACTGCAACTTCCGTCGCGCATCCTTGGATCGGCCATCCCTCAAATGCACTGTAATCCACATTCATCGAGTGGGTGGCGGCAGAAATAGTCCCGCGATATTCGGGATCGAACACGACAAGATCCGCATCTGCTCCAACTTCAATTGATCCTTTGCGGGGATACAAGTCGAAGCATTTTGCTACATTTGTACTTGCGACACGGACCATCGTGCAGAGATCCATTTTCCCTTTGCAGACTCCATAGGTGTAAAGCAACCGAATTCGATCTTCGAGGGAAGGAATGCCATTTGGAATTCGAGTGAAGTCCTCGCGACCCATTTGCTTCTGCGTTGCAAAATCAAATGGCGCATGATCAGTTGCGACCGTGTCAATTTCCCCTTCCTGCAGGGCCTTCCACAAGATTGCCTGATTGCGAACATCGCGCAGCGGGGGAGACATCACAAATTTCGCACCTTCGAAGTTCGGTCGCTCGGCATCGCTCTTGGAAAGTGTCAGGTATTGAATGAGCGTTTCGATGTTGACTCGCACGCCACGAGCCCTCGCGGAAAGAGCACGCTCAAGCGCTTCGACACAACTGAGATGCACGATGTATGTCGCAGCTCCAGTCATTTGCGCAAAGGACATCAAGTGATGAACGCCATCTGCTTCGACCTGAGGCGGGCGACTCTCATGATGTTGAGAAGGATCGGTTTTTCCTGCAGCAAGAAGTTCGCGAGATTTTTCAGCGACAAGTGTTTCATTCTCGCAGTGCGCCGTGACGATCACGCCAAGTTTCTTTGCCAATCGCAGCGTGCGATACAGCTCGCCGTCGTCGATGCCAAATGCGCCTTTGTATGCAAGGAAAATCTTGAATGAGGCAATGCCACGCCGAACGATTTCGGTCAGCTTCGCTTCTGTCGCGTCATCAAACTTTGTAACGCCCATGTGAAACGAAAAATCACACGCAGATTTTCCGACCGCTTTCGACATCCACAAATCAAACGCCTCAAGTGGGTCATCGCTTCGCGCTGGACAACACATCTCAATCATCGTGGTCGTTCCACCTATTAACGCCGCTTGGCTGGCAGTTTCGTATGTGTCTTTCGCATGTGTCCCCATGAACGGCAAATAGATATGCACATGGGGATCGATGAATCCAGGGAAGACTAACTTTCCCTTTGCGTTGACGATCGTCGCTCCTACAGGTGCGGGAATGTTTTCACCGATTTGCGAGATCACATCGTCTTTGCACAGAACATCACCACGAAAGCGTTTCGTGTCGGTGACGATCTCACCGCCTTGGATAAGCAAGGTCGTCATTTGCGCCAGACATCCGCCGCGTTTCCACCAAACCAACGCGTCGATACGACCTTTTGTTGGGTGAAGAATTGCACGCCTTCGCGTCCTTGAATATGCAAGTCGCCATAAAATGATTCATCCCATCCAGTGAATGGGAACATAGCCATTGTTGCGGGAACGCCCACATTGATTCCAACCATTCCAGCCTTCACGCGGTGCCGGAATTCTCGTGCTGCGAATCCAGAATTCGTGAAGATCGCAGCGCCATTCCCAAAGCTGGATTTGTTCGCCAATTCAATCGCATGATCAAGATCGTCCATCCGCATCACATTCAGCACAGGACCAAAAACTTCTTCGCGCGCAATCGTCATTTCTGCCGCAACTTGATCGACAATCGTTGCTCCGACATAAAAGCCTTTGGGAGCATCTGGAACTTTGACTCCACGCCCGTCGCAAATGATTTTCGCGCCTTCTTGTTCGCCCTTGGAAACAAGTTCGACGACTCGATCTCGGTGTTGCGCGGTGATGACTGGTCCCATATCCGGCTGGTTTTTTCGATCCGTTGGACCAACTCGAATATTTTTCGCCGCTTCAACCAACGAAGGTAGAAGTCGTTCAGCGGCAACGCCAACAGTCAACGCTGTTGAACCAGCCATGCACCTTTCACCTGCGCAACCGAACGCAGCAGTTGCAAGTGCTTCGACAGTCTTTGGAACATCCGCATCGGGCATGATGACGATGTAATTCTTTGCGCCGCCATTCGCTTGCACTCGCTTGCCATGCTTCGTGCCAGTTTCATAGATGTACTTTGCAATCGGCGTCGAACCAACGAATGAAATCGCCTTCACTTTGGGATGCGTCAAGAGCGCGTCAACGCTTTCGCGGCCGCCATGCACAAGATTGAAAACTCCCTTTGGTAGGCCAGCTTCCATCAGTAATTCCGCAAGCATGACCGCCCCAAGTGGTACTTTTTCACTCGGCTTCAAGACATATGTATTCCCGCACGCAATCGCGACCGGAAACATCCACAGCGGAACCATAATGGGAAAGTTGAACGGCGTGATTCCAACGCAGACTCCAAGCGGTTGATGCGATGTTTCGCAGTCCACGCCTCGTGCGATCTCCAAAGTGTCGCCCATCAACAGCGATGGAATTCCGCAGGCATACTCGATGTTCTCCAGACCTCTATAGACACTTCCGCGCGCTTCGGCCAATGTCTTTCCATGCTCTCGCGAAACTGCGACACAGAGTCGATCGAAATTTGCTTCGATCAGTTGTCGGTAGCGAAAAAAGATTCGCGCGCGCTCGATCGCTGGCGTCTGAGACCATGCAGGAAATGCATCAGCAGCTGCTTCGACTGCAGCATCGACTTCGACTTTTCCTCCAACAGGACAGTTGGCAATCAATTCTCCAGTTGAAGGATTAAAGACTGGCGTTGTTGCAATGTTGGGGGTGATCCATTCGCCGCCAATCAAGAGCGGGCACGGTGAAAGAGTTGCGGTGGTTTGCATTGTGGTTCTCGAATTCGAATCGATCGACAGTCTATCGAAGAGCAAGTGTGCGAAACAGGTTCGGCGAGTGTTACTATCTCGATTCGAACGCATATGAGCCAAGAAATTCCTACTGTGGATGTGTTGATTGTCGGCGCTGGTTGCGCTGGACTTTTTCTGTTGGATTCACTTGTCCGCAAGGGTTTTTCTGCGTTGTTGATCGAGTCAACAGCTCTTGGATATGGGCAGACGACATCAAGCCAAGGCATTTTGCATGCTGGAGTGAAGTATTCGCTCGGCGGTCTTGCCGGCGATGATGCAACCGAGGCAGCTGCAGCAGCATCTCTCTGGTCGAAAATGCTTTCGGGCGATGGAACCGATTTGCGTGCAGTTCGCAAAGTTGCAGATCACTGCTATCTCTGGCGCACAGCAGGTCTCGCAGGTGTTGCAGGGATGCTTGGCGCAAAGGTCGCGCTTCGCACTCGGCCAGAGCCAGTTTCGAATGATGCGCGACCAGTGTGGCTGAAAGATGTTGGCGGCGAAGTGCTCACACTTGCGGAAACTGTGATCGATCCTCGTTCACTGTTACAAGTTCTCGCAAAGCGGCATGCTGGATGCATTGCTCTGGGCAATGTTCGCAGCATCGTTGCAGAAAATGGACGGCAGCGCATTGAAATTGTCGGCGGGCGTCCGGTGAGCGTTTTCGCGCGCCAACTTATCTTGACTGCAGGTGCTGGGAATGAAGCGCTTTGTAAGTCAGCAGGCATTGCATGCGAAATGCAGCGAAGACCGCTTCGTCAAGCGATGATTCGTGGTCCACTCGAAATGGTTTTCGGTCACTGCATTGATGGCGCCAAGACACGCGTCACGATCACAAGCGACCGAATCTCCAGTGATGAAGTCGTTTGGCATATCGGAGGTCAAATCGCAGAAGATGGTCCTCGCATGACGCTCGAAAATTTTCGTACGCATGCACTTGCAGAACTTCGCAGTGCGATTCCAAAGCTCAATTTGCAAGGGTGCTCATTCGCAAGTTATGACGTGGATCGTTCAGAGCCGCGCACTGCAGATGGTCGTCGACCGCCGCGCGCTTTTGCGCGCACAACTGGCGGAGTCACAATTGTGTGGCCGATCAAACTTGTCTTGGCGCCAGTGATCGCGGCAGAAATCGCAGCATCCATCGCAGCGAGCGAATATCCCACAGCGCACTGGCCAAGCGATGTTCCGGCGCCGGAATTCGCGCAAAGACCGTGGGAAGTCTCGACACTTTCATGGGATGCAATTTCATGAGTGCTTTGAACATTCCACTTCGAACTTCTGTGCGCTTGGGTCGATCAGTCACTGCTATCGGATGGGGCGCATTCAAAATTGGACGCAATCAAAGAGCAAAATATCCTCAGGCTTATGAACTTCCAAGTGAAGCGGACTCCGTCGCACTCGTACGCAACGTGATTGTCCTTGGCGTTCACGCAATCGACACTGCGCCAGCATATGGATTGAGCGAGTATCGCGTGGGACTCGCGTTGGCAGGACTCGATCCTGCAGTGCGCCAAAAAGTTTTTCTCTCGACAAAAGCTGGAGAGCAATTTGCAGATGGAGTTTCGCAATACGACTTCTCGCGCACAGCAATTTCTAAGAGCGTTCACGAAAGCATCGCTCGTCTACAAAGTGAATCAGTCAATCTGGTTTGGATTCATTCTGATGGATCCGACATCGCCATTCTGCGTGATGGCGGTGCGATCGCCGCGCTTGATTCTCTCAAGTCAACTGGCAAGATTGGCGCAATCGGTTTTTCTCCGAAGTCTCCTGAAGGTGCTGCAGTGGCGTTGCTCGATCCTCGAGTCGATGCATTGATGCTTGAATTTCATCCCAAGGCGCAAGAGATGCTCGCAATTCTTGTCGCTGCAGAAAAAGTGGGCAAGGCGATCTTTGTCAAGAAACCACTTGCCAGCGGTACGCTCGATCCAGGCGAAGCAATCCCGTGGATTTTGGCTCATTCTGCAGTGACTTGTGTCGTCGTTGGCGGGCTCTCAATTGAACGATTGCGATCGAATGCTTCTCTGGCGGTGTGATTTTCCCACAGTCCGCCGCGTATGTTTTTAATGATGCGGAGGCAGAGGCTTCATCTCTCCGCTGGCGACTTTGGCTTGATATTCGACCCAAGTCATTGGCGGTTTTCCAGTTGGAACTTCCACCATCGTTATGCATCGATCGACTGGACAGACCAGTGTGCAGAGATTGCATCCAACGCAATCGTCTTCGCGAACTTTGGGAACGTGTTTGTGTGGAACACGACCAGGTCCCAGATCAAGCCCAAGCGAATCAGGATTCAAGAGGTCAATGCACTGGTGCGCACCATCTTCGCATGCGATATAACAGAGATTGCAACCAATGCATGTGTCGTGATTGATTCGTGCAACTTGCCGAAAATTCAAATCAAGCTTTTCCCAAGTTGTCACATTGGCGACTGCGCGTCCGCAGAGATCATCGACGCTGCGCATTTTCTTTTCGTCAAGATATGAATTGAGCCCTTCAATCATGTCATCAACGATCCGAAATCCATGATGCATAATCGCCGTACACACCTGCACAGTTCCAGCACCAAAGGCCATAAATTCTGCTGCATCGCGCCAGCTGGAAATCCCCCCAATCCCAGAAATCGGCATCCGCACTTCAGGATCGGCCGCGCAACTTTGCACCATATTTAAGGCGATTGGCTTGACCGCTGGCCCGCAATATCCCCCATGCGAACTCATCCCACGCACGGAAGGTTCTGATGCGAACGTGTCCAAATTGACATTCGTGATCGAGTTGATTGTATTGATCAGTGAGATTGCATTTGCTCCTGCGCGCTTCGCAGCGCGCGCAGCAGCAGTGATGTCTGTGATATTTGGTGTCAACTTCACAATGACGGGAATCTTTGCGACCTCCATCACCCACCTCGTGATGCGTTCGGCAACGAGTGGTTGCTGCCCCACGGCAGACCCCATGCCGCGCTCACACATGCCGTGCGGGCAGCCATAATTCAGTTCGATCCCGTCTGCGCCAGCATCCTCTGATCGTCGCACAAATTCATGCCATTGCTCGCGCGATTCACACATCAGTGATGAAATGACAGCGTGATTGGGCCAACGCTTCTTCACTTCGGCAATCTCTTGAAAGTTCACTTCGGGAGAACGGTCTGAAATAAGTTCAATATTATTAAATCCGACCATTCGCTGTCCGCCTATATCGAGGGCGGAATATCGCGAAGAGACATTCACAATCGGGGTACCAATCGTTTTCCAAATCAATCCACCCCAGCCAGCTTCGAATGCGCGGTGAGTTTGATACGCAGTATTGGATGGCGGACCCGACGCAACCCAAAATGGATTTGGCGCACGAATCCCAGCGAAATTTACAGAAAGATCAGCCATGGTGCGCTCCAGAATTTTTTGCGGATCGATTTGCTTTCCAATGAGCTTCTAATTCATGCGCTCGAATTGGATTGTGCAATCCGCAACCTGAGGCACTTCCGTCGACTCCTAAGCGCGAAGGCTGTATTGGAAGCGAAGCACGTTCGCCTGCAAGAAATGTGTGGATTCCGTGAGCCGCTTTTTTCCCCTCGCCGACGGCATTGACGACCTCACGACCACCATTGGCACAATCGCCACCAACAAAAATATTAGGAATATTCGTCGCTCCACTCAGTTGATCGCGTGTGATAACGCCATCTGGACCAACTGCGATCTTGGGAAAAATCCCACGCATGATTTCTGCTTGTTTCTCCTGACCGACTGCCTTGAGAATCATGTCGCAATCGTGCGTGAATTCAGATCCAGGAATCATTACAAGTTTTCCGTCAGCTGTCATTCGCGTTCGTGCAAGACGAATCCCAACGACATGACCATCAATATCTATAACGCTGATGGGCATCGAATCAAACAGAAAGTGAACGCTGTCATGCTTTGCCTTTTCGAATTCAAATGGATACGCCGACATCTGCGACTCGCCTCGGCGATAGACCATCGTCACTTGCTTCGCTCCAAGTCGAACAGACTGAGTTGCCGCATCGATTGCAGTATTTCCGCCGCCGATGACTACGACTTGATGCCCCACAGGGATTTCGTGAAGTGGTTCGGTATGAATCTGCTCGATAAAATCCAAGGCATCAAGACACTCTGGAAGATTTTCCCCATCGATTCCAAGTCGATTACCGTCACCAAGTCCGAGCCCCAAGAACACCGCATGGAAATCGCGTTGCAATTCTTCGCCGCTGATATCGCGTCCAACTTCGACTCCGCATCGAATTTCAACACCAAGATCTTTGACAAGTTCTGCCTCATTCAGACTCAACTGGGGCTTCAACTTGTAATAAGCGATTCCGTATGTATTCAATCCACCTGGCAACTTTGATTTCTCGAAAATCGTCACTTGATATCCAAGTTGCGCAAGTTCTGCCGCACATCCAAGGCCTGCAGGTCCAGATCCCACAACCGCAACACGCTTGCCATTCTTCTTTTCAGGTGGTTTGAGTACATGAATTCCACGATCGTTTACGAAATCAGTCGCGTGGCGCTGTAGTCGTCCAATTTCAATTGGCTTTTCGTCACGATCATGCAAGACGCATGCTCCTTCACAGAGCACTTTGGTTGGACAAATTCGTGCACAGGAAGCGCCCAAGATATTTGCTTCAAGGATTGTTTTCGCTGCGCCAATTTCGTTTCCGCCAGCGATCTTGCGAATGAATGCTGGCACATCAATTCCAGTGGGGCAAGCGTGAATGCATGGCGCATCAAAGCAGTACAAGCAGCGATTCGCTTCGACGCGCGCTTCCATTTGGCGCATCGGCAGCTGAATGTCCGCCATCTTTGCATTGGCTTCGCTTGCAGAGAGTATTGGCTTGAGAGTCAATCTGAATGAATAGTAACGCCAGATTCAGCGAGATCAACAAATTCATGTTCACAACTTTCTAGCTACCGATTCGAGCTGCGGATACAGCCACGGAAATGCATAAGTGTTTAGCCGTGAAAAGATCCCGCCGGGCTCAAACAGTCCTCGGCGACCGACACGATCCGAGTTTCGAAGTTTGAATACAAGTTCCGTCTGCCGCCTGCGGAACTCGCCCGGCAGAATTTTTCAACGGCTGGGCACGCATATCGATTTGCGTGTACGCCGTCGGGACCATGTCCTGCGCGAGTTTGCAAGCCGAGCCGGAGTCCGCGTAGGCGAGGCGCAGCATGTTTGAGCGCCAGGATATGCGTCCCGCGGC
>Ga0208960_1001558_pt1 | contig 12147 bp, 13 predicted proteins | sample GreLakmeON33MSRF_FD_187703 | JGI IMG/M metagenome (GOLD analysis project Ga0208960, IMG submission 187703) | Freshwater lentic microbial communities from great Laurentian Lakes, MI, USA - Great Lakes metaG ON33MSRF (SPAdes) | ecosystem: Environmental > Aquatic > Freshwater > Lake | place: Great...
CCGACGGCACTTGCAATAAAATTTCGCAAACCAGATCGTGTCGGTCGCCGAGGACTGTCTGAGCCCGGCGGGATCTTTTCACGGCTGCTCACTTATGCATTTCCGTGGCTGTTTCCGCGGCTGATTCCGTGGCCGTGCCTGTCGCGTTACTGAAATCTTGGAATCATCGGCGGTATCACGCCAGGCAGCAATCGATCGCGAAAGTGCATCCAATCGCGCCGCATTGCATCACCACTTGCATCAGGAGGCTGAACATATGCGTGCGTGTTTCCCGCACTCTGCATTTCTTGCATCGTCGCAACAACCGCTGGATTTTGAAACGAATAAGACTCCGTCGATCCATCGACATAGCTGTATGTCACCGCGCTCGGCGCCCACATCGCAGGAGTGTCGATCCATCCCGCCCATCCAGACGCGGTCGCCCAAGCACCTGGATTCAGCGTGCCCGAAGGTGCAATCGAACCAGCAGGCGGCCGCGGATCGATCACCCATCCGTGCGTGTTGTAATTATTAGGTCCACCATCTTGCTCGACGATCGACATGATCGTGTGCGACGGTGCTTTGATTTGCGCCAAGTGCGTCGACTTCCACGTGCGCGGCGTGATCCCTTGACTGCAATACCAATCCAGCCAAGCCTTGCCATAATTTGCGACATCATTTGGAACGGTCACGCCGACAAATGCGTTGAGTGAATAACTGCGAAGTCGACCGGTGGGATCGAGTGGCGAACTGTAAACAGGAACGGAACCGACATACGAAAAGAGTCGGCCCTGCTTCAAGGCGCCTTCAATTTCCGCTCCACCATTCATCCGTTCATTCCCTTCGCGATCGGCCCCAGGATATGACGCAGTCCAAGAGTGATACGAAGCGTTGGTCAAATTTCCGTTGTTGAGCACGGTTGGGAAATTTCCACACGTATCGCTCGTTAATGTGAATGCACCCATCGCGCCTCGAAATGATGTGCAAGGACTTGTGAATGCACCGCCGTTGTCAGTTGCATAGCTTGACTGCGCAAGCGAAATCTGCCGTTGATTTGAAAGACACGACATCGTGCGCGCCATCAGCTTTGCTTTCTGGAATCCGACGAGCACGAGCGCCAAGAGCAGTGCGATGATTGCGACGACAACGAGAAGTTCAGTGACGGTGAAACCGCGGGAGTTGATTCTTCGCAAAATCACTGCTGGTGCCTCGGGACGATTGGCGGGAAAACCCCAGGCAGCAATCGATCACGAAAATGCATCCAATCTCGACGCCAAGGACCAGTTGCAAAATTGTCTGCAGGCTGAGGGTAATACGCACCATATCCCGCACCAGGCGGACCTTCTATCAACGCCACCAAGTTGGGATTTTGTAAAGAATAAGATTCGGTTGAACCGTCGTAATAACTATATGTAATTGCAGTGGGTTGCCAGAATGCAGGAGCGTCAATCCATCCAATCCAACCAGAAGTATTTCCCCACATTCCTGGATTTGGAGTTCCAGGTGGCGCTGGTGTGCCCGCAGGCGGACGCGGGTCGATCATCCAACTCTGCTCGTTGTATGTCAGTCCATTCGTCGGATCATTTTCGACAATCGAGCAAAGAGTCTGTGATGGAACTTTGATATGGCTGGTACGCGTCGTCACCATCTCAGATGCTTTGACACCTTGATTGCAAAACCAAGGTTGCCACGAGTTGCCAAAATTTGAATTATCCCCAGGCGTTGTTGTACCGACGAATCCGCTGAACGAATAACTTCGAATTCGCGCTGTTGTGTCACTTGGTGAACGATAGACCTGCGTCGATCCGATATATGGAAAGAGTCTTCCACCAGAGAGCGCCTTGGCAAGCGGATTCGAGCTGTTCACACCAACTTCGTATTCGATTCCACCAACAAGACCTGCGCCGTACGACGCTGTCCAAGCGTGGTAACTCTCATTCGCTGAGTTTCCATTATTAATCAGCAGTTTTTCTGCACATGTACCGGTAAATGTCAGAGAGAGCGACATCGTTGGAATAGATGTTCGAGGACTTGCAAACGCGCCACCGTTGTCGGTTGCATAACTGGCTTGCGCCAATGAAAGTTGCCGTTGATTCGAAAGGCAAGATGTCGTGCGTGCCATCAATTTTGCTTTCTGGAATCCGACGAGCACGAGCGCCAAGAGCAGCGCGATGATTGCAACAACGACGAGCAATTCGGTGACGGTGAAACCGTGGCAGCTCTTTCGTGTGTTTATATTTGTGTCTTTCACTGTTGAAATCGTGGAATCATTGGAGGAATCACTCCTGGCAAAAGTCGATCTCGAAAGTGAGTCCAATCGCGACGCCACGGACCCGACGCAATATTATCCGCTGGCTGCGGATAGTTGTGACCATAGCCAGTTCCAGGCGGTCCCTGAATTAACGCAACCAAATTTGAATTTTGCAAAGAATAAGACTCTGTCGATCCATCGACATAGCTGTAAGTAATGTTGGATGGCGCCCAAAATGCAGGCCAATCAATCCAACCTTGCCATCCAGCGGAGTTGGCCCATGCTGCAGGATTTGGAGCGCCGACTGGAGCAATAGATCCAAGCGGCGGTCGTGGATCAATCACCCAACCTTCATTATTAAAATTATATCCATCGCTGTCATCTTCGACAATCGACATGATGGTTTGCGACGGCACCTTGATGTGCTTCATGTGAGTCGTGACCCATTCGCGTGGCGTGACACCTTGACTGCAGAACCATCCTTGCCAAGACTGGCCATATCCCGCAGCATCAGTCGGTACTGTGACTCCAACGAATGCATTGAATGAATAACTGCGAAGTCGATCAGTGGGATCGAGCGGCGATTTATAGACGGGTATCGAACCGATGTACGAAAAGAGACGACCACCAGAAAGAGCCTTGGCATTTGGATCAGTGCTGTTGATCTTGAATTCTTTTTCAGAACCTCCGACGACGCTTGATCCATACGAGGCAGTCCAAGAGTGATAGGACTCGTTGCTGGTATTTCCATTATTCATAAAAAATGAAAATGATCCACAAGGATTCGTAAATGTAAATGATGTAGTCCCACCAGAAAATGAAGTTCGAGGACTTGCGAGTGCGCCGCCGTTGTCTGTGGCATAACTCGCTTGCGCCAAAGTGATTTGCCGCTGATTGGAAAGACATCCTGCGACACGCGCCAACAACTTTGCTTTGCGAAATCCAACGAGCACCAAGGCCAAGAGCAGAGCGATTATTGCGACAACTACAAGCAACTCGGTCACAGTGAAACCGTGCCGAGTGTTGCGCAAGAAATTCATTCTGCTTGGTATCGAGGGACCATTGGCGGAATAACGCCAGGCATCAGTCGGTCGCGAAAATGCATCCAATCACGGCGCCAAGGTCCGGTTGCAGCGCTGTCGGCGGGTTGAGCGTATCTGTGACCGATTCCAGCTCCAGGTGGTCCTTGAATGGACGTAACGATTGATTTGTTCTGCATTGAATACGACTCGGTCGAACCATCTACATAACTATATGTAATGTTAGTTGGTTCCCAGAATGCGGGCCAATCAACCCAACCTTCCCAGCCGCCAGAATTTGCCCATTGGCCTGGATTGGGCGTTCCTGGTGGAGCAATGGAACCAAGCGGTGGTCGCACATCAATCATCCAACCTTGATTGTTGTATGCAAATCCATCACTATCGTCTTCGATGATTGACATAAGTGTCTGCGATGGAAACTTGTGATGCACAACATGCGTCGAAACCCATTCTCGTGGAGTCACCCCTTGGTTGCAGAACCAAGGGCTAAATTTAGTCGACCACTCTTGCGAATCTTCTGGAACAACTCCTCCGACGAAAGAACTGAGGGAATAGCTGCGAAATCGATCCGTTGGATCGAGCGGTGATTTATAAACTGCAACTGTTCCGGTATATGAAAATAGTCGCCCTTTGGTCAATGCTGTTTCCAGTTCTTTGGAGCCGTTCATATTCGCGCCATACGACGCTGTCCAACTGTGATAGGAGTCTGCAGTCGTGTTCCCCTTATTGATCAGAATGGGGAATGAACCACAGTTGTTGGTCAGTGTGTAAGAAAAACTTCCATCTGGCGAAGTCCGATTGCTCGCATACGCCCCTCCGTTGTCGGCGGCATAACTTGCCTGAGCCAACGAAATCTGCCGCTGATTGGAAAGGCAAGACATCGATTTTGCCAACAACTTTGCTTTGCGAAAGCCGACGAGGACCAATGCGAGAAGCAGCGCGATGATCGCGACGACGACAAGAAGTTCAGTCACTGTGAATCCACGCGACTCTCCAAAGAATCGAGATGGCTTTTTACTTGATGGGAAAGTGAACTGCTTCATCTATACAGGAAAGAGTATCCGCAAAAATTCGCCGAGCAATCACTTTTTTATACGCAAACATGGGTTGCGCCAATGGAAAATTGTTGGCAAATCAAGTGCTTTGTGCAGGCGGACGGAGGTATTCTTATCCAATGCAAAAAACTAACACCTTGCTGACCGCAACACTCTCGTGTTTTCTTGTCGGAGGTTCGACTGCGAGTGCATTCTTCTCGCTTTTTGAGCAAACTGCGCCGCCTGCCGCACCTGTCACCCCTCCGGTGACGCCGCCTACCACGCCGCCAGTAACAACGGACAAGACAACTGATAAGGCAAGTGAAGGGACGAAGGCTCCGACAACGAAGACAACCGCTGCAAAAACTCCCGCCAAGACGCCCGCGGCGAAAACGCCAGCTGCGAAGCCACCAGTTCAAGAGAAAAAGAAAGTAGATGCTGCTAAAGAAGCAGCCGAAACACCAGCAACTGATCCAGCACCTGCCACAACTCCCGAAGCGGACATTCCACCTGAAATGGTGAAGTATGCAAAGATGGCAAAGAGTGGGAAGTTCAAAGAATTCACAAGGCTTGCTGCCGAGCGTCAAGCGCTCTATGTGAAATCATCTGCGCTGCGAATGGAGTTGCGTGGAGCAGAAGCCTCTCAAGCGCAGTTAGATGCAGTTGCGAAAGTTCAAGGAGAAATCGGAAAGGTCGCCGATCGCATGGACACTTTCAGTTCAGGCAAAGAATGGACGCAGGATGATTATGTAACGATGGATTACATCGTGAGTGAGCAGATGCGTTTGAATCCGATCAAGTAATCGTACGAAATGCGATTGAGAATTACATTTCAGGAGTTCGTCTTATGCCACTGACTTGCAACATCGACCGACGAGGACGAAATATGCGAATCGCAATTGGTGCGATCATCGAAGGTCTGGGATGGCTTCTGCTCGTGTTAAAGTTTTTGGGGAAAATCGAAGGCGATTGGCCGTGGGTTGTTGGTGCCGCCGCGATCTTGGGCGGAATGTTCATGATCGTCGAGGGAGCTCTTGGTTGGTGCGCAGTGCGTGCGATGGGATTCAAGACACCCATCTGATTCTGTGCATACTCTGAGTTGATTCGACCAGTCCAATCCGATGAGTTGCAATCACAATCACGCTCGAGCTGACAACTCAAATAGAAATCCGCTGAGAGATCCAGATTTGTTGTCAGCGATTCTCTGCGGAACATTTTTGATTGCAGGAGTGATTGCGCCACGATTTGGCGCAGACGAATTGACTGCGCACATTCTGTTGTGGATTTCGTGCGCAGTTGGTGGATGGCACGTCACCTTTCGATCCTTTGCACAACTCTTTCGATTTCAATTGGATGTCGATCTCTTGATGCTGGTCGCTGCGATTGGCGCTGGAGTTATCAATCGATGGGAAGAGTCTGCGATCTTGCTCTTGCTGTTTTCTTTAGGTCACGGACTTGAAGGACTCGCAACCGATCGTGCGCGAAACGCGATTCGTGCACTTGGAACTTTAACGCCAAAGGTTGCACGCGTCGTGCGTGCTGGTATCGAACAAGAACTTCCTGTCGAATCACTTGTGGTCGGTGATCAAGTGCGCGTGATGCCCGGCGAGCGAATCGCTGTTGATGGTGATGTCAGGGAGGGCGAAAGCGCTGTCGATCAAAGTCCAATCACTGGCGAAAGCGTGCCCGTACGAAAGATGGTGGGATCGTCTGTCTATGCCGGAACGGTGAACGGCGATGGATTGATCCTTGTGACGACAACCAAACTGGCATCGCAAACCACGATGGCGCGAATGGTCAAATTGGTCGAGGAGAGTCAAGCCAATAAAGGCAAGACGCAGCGGATGACGGAGAAATTTACGCGCATCTATACGCCGATTGTTTTGGCGAGCGTGCCAACAATCATCTTTGTACTGATGACTTTTTTCAGCATGACTTTCGCTGAGGCATTTCTGCGTGCGATGGCTGTGCTCGTTGGAGCGTCGCCGTGCGCGTTGGTCATCTCGACTCCAAGTGCTGTGCTTGCTGGCATCGCACAAGCTGCGCGCAGTGGTGTGCTGATCAAAGGTGGAATGCATTTAGAATCGCTTGGGACTGTGCGCGCGATTGCGTTTGACAAGACTGGAACTGTGACCCAAGGGCGACCTGAAGTCACGGATGTTGTCGCAGGCGAAGGATCAACAGATCAAGATGTACTGAGTATTGCACTTGCACTCGACCAACATTCTTCGCATCCACTTGCTCTCGCAGTTGTGCGGCGTGCAAAGAACGACTCGGTGAGCGCGCCAGAAATTCAGGCAATTCGCGCGATTCCTGGGCGAGGTGTTGAAGGAATGATTGACACTGAACGTGCATTGATCGCAGGACCGCGCGCTTTCGGACGGGATGGAAATCCGAAAATTCCAAATGCGCTCCGTGAGCGGATTGAAAAACTCGAAGCACAAGCACGCACTGTTTCTGTCATTTCGCTCGGCGAACGAGTGGTCGGAGCGATTGCGATGGCGGATCAAGTGCGACCTGATGTTGCGCGGATCTTTGCGAGACTGAAATCGCTTGGCATTCGCAGGCTGATCATGCTGACGGGTGACAACGCGACAGTCGCAAGTGTGATTGCCAAACCGCTTGGGATCGACGAAGTAAAAGCTGAATTACTTCCAGAAAATAAAATTGTTGAAGTAAGGGCATTGATGCAAACTTGGGGATCGGTGGCGATGGTTGGTGATGGGGTGAATGACGCTCCTGCACTCGCAACTGCCACTGTCGGAATTGCAATGGGAGCGACAGGAACTGATGTAGCTCTTGAAGCGGCGGATGTTGCATTGATGGCAGATGATTTGTCAAAGCTGCCGTTCGCTGTTGGACTCAGTCGCCGCGCGCGACGCACGATCATGCAAAATGTCGTGATATCTCTTGGAGTTGTTGGGATGTTGATCCCATTCACGGTGACTGGAGTTGTGCCACTCAGCTGGGCGGTGGTTCTGCACGAAGGAAGTACCGTAGTCGTTGCATTTAATGCACTGAGACTTTTGCGATACCGAGATCTGCCACAATGAAATTTTTTTCAACGCTCTCAATTCTTTCGCCAGCAATTTTTGCAGGATTGCTCGGAACTCCTGCGTACGCGGATGATGCGAAGCCCGCCACGATTGCACTCATCAAGAGCACGATCACCGTTGAAACTGTTCGCGCCGATGTTGCCGAACTTTCAAGCGACGAAATGGGTGGGCGATTTTTCCGCAGTCCATTTGCGGAGAAGGCGGCGAAGTGGGTTCAAGCACGATTCGAGTTGATCGGCCTTGCTCCTGGTGCTGCGAGTGATTCATTTCGGCAGCCAGTCGATAAAAATCCTGAAACTGGACCAAACATAATCGCCACCTATCCCGGTCGTGGCGAAGGATTCATCATCGTCAGTTCGCACTATGACCATCTGCGCCCCAAGCGCACTGGCGAAGACAAGATTTTCAACGGTGCAGATGACAATGCATCTGGAGTCGCGGGAACACTTGCAGTTGCGCGTGCGATCAGTGCGTGCGCGAAGGCTGGAGATGGTGCAGGATGCACAATCATTTTTATCGCATTCAATGGCGAAGAAGCGGGACTTCTTGGCTCGTCGGCATATGCGAAATCGCCGACAGTTCCACTTGGGGAAATTCGCGGCGTCTTCAATATGGACATGATCAGTCGGGGTCCGCCAAGGCAAATTTTTATCGACGGTGGAAAAGTTGGCGAGCCTGTCGTTGCTGCGCTGAAAAAAGCGAACGAATCCATCGGACTGAAATTGCGACTTGACGAACATCCGGACTGGTTGGACCGCAGTGATCAGGGACCGTTTCTTGCAAAGAAAGTTCCTGCGGTTCTATTTTCGGTTGAAGATCACGAGGACTATCACCAGGTCAGCGATCAAGTCGAAAAAATAGATGCGAGCCTTGCTGCAGAAGTTGCGCAGTTGGTGACGCTTGCTGCGATCAATATGTCGCGTGAACCTTTCACTCCACGAGCAGAGGCCCCGAAGGCAGTGAAAATTCCGGAGCCGGGGAAAATTGCGGAGCCGGCGAAACTTGTAGAGCCGGCGAAACTTGTAGAGCCGGTAAGGACAGAACCAGCAAAGCCAGACCCTACGATTCCCTGAATCTCAATCGCTGTGTTCACCGTGCGTATGTCTTGATCAATTTTTCAATTCGTTCTGCTGCTTGCATTGCGCGCGCGCGCGGCAAACGACCGCTTGCGATGGCTTGCGAAAGCGCATCGACTGCTTCACGCTGACGATCGATTCGGTGGCAGACGAGTAAGCAATCGACTCCTGCATCAATCGCTCGTATCGCAGCTTCACCGATTCCCATTCGGTCTGCGATTGCACCCATCTCCAGATCGTCGCTGAACACAACACCATCGAAACCGATTTCGTTTCGCAAGACACCCTCGATCACTTTGCGACTCATCGTTGCGGGAATGCCTGGATCAACAGCTTCAAAGACAACATGCGCCGTCATGATGGAAGCCACGCCCGCACGAGCCGCGGCGATGAACGGTGGAATCTCTGTTGCACGCAGACGATCAATCGCATGAGGGAGAAGCGGTAAATCCAAATGACTGTCGAGATCTGTGTCGCCGTGACCTGGAAAATGTTTCGCACAAGCTGCGACACCACCCGCTTGCATCGCTTGAATGAACGCAGTTGCGCACTGCGATACAACTTTGGGATCGCTGCTGAACGAGCGCGCCCCGATGACGGGATTGGCAGCATTGCTATCGACATCGACAACTGGCGCAAAGTCCACATCGAAATTTGCGGCGCGAAGTTCGCGAGCAAAAATCTTGCCGATGCGAGCGGCTTCGGCGGAACTTCCAACACCAAGCGCGCCAACTTCGCGCATCGGAGGGAAGATCGTCATGCCTTCGACCAAGCGAACGACACGACCACCTTCATGGTCAATCGATGCGAAGATCTTTGGATTTCCAAGCGCAGCGGATTCGCTCTTGATCGCACGAACCAACTCCCCCGCTCCTGCGTGCGTCGTTGCGTTGCGAGCAAAGAGAATCACCCCACTCACTCCTGCGCGCAGCATTTCGCGCAGTGAATCATCCACGACAGTTCCTGCAAATCCAACACAGAGAAGTCGAGCGGCAAGTTTGCGATCTGCGTCGGTTGGCATAAAGCGAAATGTAACCGTGAACGCTTTGACGCACCCCGCTGATTTACGGTATAGATCGACATATGTCGATGCACGAAATGACCCGAGCGATCCGCGAACGTAATTATGCTGTATTCGCAGTCGGATTTGCATGCTCTGGATTTGGATTGCAAATGATGACAACGGTCATCTTGTGGGATCTCTGGCTGACAACTCATGATGCGCTGGTGCTTGGCTTGGCGGGGCTCGCACGAGCACTCCCGGTTGTTGCATTAGCGCTTGTCGCAGGCCACACTGCGGATAAATACAGTCGCAAAATGATTTTGGCGATCACGCAGTTTGGATTTGTTGCAATTGCAATTTCTTTTTCCGCAGCAAGTTTTTACGGCGCATCTGTTTGGACTTGGTATGTGCTGCTCGCACTTTCAGGATGCGTACGAAGTTTCAATGGGCCAAGTCGCAATTCGCTCATGCCTCTGTTGGTGAAGCCCGAGACTTTTGAAAATGCTGTCGCTTGGAACAGCGGCATCTTTCAAGCTTGTGCGGTACTTGGGCCGATCGTTGCGGGTGCAATCTTGGCGATGGGAGTTCCAACTTGGGGCGTCTTGCTCTTCAGCGCGGGGTTGATTCTGACTTCATCATTTTTCGTTCTGCAATTGAAACCTCGTGAAGCGGCGCGTACCGCAGGAGCAATGACTTTGCAATCCATGTTTGCGGGGATGAGTCATATATATAAGGAGAGGACGATTTTCGCGACGCTGACGCTCGATCTCTTTGGAGTGCTCCTTGGTGGCGCAACAGCGCTCTTGCCGATTTATGCAGATGAAATTCTCGGTGGCGGGCCGGTGCTCTTGGGATGGTTGAAAGCGGCGCCTTTCATCGGAGCGTTCTTGATGTCGGTTTGGCTCGCCGCACGGCCGCGAATGCGTCACGCGGGACCAGCACTCTTGGTGTCAGTCGCGACATTCGGCGTGTGCATGGTCATCTTTGGACTCTCGACTTGGATTTGGCTGAGCATCTTGGCGCTGTTCATTTCTGGCGCAGTCGATAATGTCAGCGTGATCATTCGTCACACACTCGTGCAGACACGAACTCCAAATCAGTTGCGCGGACGCGTGAGCGCGGTCAATTCACTCTTCATCGAATGCAGTAATGAACTTGGTGCATTTGAAAGTGGGCTTGTCGCGCGACTCCTCGGACCAGTCATCAGCGTTGTCACTGGAGGCATTGGCACGCTTGTGGTCGTGGGTGCAGTCGCGTTATGTTTTCCAGAAATCCGAAAACTTCGACAAATGGTTTCGGAAGAGCCTGAGCCGCCGACTGTGTAATGCAGGGTTACGAAGCCTTCAACGCCGAATTTGATTTCGAGTTTTCGAAATTATCTTTTGTATCGCTTCGTTGAAGTTGGAGTCGATCAGACTCGCCGGAAGATAAAGAGAGTCCGCCAACATCAGGACTTCCCAGAATCATTTGATGAAAAATATTTGACTGGATGGCACAGATGCGTGACGGATCGCGTTCCATAATCGCAGTAATGAGCACGATATTTGTGATATCAGTTCCGGTGGTGCTCTCAACAATTTGGACCTGCGTACCACTGCGAACCATGGTGTAAAGTTCTTCGGTTGTTATAAAAGTACTACGAGTGGTGTCGTAGAGTCTGCGATTGGGGTACTTGCGGATGCGAACGAGTTGCTTGGACATATTGGTTTGCTTTTTGTCTTTGGAAGTCCGCAAGGGACAATTTTGAAATAGAAAATAACCTTTACGGAAGGGAAGAGCGATTAGATGCAACTATCCACAAAATTTAATGCGGGGGCGAATATGTTTATATCGCGTTAAGATTTACAAGCGGTCCCCAAGTGTCACGCGCCGTATGCATCAATCGCTTTTTTTCCGTAAATCGTTGCTGGGCCGCCATTCATCATTGTGCAGACATCGAGCGTTTCGTGAAGTTCCTGAAGAGTTGCGCCAGCGGTTTTCGCGGCCTTCGTGTGGTGCACGATGCAAGCCTCACAAAGGCGCGTGACGCCACATGCGACGGCGATCAATTCTTTGGTCTTTGTGTCGAGGGCGTTGGCAGCGAGGCTTGCGTGATGAAGTTGCTTGAATGCGGCGGCGGTTTCTGGGGTCATTGGGGTGGTCCTGTTAAAAGAAGTAAGGTGAATAAGAGTGAGATTTGAGGCACAGTTTCAGCGAACTGGTTGCGGACCGCCGAGGATGATCGCGGATGGGATCATTGCTTGCGCAACTTTTTTTGCATCTGATTGACTGATGGCGGTGACAATGATTTCGCGCGGCGTTCGCACTTGATCGCCAGGCAGTTTGTATTTCACGATCCATGTTTGACTGGATGTCATAGTGATTTTCCTCACTTGATTGAAGACTATTGAGCATAGGCTCTGCGCGATCAGCGTTACGGTTGTCGAAAGCCTGAGATGATTGACGAAAAGGGGAAAAATATCTATAATCAGCGACCTGTCTGCGGGGTAGAGCAGCCTGGTAGCTCGTCGGGCTCATAACCCGGAGGTCGTTGGTTCAAATCCAGCCCCCGCTATTTTGAGTCTCGCCGCTTGTTCAGTCTCGCCGAAGGGCGAGACGAAAGACTTGGGCGAGACAACGGATTTAGGTTTCGCCGTTTGTTCAGTCTCGCCGAAGGGCGAGACGAAAGACTTCGGCGAGACAACGGAATTGCAAATGCCCTGACCAAA
>Ga0208960_1001559_pt1 | contig 12141 bp, 14 predicted proteins | sample GreLakmeON33MSRF_FD_187703 | JGI IMG/M metagenome (GOLD analysis project Ga0208960, IMG submission 187703) | Freshwater lentic microbial communities from great Laurentian Lakes, MI, USA - Great Lakes metaG ON33MSRF (SPAdes) | ecosystem: Environmental > Aquatic > Freshwater > Lake | place: Great...
CCTGTATAACCAGCGCCTGATGATCCTGTAAATCCTGTTGAACCTGTATATCCTAAATCTCCTTTTGATCCTGTATAACCAGTACCGGCCGATCCCGTGTATCCATCAATACCAGCTGAACCTGTGTAACCAACTCCTGCCGATCCTGTAAATCCTGTTGAACCTGTATAACCAGCGCCTGCTGAACCTGTGTAACCTAAATCACCTTTTGAACCTGTGTAACCAGCACCTGCTGAACCTGTGTAACCAGCACCTGCTGAACCTGTAAATCCTGTTGATCCTGTGTAACCTAATGATCCTGTGTAACCTAAATCACCTTTTGAACCTGTGTAACCAGCACCAGCTGAACCTGTATATCCTAAAGAGCCTGTGTAACCTGTTGAACCTGTAAACCCTCCTTTAGATGGTAATGTAACTTTTATCAATGGTGGTGAAGGACGTTTAATTATTGGCATTTATTTTAAATTCTTTAGATTGACAAAACAACCATGTTATGTTATAGTATATTTATAAATAATTTTAACTTTATATTAAATGATTTCCATAGCAATTATTGACATTATTGGACTGACTTATGATGGTGATACCTTAAACAAAAGAGGTTTAGGAGGATCCGAATCTGCTGTTATTTTACTTGCTAAAGAACTTGCCAAAAAGAATTTTAAAGTAACTGTATTTAATAATTGTATAGACAAAGAATCAAAAGAAGGAACATTCGATAATGTTCAATATATAGATCACACTATATTAGATTATAAAAACGATTTTAATTTTGATGTGGTGATATCTTCCAGAACAGTAATACCTTTTTTACCACCCCAATTATATAGCCAATTTCAAAATTTTAAACCTCAAAGATATTTTAAAATAAAACAAAATGCTAAATTAAAAGCAATGTGGATGCACGATACTTTTGCTAAAGGAGATCATCTCTTAGAAGATATGATTGTACATAAAGATATAGATGAAATATTTACTCTTTCAGATTTTCATACTTCTTATGTGACTACATGCGATCATGGTAAAAGAAGAAATTTTGAAGTGTTAAAATCTCATATGTTTATGACACGTAATGGTATTGTACTCTACAAAGATGAAGTAGATATAAAACAAAAAGATCCTTATCTATATGTTTATAATGCTTCTGTTACAAAAGGTATGTTGCCTTTAGTAGAAAATATGTGGGAAAGAATTAAACAACAAATACCTCAAGCTAAATTAAAAGTAATTGGTGGATATTATAGATTTAGAGAAAATGCAGCTCCTGATGAACAAGAAAAAAAATGGAGAGAATTGATTGTTAACGAAAAATATAAAAAATTAGATATAGAGTTTACAGGTATTATTAAACAATCTGAAATAGCAGAATTAATGGCAAAGGCCAGCTTTATGTTATTTCCTGGTGCCTTTCCCGAAACATTTGGTATTTCAACTTTAGAATCTTTAGCTTATAATACTCCTTTAATTACAACTCGTTTTGGAGCTTTAGAAGAAACAGCGGTTGAACAGGCCTGTTATTTAATGGATTACGCAATAGAACCAAATAATCTTTTTAATTTTATTAATAAAAAAGAACAAGAAAATAAATTTGTAGATATGGTTTTACAGGCCAATAATAATAGATATTTACATCAGCAAAAAATGTATTATTGTAATATTATAAAAGGCATTATAGGTTGGGATTCAATTGCGTTACAATGGAAACAACATATATATAAAAAATTAGGAGAATATCTTTCTAAAGAAGAATACAAACAAGTTAGTCATATCAATTCTAGGGTTAAAAAAGTATTTGGTAGAAGATTTAGTAATTATGAAGAAAATTATTTACCAAGAAATACACAACAAAGAATTGTTTTGATTACGCCTACTTATAATGCTTCTAAATATATTGAGAGATGTATCAAATCTGTTATAACACAAGACTATGATAATTATTTAATGGTTGTTATTGATGATAGTTCAACAGATAATACTTATGAATTGGCTAAAAAATATGAAAGTGATAAGATTAAAGTAATTAAGAATACAGAAAACAAAGGTGCTGTTAGAAATCAAATAGAGGCAATAAATAATTTTTGTGAAAGTGATGATATAATAATGTTCTTAGATGGTGATGATTCTTTAGTAAACGATAATCAAATATTTCATTTTTATAATAATCTTTATGATGGTACAACCGAGTTTACTTATGGTTCTTGTTGGTCTATGGTAGACAAGATACCTTTAGTTTCTCAACCTTATCCTGAACAAATCAAAAAAGAAAAGAAATATAGACAATACAAATTTAATTGGAATATGCCTTACACTCATTTAAGAACATTTAAGGCCTCTCTATTAGAAAATGTAAATGAGAATAAGTTTAAAGACGAAAAAGGAAATTGGTATAAAGCAGGAGGAGATGGTTCTATTTTTTATACTCTTATAGAAAAATGTCAACCTGAAAAAATCAAAGTGGTACAAGACATTGTTTATAACTATAATGACACTCATCCTTTAAATGATTACAAAATAAACGCAGAAGAACAAACCAAAAACGCAAATAGGATATTAACACAATGAAAAAAATACTAATAGGAATACCTACAAACAAATATATTGAACCTGAAACAATGAGAGCCATTTATAATCTTGAAGTTCCAGAAGGATATAAAACAGAATTTCAATTCTTTTATGGTTATCAAGTAGATCAAATAAGAAATCTTATCGCTCATTGGGCAACTCATTACGACTATTTGTTTTCTGTAGATAGTGATATCGTATTTGCACCAGATACTCTTAAAAAACTTTTAAGTCATAATGTAGATATGGTATCGGGTTTATATAGACAAAGACACCACGATAAACATGTTATAGAAGTATATGAGAAGAACCAATTTGGTGGTTGTTCAAATATACCTTATGAAAATATTAAAAACGTTCCTTTCTTAGAAATAGAAGCATCTGGTATGGGTTGTGTTTTAATTAAATCGGAAGTTTTTAGAACTATAGGTTATCCTCAATATGTTTACCATTCAGCTTTAGATCATAAAAATACAGTATCAGAAGATGTAGATTTTTGTAGAAAAGCAAAGATTAGAGGATTTAAAATATTCGCTGATACAACAGTGCTTTGTGATCATATTGGTGTTAATACATTTAAAATAACAGATATTATTAATAAAGAAAAACCAGCAACATTTAATGGCGATAGCCATGAATATGAATATTTAGAAGAAGCAGTTAAGTTATTAAAAAATCCTACAGGAGCTACTGTTGAAATTGGTGTACGACTTGGAATGGGAAGTAAGATTATTATAGATTCATTTAGAAAATATCATCCACAAGTAAAACTAAATCATTTAGGTATTGACCCTTATGGAAATATTGTTTATGCTTATTCAGATGAAGCACCACAAACTAAATGTGATTACACAAACGATATGAAAAAAGAAGCACTATTAAACTTTACAAAAGATTATCCTGAATTTCATCTTGTTTGTTTAGAAGATACAGAATTTTTCAAAAGATACGGAGATGGTTATCCTGTATATAATGAAGTTAAAAAATTAATAACCGAATATGACTTAGTGCATTTTGATGGACCACATGATACAATTAGTGTTATGGAAGAAGTTGAATTTTTTATGCTTAGAAAAGCGAATGATAGTGTTTTTATATTTGATGATGTTACTACGTATGATATTAAAAAAATAGGTGAGTACTTAATAGAAAACGGTTTTAAAGAAATTAAAACTGGTAAGAATAAAGCTATATTTAAATACGAATCTTAAGCGATACCTGAAACAGAAGGATAAACAGTAATCATACCTTCAAATAAATTTTTTGATTAAGGAGTATAAGAAGAAACTACGCCAGGATAAACAGTAATAATACCTTCTACCACACGAGTTACTGTACTGTCAGCCGTATTAGTTATCTGTACATCATATACCCAGCGGCCATCTTCTAATAAAGCTGTTTCAGAAGGTTCTAATGCTATAGTTACAATTCCTTCAGATTGGTCAATAGTAATATCAAAATATACTCTTGCATATGTATTAGTATATCCTTTGGACATTTTTCCCTGAGCCGTGTGATTAGCTAAACTAAAAGCTGTACCATCACTATTTTGAACTGTAACATCACTTGAAAAGGATGCACCGGCATCAATATATAAATTTGCAATATATGACATTTATTTAATTTTTTTTAATTCTTCGTTAATTTTAGCATTATAATAGTTTGTAAGAACATCAATCTTTTCAAGTTCCATAACTATTTTAATTCTATTACCTTGTATTTCTTGTCTTGCTATGATGTAATTTTTTAATATTTCATCAAACTTAGTTTCGTCATAATCTTTACCGTTTATATTAATTGTCATATCATTCACCTTTATATTATTACATTAGTATTTATATAAAAAATTCAGCCATATAGTAATTCTTTATGTCGGGAACTATACCTTTATTTTCATTAAATGGCATAATATTTTTCAATATTTCATCATACGTTTTAGTATCTTCTTCATATATTTTAAAATATGGATCGTTACCAAAAAGCAAATCTTTATCATTTAATAACTCATAAAAATTTTCATTAAAATCTTTAGATAACCAATATGCATAACAAATAGCTACAACATAACTTTTTGCAGGATACACGAAACCTAAATCTTTATCGTTGAAATATTTTACAGCTGTTTCTATTATATTACTTGAATACTCGGTATGTAGTTTATTAAGGTCATCATCATGTTCTGTATTTGTTTTATGATATAATTTTTGTCTAATTTTCCATTCTTTGTTCATAGTAATCTAACAATCCTTTATATCCGTTGCAACTATTTTTTAAATCTTTAACATAACGGTAATGCTCTGTTAAACAATGTCCATAGTATTTACACTTTTTACATATATCTGAAATATTTTTTACAGGTTCATCATCTGCCCATTTTACATATTCTTCAACAGAACTTAATTCTAAAAAATATTCTTTATCATCTTTATCAAATTCTAAAACAGCAAAGTTACCATTTGGTGTTATATACACGTGGTTGTTTGAAAATGCATTATAGTTTTTATTTAAACTTTCTATAATTTTGCCTTCATTTATAAAATCAAATTTTTTTGTAACAGAACTTTCAATCCATTTTTTTACAAATAATTCAAAATCTTTATGTGTAATAGACTGTGCATTAGCCTGATTTATTGAATATGGTTTAATCTCAACACTTTCTATACTAGAACATAAATTTAATTTGTTTATCATATCATCTACGTTCATCTCTATTACCTTTTGACTTGCAAGTATTAATACCGCTATTGGAACAGGACTTTGAAACATATTATTATAAACTAAATCAGATTTTTCTCTTGCTTCAAAATCGTAACTTACACTTAGATAAAAGTCATTTTCAAAAAATCCTTCATGCAACATAGAATAGTTAGTTATTATATTAATTTTATTTTTATAATATTTTCTTATAACATTTTTTAATTGATAAAAATAATTTTTTTTTAAGGCTCCTATTTCGCCGCCGTATAAATCAATCCATTCTATGTTTCTTATTTTACTAATTTCTTCTAATCTTTTATCCAATATAGATAATGATATTTTTTTTTGTTCTCCTAATTGTTTAGATGTAAGATAGCAAAAATTACATCTAAAGTTACAAAAATAACTTGGATTTATAGAAACAGTTATATTGTTCATAGTTTTGCATCATCATGTAATAAGTATAAATCAACAGGCATAGCTAATCTCATTTTTCCGTAATAGGTATCAACACTATGATAAGCAAAGCTAGGAAATATTAAAATATCTCCTGTTTTAGGACTAAATATTTCTTTTTCAAACCATTTTTTAAAATTAGAATCATATCCTCTATTTGCATTAAAACGAGAGTCGTTTATTATAAGAGAACCTCCTAAATGATTATCTTCTGATAATAAATAAAATACGGCACTCAAATGAGAACCTGAATGGTTGTGTTTTGGCATAGAATAAGAAACTCCATAGTTTGTCAACCATGCTTTTAAAACGTATTTTTTATTTTTTAAAATAATATTAGTATTTTTTTGTAAATATTTTTCAAATGATGGTAAAACTATATTCTGTTTAAAGTCATCATAAAACTTATCGTCAAATAAATTTTGATCTTTAACTTCAGATATATTAAGTAATTGGCCACATTTTGTTAATGTATATTCTGTTACTTTATCTAATAATTTTTTATCAGTTATTGTATCTTTTAGTATAACGGTTGGCCATAATTCATTAAATCCTTCTTTCATTTTGTCAACCTTTCGTCTATATAATAATTAAAACTTGCTACTCGTCTTGGAAGTTTTAATTTTAAATGAGTAACAATATGTTCAAATTTTAAACTTTGATTCATAATTACTAAATCATTCTGTATTGGATAGTATTTGATTAGTTCTTCTTTTGTTTCTGAATTTCTAAAACAAATGGCACCACCTGTATCATCATCCATGTCATCAAAATATGCCAAAATACAAAGATTCGGTCCTTCAATTAAATCATTATGCCAATCTAAGGTTGCTTGATCCATTCCGTTTACTAAGTCTATTTTGTTAGCAAGTTTATAATTAGTATCTATTTGTTTTACGTATTTTTCACCAAGATGTTTTTGAGTTGATAATAATTCGTTTTGTATTTTTTTTTCTTTAATAACCACCTGTAAACCTACATGTCCGGCATCACTCCATTTTATATCATTTATATCTACGAATTGAAAAGAAGTTTTATCATTTAAAATAACAAAACCTTTAGTTAAAAAATTATCTATCATACTAATATTTATTCACACCTTAAAACGCCATTTTAAAGCTATTCTTGTAGTTTCTCCATAATAAGTTTTAACTCTATGATCTATAGATGAATTTAAAATAAACATTGAATTAACTTTAAATTGTATTGATCTATCTTTTAATTGAAATTCTCCACCTTTACTATTATCACCATTTAAATATAACAATACACTTATTTCATCTTTATCTCCATCTTTATGCCAATTTGTTCCAGCATACTCGTTTAATTTATCATTTGAATTTGTAGCAATAACATAATGACATATTTGAGATTTAATGTTATCTATATAAAATTTAGGCAAACTATCAAGATACGAAAATTGATTATCTAAAGATATATGACAATTTTTAATTAGTAATTCCGGATATCTTTTAATAAGATTATTCACTATATCTTTATTTTCTTTTTCACTCAATATATTGTAAATTATTTTCATATACTTTCATTTACATAAGGTGTTATTTCTAAATTTAAACCATTAGATTTTAATATATCAGGAGCTATAGACTTCATTAATTTACAATGTTCCTCTACCATATTATGTTTTTTTAAATCTTTAATGGTTTTTCTACAACCATTACATATTTCAAACATAGGACATGTAAAGCAAGCCTTTTTCATACTAACAAAATTAATATCGTCTTGAAGTGGTGTAAAAAATTCACCTTTCATTTCTTTTTCAAAATCTATTGATTTTTCTTTATCGTCACCAAAAGAACCACAAGAATAATAATCGCCACTAGGATTTAATGAACGTATTCCTTCATCACACTTACGGCTTTGTGGACAAGTGGTTCTATTACCAGTCAATCTTTGTATCATTTGTTTTGTATTAAATTCCCAAGGAGTTAGACCACGTTTCCATATTTCTACATAAATTTTATATATCTTACTAAGTAAATAAGGTTTTCCTTGTTCACCACTAGCCATTGCGTAGTTTAATTTACATTCAACACCAGTTTTACTATTACGTGAAAAGTTATGTAATGTTCCATCAGGCGTAACATTTTCACTCATACGTTTAGCTAGTTCTACATTTTTAATTGCGTCTTTTTCATTTTCAGGAACAATAACAGATATGAAATCTGGCCTGTAACCACAATGTTTTAACATTGCATCTGAACATTTCCAAAAATCTTCTTCTGTAAATTCTGTTAAATCACCTTTAAGACGGCCACCACCATATTGAAACGAAGTAGTTATGCCCACTCTTTCATTATTAAATAGATCAACCCACTTCTTAGGTTTCTTATAAAACGGCCATAGATTTGTTGTCAATGCAATAGATGTATCATAGTCATGTTCATCTAACCATCTAATAATTTTCCAATAATATTCAGGTTCCATCATTAAAGGATCTCCACCATTAACTATAATAGTTTTAGTTTTAGGAAAACGTTTTAAAAATGTAAATATCTGTTCATGTGATAGTTCATCTTTTCTATGTTCAGATATTTTTGTACTTGAACAAAAACTACATTTAAAATTACATAGTTCAGTAGGTTTTATAATTAAATCCATTTCAATTCTTTATCAGTAGGAGTTTCAACATTCCACCCAAAAACCAATGTTGTTCTTGGTTTTTCACCAAAATAAGGTTTTACACGGTGAACAAGAAATCCTGGAAAAATAATTAATCTATTTTGTTTTGGTAATACATTTATTGTATTAGATGGATATTCTGCAAAAGTTAAATTTTTATATAGAGTTAATTCGCCACCTACCCAATTAATATTATCAAAAGAAGAATCTATATAATAGATAGCCGTAATATATGAACGTTCCACCATATCGTGATGAGGTTCATATAAATGATTGTAAACCATTTTTTCATTATATTTTTTTAAACATCCTTTTTGTAAATTGCCAAAATTAAGAGAATTAAAATCTATATTATTTTCAACACAATAATTTATAAATGTAGCATTTACTATTTTGTATAATTTTTCTTGGCTTTCCGAAAAACTATCTTGTCCAGCAATAGTTTTATCTATGAAAGATTCTTTTTTTAAACTCTCTATTAAGTTTATATCATCTATATAATCATCATAAACACAAACAGGTTCGTTTAAAAATTTTAATATTTTCATTTTTTTATCCAATAATTACCATGTTTTTTAAAACCAAATGATCTCATAAGTTTTTTATGATATGGTTCATGTTGAATTTTCTTTTGATTCATAGTTAAATGTAAATATTCAAAATACGAACCAGTAGGACAAATTAATGTTTTATCTTTAAATAACTCAACCATATCTTTCATCATAGATTTTAAAAAAAATCTTATTTCAGTAATAGGTTTTGTTCTCATATATCCTGCATATTTGAAACCTCCTATTATACACTCTTTTTCGTAAATATGCAACATCATTATACCTTTTTCTATTTTCCAATTTTCTTTGCAAGTAAACCATTGACTTTCGTTTTTGCTTTTTATAGCCTGATCGTATATATCGGGATCAGTTTGTTTAGTGCCCCACCAAATAAACATATGAGCTTGTCTAGGACTAATTCTTGGTATAAAAGGATGTTTTAAAGGTAACGTATCTAATACTACATCAACATTTTTAGGCAATGTTATATTAATGGGCGATGTAGCCTCTTGATACTCGTACATCTTCGATATATCTGTGCGTAAGTTTATAGACACATTCATCTAACTCCTCTCTATACTTATAATCGTGATTCATAAAACAACCCAAAGTACATCTTTCTAAAAACTCACAAGAAACACAATTGTATTTTTCTAAAAATTTATTTTCTATTATAGAGTTATCTCTAGGCTTAATTGGTGATTTATACATACTTAAAGATTTCGTATCTTGTACCAAATTACCACATAAGCATAAAGTTCCATCTGCTAAAACTAATTTACTTACTCTACAAGAAGAATAATTTTTTTTGTTAAAAATCCAATCTTTAATTGGGTGAACGTTAGGATATTTGTCAACACAATATTTAAAAAATTTTAAAAGTAATTCATCACTTGGCATATTGAATTTTGCGTGTTCATCAGGCATGTAATAATCAAAGTAAATATATTTACCATTATTATATAAGTAATCAAAATATTCATCACCTTCTTTTAAGTAATATTCTATGTTAGGTTTTGTAAGTAAACAAGAAAAACAAGTAACTCTATCACCAAAATAATCTACATTTTTTTTAAAAATTTCAAACTGTTTAGGATTAAAACGTCCTCTAGGGTCGTATGATGTTGTTATTCTAGCTGATATGTTGTTGTCTTTAGAATACTTTAATAAATCTTCTATTAAATCAAGTTTATCTGTTACTAGATTTGTAACCCAATTTAAAGAACAAGTTTTTTTATATTTTTCGGATATTTTTTGTATGCCTATAGACAGCTGCTTATACGCTTCATTTAATTCTTTAGTATAAATAGTAGGAGCAAAAACTTCACCTCCCATTAAATTTAAAGTAACTTTATTTTTATTTTCTTTACTTATAAATTTTTCAATAGGTTCTAATTTATTTAAAACCGTGTCTAAACCTATTTTATCTTGATGATTTTGCCAACAAAAAGAACAACTTAAATTACAAAATTCAAATAAATGTATAGTATATTCTTGTTCAGGATCTCTTTTAGGATCAATTAAAAATTCACGCATTATAATAAAGACTTAAAGTAAACTAAATTTTGATAACTTTTCTATTTCGTTATTTCTTTTTAAATTTAAAATGTGTTGTAAAAAAACAAAGTTTACATTTTGAAAATCAAATTTAGGTATCAAACAAGTGTCAAAAGGATTTTCAACAACAAAATTTAATATTTCATTCATTTCATCTTTAGTAATAGAATCTTTTACAACATATTCTAAAAAATTAAGCACACCAAATACGCCTTGGTCAATATCAATACCTTCAACATCTTTAAATATTTTTTTAAATGTATTTCTTAAACCATCTACTTTTTGTTGTGTTAGTTTTGTAATATCTAAATTGTTTTCTTTAGACCATATTTCAATATCAGCATAAAATTGTAAAGAAGAAACATTGATTATAGGATTAATATTAGTTAAATTAATATCATCTTCAGTAAAATTTAAAGCCGTTTGAAAGTTTTTATTTAACAAATTTAATAATATCATTTCTCTATTGTCTTTAAATAACTCATTAAACCACCTATGTAAAAATAAATGTACAATAATTTTAAGCAAATCTTCATAATTAGATGAACCACTAAAATAATCAGCTAAAAGATATTCATAAGAATAACTAAGATTTAAATTTTTAATAGATTGTCTTTCTGTATTAGATATAATAGTAAAATTAAATATATTCGTTAAATCTCCTAAATCTTCCCATAAAGCGTCTATATTTGTAGGAAATACAGATTGCAGTTGTGGGCTATTAGTTATTCTTTCTTTATAGATTGTTAATTGCATCAGTTTTACGAAACTTTCTAAATCCAAGTTTGGCAATATTAGTTTTAACCACTTAACTACAAACTTAATATAATTTGATTTATCGCAATAAATTATAATTTTTTTATTAGACGATTCTTCATAAGTTTTTAATTGTGTTATTAAATCTATGAAATTTAAATTATCTAAATTTTTGCTGTATGTTATTAGTTTTCCTTGTGAAACGTTATCTAATGCATCATACATTGCAACGCCATGTTTTTCCGATATAACAACACGGTCAAAATTTAATGTTATTTTTTCATCAAACTCTAAATATGTTTTTTTAAATATGTGTAACATTTTTTATAATTTCTTTATCTTTGTTTCTAGCATCTATATATTCTTTACCTTTTCCATCTACTATATTCCAAGTCAATAAGAACATTGGGTTATTTTTGTTACTCCAATATGAAAATAAGTTTTTACCTCTAAACATATAATCTTCAAAGTACCTTGTATAAAATTTAACTATATCATTATTTATGTTTTTAAAAAACAAGTAAAATCTTTCGTGTTTTAATAAACTAACAAAATTTACGCCATCTAAGCTAATAGTATCGTCATTTGGAAATGATTTTGCATAGTCTTTAAATTCATCAGAATTTAGACTATAAAGATTAAAAATTGATAAACTTTCTAATTTTTCTCTCCACTTCGATATTATATCTTTGTTTTCATCTATAAAATTTTTATACTTACTTTCTTTAGATATACTTTTATATTCAAAGAGTATATCAATAACAATATTTTCTAATGAACTTATATTAAGTAAACTAATGCTGTGTAAATATTCTTTTACTAATTCTAAATCTGGATTTTTAATATCTGTTGGTAAATCTAAGTTGCTTAAATATGTTAAAAATTTTTTACCTTTTAATTCACTTTTTTCATAATCTAT
>Ga0208960_1001560_pt1 | contig 12139 bp, 10 predicted proteins | sample GreLakmeON33MSRF_FD_187703 | JGI IMG/M metagenome (GOLD analysis project Ga0208960, IMG submission 187703) | Freshwater lentic microbial communities from great Laurentian Lakes, MI, USA - Great Lakes metaG ON33MSRF (SPAdes) | ecosystem: Environmental > Aquatic > Freshwater > Lake | place: Great...
CGGATGCTGCACCAAAACCAACATCGATATAACTTGTTCCTGTATTCGTGAAAGTAACTTGAGCATTGTAAGTATCGGCCGTTGTATTGGCCATTCTAAGAATATTTGATCCGCTGTTGCTAATGGTTGTTGCGCCATTGAAAGTTGCCCCACCATTACCTGTATTGATGGCAGAGCCAGACTTCCTAATAGAAACAGTATTGTTATAAGTTCCGCCATTGATGGTTACGCTAGCACATACTGCAGTAAGCGTCGCATTGAAAGTTGTGCCCGTAAGAGTTACCGTTGCTCCAGATGGAGCAATGGTTCCATTGTTCACAGTGCCTGCAGTAAAAACAGATGTTCCATTAATTGTTAAAGTATTCAATCCTAAATCAATCGAACCAGATGTCATTGTAAAATTATTTACAGAAGTGTTTGCTGGTAAAACAGGAGTGTTCGCTGAGTTAACAATTACAACGTTATCGATAGAAGAGGGAATTCCATTGGGAGTCCAATTGGAAGCGGTATTCCAATTAGAGGAAGCGGCAGAAGCCGACCAAGAGTAGGAAGTTTGAGCATTAGAAAAGGAAAAAGAAATCAAAAAAAGCAAAGCCAGAAACAGTGCTTTTGAACTGTTTATTTGTTGAAAAAAACTACTCATTTATTTTGAATAAAATTGTGAATGAATCATTAAATTAATATTAATATAACACAATTATATCGAAAATACAAATACAATAACAAAAAAATACAATAATAAATCGGCCAACAACCAATAAAATACGATGAGTAACTTATTTATCACGTTAAAAATGAAATACTTATCCCAACCTTTTTTTAATTTCACTCAGTTTCATCAAAGCTTCTACGGGCGTAAGTGTATTGATGTCTAAATTTTTCAAATCTTCTTTTATTTCCTCTAGCAAAGGATCATCTAATTGGAAAAAACTCAATTGCATATCTGCACTATCTTGTTTGACTAGTTTAGGCGATTCTTTAGTTTCACGTTGCTCTTCTAACTTCTTCAACACCGCGTTGGCTTTACTAATCACCAACTTTGGTAAGCCCGCCAGTTTCGCTACATGAATACCAAAACTATGTTCGCTTCCACCCGGAAGTAATTTTCTCAAAAAGATGATTTTAGCATCTACCTCTTTCACCGAAACATGATAGTTTTTAACTCTCTCGAAAAGATTGGTCATTTCATTGAGCTCGTGATAATGCGTAGCAAATAATGTTTTCGATTTAAACAGCGGATATTCGTGAATATATTCGGCAATCGACCAAGCAATGGAAATACCGTCGTAAGTGCTCGTTCCTCTGCCAATTTCATCTAGTAAAATCAAAGATCGTTCGGAAAGATTATTGAGAATATTAGCCGTTTCGTTCATCTCCACCATGAAAGTAGATTCTCCGGTTGAAATATTATCTGACGCGCCTACACGTGTGAAAATTTTATCTACTAGGCCTATTTTAGCTTTCTTAGCTGGCACGAATGAACCTATTTGAGCCATCAGCACAATCAAAGCTGTTTGACGCAAAAGGGCCGATTTACCCGACATGTTCGGGCCAGTCACCATGATGATTTGCTGCTCTTTATCATCCAAGAAAATATCGTTCGCTATATACTTTTCGCCGAGGGGCAAGTTCTTTTCAATAACAGGATGGCGGCCATCTTTAATGTCAATAATTAAGGAATCGTCAATTTGCGGCCGAACATAATCGCTGTCCTTAGCTTGTTTCGCAAAGCCCACCAGGCAATCTAACATACCAATCAAGGAAGCATTTTTTTGTAAGGTAGAAATGTGATTTGCCGCTTCAGAAACCAACTCTTTATACAAACGTGTTTCAATTTCATTGATTTTATCTTCAGCCTGAAGAATCTTAGTTTCAAATTCTTTTAATTCTTCGGTAATATATCTCTCAGCATTTACAAGTGTTTGCTTGCGAATCCAAGTTGAAGGCACTTTATCTTTATGTGCGTGGCGCACTTCAATAAAATAACCAAACACATTGTTGTACGAAATCTTTAAAGAAGAAATGCCTGTTTGTTCACTTTCTCTTTTTTGAACATCAAGCAAGTAGTTTTTAGAATCGGCAGACAGAGTTCGGTATTCATCTAAAGTCTTATCTACACCATCGGCAATCAATCTACCTTTTCCAATTATGGAAGGTGGTTCTGGATACATTACTTTTTCAACTTGTTGAACAAAAGCAATACAATCATTTAGTTCGTGCATCAAATCAGAAAACACTGGAGAAGAAGAATCGCTTAACAATTTCAACTTTGAAATCGCCACTAATGATTCTTTCAATAACCATATTTCTTTAGGAGAAACGCGCGCCATAGCAATTTTAGAAGCTATTCTTTCTATGTCGCTAATTACACTTAAAACGCGACGAACATCATCTGCTTTCTCTTTGTTTTGAAGTAAGAAAGAAACCACATCGTGACGCTGATTTATCTTCTCTTTATCCTTTAGCGGCAAAACCATCCACTTGCGCAGCATTCGGCCGCCCATAGGAGTGAGCGTTTGATCAATAATATCCAATAAAGTAATAGCTCCAACATTAGGCGAGTAAACCAATTCTAAATTGCGAATGGTAAAGGGATCAAGCCACACATAATCATCGCTTACAATTCGTGAGATTTTATTGATGTGCTTTAAATTATCTTGTTGATTGTGATGCAAATAATGAATGATGACACCAAGAGAAATCACAGACAACGTTTCCTTATCAATACCATAACCTTTAAGGCTATCTGTTTCAAATTGTTTTTGAATTTGTTCTTTGGCGTAATCTTCTCCAAAAACCCAGTCATCTATACCATAAGTGTAATATCTGCCGCCGAACAATTCGGTGAATTTTTGCGATTTATTTTTAGAGAACAACACCTCCTTAGGCTCGAAACTACTAAGGGTTTTAGCAACATAAGCAAACTCACCTTCGGTTACATATAACTCACCTGTGCTAATATCCACCAATGCTAATCCGGCTTTATTTCTATCAATGGTAACAGCAGCCAAATAATTGTTGCTTTTGTGTTCTAACACCCTATCGCTAATGGCAACACCAGGAGTAACCACTTCTGTAACACCGCGCTTCACAATGGTTTTGGTCATCTTTGGATCTTCCAGCTGATCGCACACGGCCACTCGCTGTCCGGCCTTTACCAATTTTGGTAAATAAGTCTCCAAAGAATGATGTGGAAATCCAGCCAATGCCACTTCGGAAGCAGTACCATTGGAACGCTTAGTCAATACAATACCTAAAATCTTAGAAGTCTTAACGGCATCTTCACCAAAAGTCTCATAAAAATCGCCTACACGAAACAATACCAAAGCATCAGGATACTTTTCCTTCACGCCATTGTATTGCTTCATTAGTGGCGTTTCATTTTTATCTTTGCTAGTCTTTTCTTGCACGTTGAAATTGTTTGCTTGGTAAATATAGAAAAGCATGTAGTTTAGCAGGGAAATAGCAGAAGATTAATATTAACATTTTATACAGAAACAATGAAGAAGCTCAGCATGGATGAACTCAATCGTTTGAGTTTGGACGACTTTAAAAAGCAGGAGAAGACGCAAGTAATTCTTGTTTTAGACAATGTTAGAAGCTTAAATAATGTAGGTTCTATTTTTAGAACAGCAGATGCTTTCTTATTGGAAGGGATTTATCTTTTAGGAATAACGGCCACGCCACCACATCGCGAAATACAAAAAACAGCCTTAGGTGCTACAGAATCGGTAAACTGGAAACACTTCGAAAACCCAATTGATGGCATCGCAGACCTAAAAGAAAGGGGCTACAAAATCATAGCAGTAGAACAAGTAGAGAAACCTATTTTTCTAAACGATTTTAAACCCAATAAAAAGGAGAAATACGCTATCGTTTTAGGGAATGAAGTAGAAGGTGTGAGCGATGAGATAATAAAAGAAAGTGATTTCTGCATCGAAGTACCTCAATTTGGCACCAAACACTCTTTAAATGTATCGGTTTGCGCTGGCATATTGGTTTGGGATTTCTTTGTAAAGCTGAAAATGTAGGTCTTGCCAGTCAACAGAAATTAAAACAAACAAAAAACCCTCGGTCTTTCGACCGAGGGTTTTTCGTAATATTTAATGTTGCACTTATTATTTTGTCATGATGTCAACACGTCTGTCGGCCAGAGAGTTTTTCTGTTTAGTCAATGTATCAGAAGAACCTTTAGTATCAGCAGACAATCTTGATTTATCAATACCGTAAACTTTCATTAAGTGAGAAATAACCGCTTCAGCTCTTTTCAGACCTAATTTCTGGTTGAAATCAACAGAACCTTGAGCATCGCAATGTCCAACAACTACTAATTTCAAATTAGAATTAGATTTCATCGCTCTTGCAATTGATGTTAATGCATCGTAAGATTTGAAATCTAACTTTGATGAGTTAACATCGAAATAGATAGATGGAAGGCTCGTTCCACTGTAAGAAGATCCATTTGCGCCATCAGTTTTGATAGTAACACCTGCAACATCTACTTGAGCACCTTTGGCTGTATTTGGCTCTAAATCTCTGCTATCAGCAACATGGTCGCCATCAGCATCAGATTCAACTCCATTTTCGTCAACCTTAGCGCCAGCATTAGAGAATTTTTCTTTATCTACGTAATCAGCAACGCCGTCACCATCAGAATCAACTGAAGTACCATCAGCATAAGCTTTAACACCCGCTGGAGTTGCTTGATCTTTGTCATATCTGTCAGCAACACCGTCACCATCTTTATCACCAAAACCATCAATTAATTCGTTCATTTTAGCTAAGTCTTCAACCAGTGCTTTAGACTCAGGCTCATCAATTCTAGATGAGAAGTTATAAACAACACCAACATTAGAGTATTGGTATACATCTTTAGCTTTACCGGCAACAAACGCATCTAATTTATCAGACCGCATAAATCTACCACTAGTTTCTAAGGTAACAGACCAGTTAGGGTTCAATTTATATCTAACGCCTAAACCCATTGGCACAACAACCTCGTTTGTTCTATTAACTTTGCTTGTTGCTAAAGCTGCGTTGTTGTATCCTTCGTAAGATAAAATCGGATCATTATCCTCATCATTAACCAATCGGTATCTTACAGACCTGAATGAAGTTATACCTGCACCCACAAATCCATAAATATAATATTTACGTGCTTTTTGTTGAGGGTTGAACAATAAATTTGAAATATTAACATTCAAATCAAATGAGTATTCAAATAAATTTCCAGTGAAATAGTGATTGACTGATTGCGCATGTTTTTTGGTGCTAGACCCCGTCCCCAATCTATGTGTTCCGTTAATTGTAGCGTAATTCAACTGACCTTGGATAGCAAAAACAGAATTTAACGCGTACAAACCAGTAAATCCAGCTCCCCAACCTAACTCTGAGTGATATTTTGTAGCTAAACCAAAATCATATTGCTTAAGATCGGTATAAGTCAAATTCGACCCAAAGTTTACTCCAAAGGACAATCTTTCGACAAATTTAAGTTTTGATGAATCAGCGGCAGGGTCTGCAGCAGCTCCCTGAGCCTTAAGACCTAAAGATCCTAAGAAAAGGAATGTTCCCGCTGCTAGTAATGATTTCAATTTCATGATTAAATATTTAAAATATTGCTATAATTTAGTGCAATGATAAACAATGTTTTAGTTTCGGCAAAAAGATTTGATATTTTTTTTGATTCAATTTAATCCACAGCAGATACAGTGGAAACATCTTCACAATTACTTAACAATGTTTCCATTGTGCAACTGTAATAGGGATGAAAAAAAACAGCACTTATTTCCACTAATGGCAGAAGCGCGAAACGCCTTAAATGCAAGTGAATATGAGGAATATTTAATGTTTCAGAAGAAAACACATCACATCCATACAACAATATATCTATGTCTATGATTCGAGATTGATACTGAAAACCTTCTTTAGGCAATCTCCCTATTTCGTTTTCAATATTTTTTACCTTATGAAGTATTTCCATCGGCTCCAAATCACTTTGGAGCAACACAGCTTGATTCACAAAAGATTGCTCGGCTATAAATCCCCAGGGCTCACTTTCATACAATTTGGAAGTTTTTATCACCTTTCCCAACTGCGTATTAATTTTATCTAAAGCTTTCTTAAGATATTGTTTACTGTCGCCTTGGTTGCTGCCCAATAAAAGGTATAAATCTTTCATGAACAGCAAAGGTACACTAATCAATAAACATTTTAACGTACTTTTGCGCAAACATTATATTCACATGAGCTTTAAAGATTCATTTTGGGGCAGTTTAACCGCCTATTTGGTGGGTAAAATCGTTTTTGCTATTGTTAGCGTGCTAATATTAGCAGCGATTGTTGGTGTAATAATTAGCAAATTAAATAGTGGCGACAAAGATTTTACTGCTCCTATTACAGAACCCACCTATCTTAAAATAACGCTACAAGGCAGCATTAGCGATAGAAAAAATAACAACCCTATCCATGAGCTAAGTAATGAAAACGAAAATTCTTTAGATGAAATAAAAAAAGGACTCGCTATTGCCGAAAAGGATGTTTTAATTAAGGGCGTTGTTTTAGATTTCTCTGGCTTATCGGCTGGAATAGCCAACATTAGTGAATTGCGAAAAATGCTCAGTGATTTCAAAAGAAAAGGAAAAAAGGTATTTAGTTACGGTAGTTCATATTCTCAAGCCGATTATTACTTGGCTTCATGCGCCAACGAAATTTTTCTTAACCCTCACGGAAACATTGAATTTAAAGGCTTATCTGTAAAACATCTTTACTTCAACAGCTTGCTGCAAAAATTAGGGGTTGAACCACAAATTTTTCGACAAGGTAAATACAAAAGCGCTATCGAACCTTTTGAAATGGACTCTATGAGCAAGGCCAATGAAGAACAATCGATAGCTTTAGTAGGATCTATTTGGAACAATATTTTAAATGAAATTTCACAAGACAGAAAAGTCAGTACCAAACAGCTAAACAAGATTGCCGATAGTTTGGTTATTTTAAATGGTAAAATTGCGCTAAGCAACAAGTTGGTAGATAAACTTTTCTACCGCGATGAATTGGAAAACTTTCTGAAATCATCATCTAATCAAACTACACCAACAGTTGATCTTAATCGCTATGTTAAAAGTAAAGAAATAGAAAATCCTCAAGAAATAGCACCCAAAAGTAACGCAGTAGCTGTGCTTTACGCCCAAGGAGAAATACTAGATGGCAAAGGAGACAATGAGCAAATTGGAGATTTAACATTTATTGAAGAACTTAAAAAAATACGCGAAGACAGCAGCATCAAGGCTTTAGTGATTAGAATCAATTCTCCTGGTGGTAGTGCATTGGCTTCTGAAAATATTTTACGAGAGGTGGAACTCACCAAAAAGAAAAAGCCTATAGTAATATCAATGGGTGATATGGCCGCTTCTGGCGGGTATTACATCGCTTGTAAATCTAATACTATTTTCGCCCAAGCCAACACTATTACAGGTTCCATTGGTGTGTTTGGCATTTTGTTTAATATGCAAGATTTATTTGAAAACAAAATAGGGGTACATTTCGACGGAGTGAACACCAACAAACATTCTGATTTTGCTTCTGTTGATAGAAAAATGACAGGACAAGAAAAAGCCATTATCACTGCCGAAATAGCTGCCGTGTACGAACTGTTTAAACAAAGAGTAGCCGAAGGAAGACATATGAATGCAGAAATGGCCGACAGCCTAGGGAGAGGAAGAGTTTGGAGCGGAAGTGATGCCCTAAAAATTGGCTTGGTAGATAAAATAGGAGGATTAAATGACGCTATCGTTTGGGCAGCTAAAGAAGCAAAAATTTCAACGTACAATATCAGCAATTTTCCACAACAAGAATTTCACTGGAAAGACTTGCTGAAAGGAATTTCATCTGTTGAAATAAATAGCGCTATCGAGAAAAATCCCGAACTTAAAGGGAATTACAATACTATCATGAAATTGCTTTATCAAATGCAGTCTATGAAAGGAATTCAAACACGTTTACCCGGAGAAATAATTATTGATTAATGTCTTTACTCAATACATTTATTGCATACGTCATGAAGAATCGCCAAAAGCGAATTCGAAAATTTATTGATGAACCTATAGAAACACAAGAAAAAACTTTACATTATTTAATTAAAACGGCTTTAAATACTGAGTTTGGAAAACAACATCGTTTCGAAAAAATAAAAACCTACGATGATTTTAAAGAGCAAATTCCTTTACAAAATTATGAAGATTTCTTTCCTTGGATTGAACGCAATTTAAAAGGGAAACAAAACTTATTATGGCCTACAGAAATCAACTGGTTTGCCAAATCATCGGGCACCACCAACGACAAGAGCAAATATATTCCAGTGAGCAGAGAGGCTTTATTTAATTGTCATTACAAAGCAGGAAAAGATATTTTATCTTTTTATTGCTTAGAGTTTCCCAATACCAAAATATTTACGGGAAGAAGTTTAACATTAGGTGGAAGTCACGAACTTAATCCTCTAGATAAGAACAGCTACATTGGCGATTTATCGGCCATCTTAATAGACAACCTCCCCTACTGGGTGAGAAGAATGAGGAGTCCAAGCAGAGCCGTTACTTTTTCAGGAAAATGGGAAGAGAAAATCGATAAAATGGCCGAAGAAACCATTCATCAAAACATCACCTCTATATCGGGAGTGCCATCATGGACAATGGTTTTCTTCAATAAAGTTTTAGAAAAATCAGGTAAAAAAAACATTGAAGAGGTTTGGCCTAATTTAGAAATGTACATTCATGGCGGCATTAAATTGCAGCCTTTCCAAGAACAAATGAATGCCTTTTTCCCGTCTAAAAAACTAAAGTGTATTGAAATTTACAACGCATCAGAAGGTTTTTTTGGAATTCAGCCCAAAAACAGCGTAAACGACTTTATGTTGATGCTCGATTACAATATTTTTTATGAGTTTATTCCCTATGAAGAATTCGATAAAAAAGAACCGAAAACAATAGCTATTGCAGAAGTAGAAAACAATAAAACATACGCTGTAGTAATAAGCACTAATTCAGGTTTATGGAGATATCAATTGGGCGACACTATTAAATTCACCTCTACCAAACCACATCGTTTTGTTATCGAAGGAAGAACCAAACAATTCATTAATGTTTTTGGCGAAGAATTGATGGTGAGCAATGCCGATAAGGCAATAGAAATTGCAGCACAAAAATGCGATATTAACATCACAGAATACACCGCTGCTCCTGTATTTTTTAAAGACAATAAAAGCGGCGCTCACGAATGGATTATTGAGTTTGAAAACATTCCCGCCGACATCACTAAATTCAGCATTTGTTTAGATAATGCTTTAAAATCATTAAATTCAGATTACGAAACCAAACGATATCAAAATATGATATTGCGAGAACCTCAAATTATTGCTGTTAAAAAAGGCACTTTTTATGAGTGGTTGAAGAGCAAAAATAAGTTGGGCGGACAAAATAAAATTCCGCGCCTGAACAACGATAGAATTTGGTTTGAAGAAGTAAAAGCATTTGTAGAAAAATGAAAAAAATAATCGTTTTAAGTTTCCTAATTGTATTGGTATCGTGTTTCGTGGCCGCAGCCAGAAAAACCGCAACCGTCGAAGCAAAAGCAAACAGCAAAGATTCTTTACCTCAGCTTCCACTTCTAACGGCACTTAAAATTCAAGGCAATAAAATAACTTCCGACCCCGTAGAAAATTACTATATTTCAAATAACACCTCCATTTGGAAAACGAGTTCTCAAAACAATCAGAAATTTATTTACGACAGTAAAAAATCAGGTAATATTACCCTGATTGATGCTGGTGATCCAATGAAAGTTTTGGTGTTTTACAAAGATTTATCACTCATTACTTTTCTAGACAATTTCATGGCCGAGGCAAGCTTCAATATCAGCCTTATGGATTTTGGTTTAGACCAAGCAGAAGTGGTTTGTAAATCACTCAACAACGGCATTTGGGTGTACGATGTAAAGCAAGATAAATTAGTCAAAATAAGCAACACGCTAAAGGTAGAAGTAGAGATTTTAAACATTCAAAGAATCATTGGTGAAGCCTTCTCGCCAAAGCAAATGATGGAGAGAACTTCCGGACTTTACCTCAACGACCCCAACAAAGGAATATTTGTTTTTGACAATTACGGTTACTTTTTGAGAAAAATACCAGAACTCAATATCTCGAAATTTAATGTGATTGAAAACATTATCGCTTTCCGACAAGGCAATGATATCAATACTTTAAACACAAGAACACTTGAATTCAATAAGCTGTATTCAGACTCGTTAATGACCGACTTCAGCATCAATGAAAAAAAACTATACATTCTTAATGCCGATAGCCTTCATATTTACAAACTAAACCCTTAAATTAGCGCATCAAACACTTTAAGGATTTCTTATGCATATAGCTGTTGCTGGTAATATTGGTTCGGGAAAAACAACATTAACTTCAATGCTTTCTAAACATTACAATTGGGAAGCAAATTACGAAGATGCTGATGACAATCCTTATTTGAATGATTTCTATGAAGATATGCAACGCTGGTCGTTCAACCTTCAAATCTATTTCTTGCACAATCGTTTCAGCAAGATTCAAGAAATTAGGAAATCAGGCAAAAGTGTTATTCAAGACAGAACCATTTATGAAGATGCATACATCTTTGCGCCCAACTTAAATGCAATGAACCTCATGCTTAAGCGTGATTTCAATACCTACAACGATCTTTTCAATTTAATTAATGGCGTCATTCAAGCTCCCGATTTATTAATTTATTTGCGCGCAAGTGTTCCTACCTTGGTCAATCAAATTCAAAAAAGAGGCAGAGATTACGAAGCATCTATTCGTTTGGATTATTTAAACAGGTTGAACGAAAGATACGAAGCCTGGATTTCTACTTACGATGCTGGAAAGCTTTTAATCATTGATGTTGACCAAAATAATTTCCCAGAGAACAAAGAAGATTTAGGTAAAATCATTCAAAAGATTGATGCCGAAATTAACGGTTTGTTTTAATGACTATGGCGATCCGTCAGCTGACGGACGCCCCTACTTGAACAAATTATAAGGAAAAGATAAATTGTTCAATTTCACAAAAGGATACGACTTGTTCTGCGCGCCAAAGCTTTGATAAAAACGCGCTAAATTTTCATCATTAGAACCTTCGAAATCAAAAATAATTTCTCGTCCTGAGTGCGCTTTAATAATGTAATCGATTAAACAATGCATGGCTCCACTTTTTCTACCCTCATCTGTATTGCCCGAAAAAATGAAAACTACCCTTCCTGCGGTTTTAAGTAAGCAGGCTCCTGCACACAAAATACCTTGCGCTGTGTACACCTCGTAATGCTCTATTGCAGAACGTTGTTCACAGGCTTGTACTATCTTTTCGAAACGCTTGTAATCGCTGTTATCTAAGGTTTTTACTTGCGCACCTCTACCCTTTCTAAATAACTCAATAATTTTTTCGGCAGAAGAAGCTTTTCGAATCTGCAAACTCGAACTCTCAGCTTTCTTAATATTGCGACGCGTATTTTCCGAATAATTTTGGCGTAAATCAGATGTATTCAAATTCAACTCAAAATTTCTTCGCTCAACTGCATCGCTACTTGGGGCATCATTGAAATTCAAGTATAATTCGATAAACTTAAAATGTTTTGCGGCCAATTGCAAAATAGAATCAATCAATGATGACTCATGTTTTTGTGCAGAAAACAAGCCCAATTGTTGAATAAAAAAGGGCGGATAAACGTAACGTACTCCCCACTTCTTTTTCCAAGGCAAAGGAAAAACTGCGTCATAATCATTTATTACAATGGCATCCCAGTTTTCGGCAGTAGCATCTAAATACCAGCTATAAGCATAAGGCAATTGCTGCGCGCTTGTGGCTATGCGAGCATCCCATTTAACTCTATCAATTTCGCTATTTCGAAGGTATATTAAATCCATGCTATTTGGCGTATTCCACCATATCTAAATACACTTTTTGCCAACCTTTCCAAGTACCCAAATCATTCATTGAATCATTGTGCCACAAGCTGATAAAACAACCGTTAACTTTCTTTACTTCATCAATTAACGGACGAATATGTTCCATCGCTTTCTCGGGAGAAATTTTTTGGTAAT
>Ga0208960_1001561_pt1 | contig 12139 bp, 10 predicted proteins | sample GreLakmeON33MSRF_FD_187703 | JGI IMG/M metagenome (GOLD analysis project Ga0208960, IMG submission 187703) | Freshwater lentic microbial communities from great Laurentian Lakes, MI, USA - Great Lakes metaG ON33MSRF (SPAdes) | ecosystem: Environmental > Aquatic > Freshwater > Lake | place: Great...
CCTGCAAGAGCTGGCTGCCATCATCACCCCTGAGCGCATCGTGCCTGCCATTGTGGAGTTTGTCGACATTGCGGGCTTGGTCGCTGGCGCTAGCACCGGAGAGGGCTTAGGCAACAAATTCTTGGCGCACATTCGCGAAACCGATGCCACCATCAATGTGGTGCGTTGCTTTGAGGACGACAACGTGATTCACGTGGCTGGCCGTGTTGACCCCATCTCTGACATTGAAGTCATTCAAACTGAGTTGTGCCTTGCCGATTTGTCAGCTGTTGAAAAAGGCTTGCACCGCGTGCAAAAAACAGCCCGCTCTGGCGACAAGGAATCTATCAAGTTGGTGGCCATTTTGGAAAAATGCCAAGTCGCATTGAACCAAGGTCAGCCTGTTCGCACCATTGACTTCAGCAAAGAAGAGCGGCCCCTGCTTCAACAGTTCTTTTTGATCACCGCCAAGCCTGCCATGTTTGTGGCCAATGTGGCTGAAGATGGTTTTGAGAACAACCCCTTGCTTGATCGTTTGAAGGCATACGCCTCAGCACAAAACGCGCCAGTGGTGGCGATCAGTGCCAAGTTAGAGGCGGAAATGTCTGAAATGTCTGACGAAGATCGTCAGATGTTCTTGGAAGAGTTGGGTCAAACCGAGCCGGGTTTGAACCGTTTGATTCGCTCTGCTTACTCACTCTTGGGCTTGCAAACTTACTTCACAGCAGGTGTCAAAGAAGTGCGTGCTTGGACCATTCACGTGGGCGATACAGGCCCCCAAGCTGCGGGCGTGATTCACACCGACTTTGAAAAAGGTTATATCCGTGCACAGACCATTTCTTACGAAGATTTCATCTCGTACAAAGGTGAGCAAGGTGCCAAAGACGCCGGCAAAATGCGTGCTGAAGGCAAGGAGTATGTGGTCAAAGATGGCGACGTGATGAACTTCTTGTTCAGTAGCTAAAGGCCAACATTTTCAGTTTTTAAGCATGGCCGTCTTGCGCTTCCTCAAGCGCTAGGTTTTCAATCAGTGCAAGCAATACTTTGCGGGTGATGAGCAGATCAGTCGTGCTCACACCCTTGACGGCAACATGGTTTACATCTACCGCCAAGGGCACCAAGCGTTTTTTCAAAGCGCGGCCTTTGGCTGTAAGGTGCACATACATATTTTTGCGGTTCTCTGGCTTTTGACGTCTCTCGACGTAGCCCATGTCTTCCATGGCTCTAATGGCGCTGAATGTGGTGGGCTCCATAACGCCTGCTAAGTCGCTGAGTTCTTTTTGGGTCAAACCATCGGCCGTCCAAAGAATGCGCAAGAAAGTCCAGTGGCCAAAAGAGACTTGGTGTTGTTGAAGTCTCACTTGAAGACGTTTGTTGAATGCTCTACCCGCATCGCGAACCAAGTGCGCAAGTCGATCATCGGGCACCGACTCGTGCCAATGGCGCAAGATACTTTGGGTGTCGCCTAGTTTGGGGCTAACTGATTTTTTAAGCATGATGCACTGCTACTTGATGTTTCAAGTGAATCGCCTGACCCGTCTTTGCAGCTTCTAACAAACTCAAGCAGACCTCTGTGGTGGCGCGGGCCCAAGCGCCGCTGTGTAGCAGCGAGTGGCCTTCTCGCAATGCGCCCCAGAGTTCATCGATCACTTCTTTTCGGGGGTAGGCTGGCATGGGTAAGGCCTCGAAGGTCTCATGCTCGGGTCCGTACAGCCAAAGGCCTTTGGGTGTGAGCCGCACATCAGCTTTTTCACAACTCACAACGACAGGGCCAAAGTGATGATAGGCATCTTCATTTTGGGCGGTAGCTTTGTACAAGCTGCCCCCATAATTGCGCGCCGCTTTGAGCTGACGTTCTTGTTCTGAATTGGCTGTAGTGGCCAATCTGCTTCGGGCTGAGCCGTAACGTTTGGCGCTTTCAGAAGCAGGCTTGGGATTGCCAATTTCACCCACATGGTCCATCCAGATGTCGCTGTCAAAACGGCCGTACCCGTTGTAGGTGAGGTTGGCAAAGGCGCCGCTCTCAAACTTAAGAAGTGCGCTGTAGGCGCCCTCTGTGGGCCGTGAGGCATCCCATTGCCCTGTGCAAGCTTGCACCGTTGAAACTTGGCCACCTCCTAGCAAGCGCACCACATCGACTTGGTGGGATGCCTGACTGTGAATCACGCCACCACCCAGCGCAGTGTTCAGCTCTTCCGGCCTGCGAGGACGGTACAAAAAATCGGTGTAGTTCAAAGCAGTGATCATCTTGACCTGACCCAAACGGCCAGACTGAATGAGTTCATGGGCGCGCAAAACGGGCGCATTGAAACTGTGGCTGTGTCCCACCATCAGTTGCACCCCAGCGCTATGACATGTTTGGATCATGTTGTGGCATTCGCTCAAGCCAATGGCCATGGGTTTTTCGACCCAAACATGCTTGCCATGTTTGGCAGCCATGGCCGTGTGCTCGGCATGCAAGCCGTGCGGGGACGCAATGTAAATCAGATCTAGGTCAGGCAAAGCACACAGTGTTTTTGCGTTGGGAGTAACTTGACCCTGAAAGTCTTTTTCAAATTGAGCGCAGGCCTCCGGCAAGGGGTCGGTTGCAGCGACCAATTGCACGCGAGGGTCTTGCTGAAAAGTGGGCAGCATGAGGGTGAAGGCTCTGCCTAAACCAATGACGCCAATGCGAAGGGGTGTGTTCATGGCATTAAAGACCTATTTCAATGACGCCAGAAAGTGCGCGTGAAACACAGACCATGATGTGATGGCGCTTTTCTTCGTCGTTCAAAACAAAATCGCGATGCTCGACATTGCCCGAAATTAAATCCAATTTGCAACTGCCGCACGTACCGCTTTCACACGAGCTTGGGACCGCGTGGCCATTTCTCCTGAGCGCTTCCAGAATACTCTCATGAGCTGCAACCTGAATGGTGTTCTGCGTGCTGTGCAGTTTCACTTCAAAAGCTTCAGATAGCCCAAATTGTTGGGGTGCTGAAGCACCAAAGCTCTCGAAATGCACACGCCCCTGTGGCCAATGGCCAGACATGTCGCGCACCGCGTCCATGAGTCCTTGAGGGCCGCAACAGTAAATATGGGCCGCAGTGGGCTTTTCTAATACCGGCCAAAGGTCCAGCCCCTGGTCAGGATTGCCGCCATCAAAATGAAAACTGACTTCGCCCATTTTGCTGGTGCTGCTGATGGCTTGAAGGGTGTCAACGAAAGCGGCGCCTTCTTTGTCTCTTGCGCAGTAATAAAAGCGAAAACGGGCATCGGCATGCATTGATCTAGCATCGTGCATTTGCCTGACCATGGACAGCAAAGGTGTGACGCCAATGCCGCCGGCAATGAAGATGACGTCTTTGATTTGATCGCTTAAGCCAAAGTCGTTTTTCGGCATGCTGACCTGCAACAAATCGCCTTCTTGGACTTGCTCAACCATGCTCTGTGAGCCACCACGCCCTTGACGCTCGTGTTTGACGGCCAGTTCGCAATAGGCGGTTTCGAAAGGGTTGTTGCAAAGGGAGTAATTGCATTTTTGACCACCAGGAGTTTTAACGGTCAGATGCGCGCCTGCCGTGAAGGTGGGCAAGGCGTGGCCTTTAGGATGAACCAAGCTAAAGAGCCAAATGTCTCTTGCGATCATTCGCTTTTGTTGCACCTTCAATGGGAAAAGATCGGGCTCAAGGGTCATGAAATTGCTTTGAATGAATGAGTGAAATTTGTCAATGCCAATTCAAAGAGAATTTGCTTAAAACTTGACAAACATCATGCTTTCCCATTATCTTAGAGCTCTAAGAATAATTACGCAAGTTTTTAAAAACATGATCACACCTGAAGACAATGAACTGTTGTGCCGCGTGGAGGGCGATGCACCGATGGGGCAACTCATGCGCCGCCAGTGGTTGGCCATCTGCTTGGTTGAGCAGGTTTCTGAACCCGATGGCACGCCCATCAAGGCCAGAATTTTGGGCGAAGATTTGGTGGTGTTTAGAGACACCTTAGGCCGCGTGGGAGTGATGGACGAGTATTGCCCGCACCGCAAAGCTTCCTTGGTTTATGGCCGCAATGAAGATTGCGGTTTGCGCTGTATTTACCATGGCTGGAAAATGGACGTGGAAGGCAACGTGGTCGACATGGCCTCAGAACCTCAAGGCAGTGGCCTGGTTCAAAAGGTCAAACACAAAGCCTATCCTGTGAAAGAGTGGGCGGGTTTTGTGTGGGCCTACATGGGGCCGCCCGAGCACCAGCCTGAATTTGTCCCGCCACCTTGGGCGCCTCATGAGCATACCCGTTTGGCTGTCGCCAGAATCATCATTCCCTGCAACTGGGCGCAAATCCTGGAGGGCCAAATTGATTCTGCACACAGCTCCAGTTTGCACTCATCCGACATGGTGCCAGCGCGAGTTGATGGCGCCAAAGCCACTGATACACAGTGGCTAAGGCCCTCCACCGACAAGTCGCCACGCATGCAAGTGGAGCGCACGTCTTATGGCTTTCGCTATGCCGCCATTCGCCGCCCCATCAAGGATGCCCAAACCCACGATTACATTCGCAGTACAGTGTTTGTGGCACCTGCATCTGCCCTGATTCCACCCAACGATCAGTACAACGTGGCCAACATGAATGTGCCCGTGGATGATCACCATACGGCATTTCACTTCATGGCTTGGGGCTCACCTGAAACCACGCCAGACAGTGCTTCATGGCGGGCGTTTCTGCATGCCGAAGTAGGCCCCGACCTTGATGCTCAGTTCCATCCTAAACGCACTCACGCCAACTTCTTTGGTCAAGACCGCGCTGCCATGAAAGCCGGTAATTTCACGGGCATTCAGGGCATTCCCAATCAGGACATGGCCATGTGGGTTTCCATGGGCCCCATCGTGGACCGCACCCACGACCGCTTAGGCGCCAGTGACATGGCCATTGTCGAGTTCAGGCAATGCATGCTGAAGGCCTTGCGAGACTTCGTGGCGGGCGCCTTGCCCATTGGCAGCGGCACAAACACAATGCCGCGTGAAGTTTGCTCATACCAAGCGATCGTTCCCAAGACCACTGACTGGCGCAGCTTCCCTGCACAACCGGTATAAACACTACTTCAGAAAAGGAAAGCTTTCCATGAAACGTCGTGATCTATTGGCTGCTTCGGCGGCACCTGTTTTGGCAAGCTTCCTAGGCACCTCCAGTGCACAGACTGCCTTCAATTTCACCAAGCCTGTGAAGTTCATCGTGCCCTATGCACCAGGCGGTTTGCCCGACACCGTGGCGCGCGTATTTGCGCTTCGCATTGGTGAGCGGATTGGCCAAGGCGTTGTCATTGAAAACAAACCTGGCGGCAATGGCGTGGTGTCAGCGCAAGCTTTGGCCAGCAGCCCAAACGATGGCCATACATTTTTGGTCACCGATGGTTCTATGTTCTCCATCAATCCGCTCATCTACAAAAGCTTGGCTTATGAATTGAAGCGCGACTTTGCACCGGTTTCTTTGTTGGCCAGATCGCCCTTGTATTTGGCGGTGCATCCCAAAGTGCCGGTGAACACTCTCCAAGAATTTGTACAGTACGTGAAAGCCAGACCAGATCAGTTGAACTACGGTTCATCAGGCATTGGCAGCAGTCACCATCTCACCATGGAAGCCATTAAGGCTGCATTGAATTTGGACATTCGCCATGTGCCATTCCGTGGCTCAGGCCAGTCTGTGCCGGCACTCATTGGGGGACAAGTGGAGTGCTTGTTTTCTGCGCTGCCATCTTTGGCTGGCTTTGCCAAAAACAACCAAGTTAAAATTTTGGGCAGCAATGCGGGGCAACGTTCAAGCTTGATGCCACAAGTGCCAAGCATTTCAGAAATCATTCCTGGCTTTGACTTTGCGGTGGTCATTGGCGCTTTGGCGTCTGCCAATGCACCGGCTGGCGCCATTGCACGCTTGAGCGCTGAGGCTGCTGCCGTGAACAAACATCCTGAATTGTTGGCCACCTTGGGCACGGCTGGCATTGATGCTGTGGGCAGTTCGCCCGCCGACTATGCCAAGGCCATTCAGTCTGAAAACGAGCGATTGGCCAAGGCGGTTGCTTTGGCTGGCTTGAAACCAGAATAAATTTTTAAATCACTTTCAAAGACAAACAACATGGCCAAACTGCCCCTTAGCTTCGCTTGCTGGAATTACGATCGCACCCGCGCCCTGATGGACGGCAGCGTTCAAGTGGATGGCATTGATCTGAACTACTTGAATTTACCGGTTGAAGAAACCTTCTTTCGCATGGCACGGTTTCGTGAGTTTGATGTCTGCGAAATGTCGCTCTCGTCTTATTGCGTGTCACTTCACAAACCCGATCGCCCCTTCATTGCCATTCCTGTTTTTCCCTCTAGGTTCTTTCGTCACTCTTGCATTTATGTGAATGCCAATTCAGGCATCAAGGAACCCAAAGATTTGATTGGCAAACGCATTGCCAGCCCTGAATACCAAATGACGGCACCGGTTTGGATTCGCGGCATTTTGCAAGACCACTATGGCGTGCCTGTCGACGCACAGCCGTATTTGTTTGGCGGCGAAGAAGAAACCGGCCGCATTGAAAAACAAAAGCTCAATCTGCCGCCCAACATTCAAGTGCATCCCATTGAGCCGCACCAAACCTTGTCGCAAATGCTGCATGACGGCGAGCTAGATGCCCTCTACACAGCACGCATGCCATCTTCTTTCTTAAAAGGTGATGGCAAAGTGAAGCGCTTGTTTGAAAACTATGTGGACATTGAGCGCGCTTACTATCGCCAAACCAAAATTTTCCCCATCATGCACACGGTTGTAATTAGACGCGAGGTTTATGAGGCCAACCGCTGGATTGCCCAGTCGCTGACCAAGGCCTTCATTGAAGCACAGCGCAAAACCTATGAAGACCTCTACGAAACTGCAGCCTTGAAAGCCATGTTGCCTTGGCTGACGGCCCATGTGGAAGATGCACGCAAAGAGTTTGGCAATGACTGGTGGTCTTATGGCCTCGAGAAAAACGTGAGCGTTCTTGAAACCTTCACGCGCTATCACCAAGAGCAGGGCTTGTCGCCACGCAAACTCAGCCCTCAAGAGTTGTTTGCCCCTGAATCGCTCGAAGCCTTCAAAATTTAAAGCTCATATTCAAAGCTAGCATTCAACGCCAGTATTCAACGCCTTTAACGAAACGAGCTTTTCATGGAACTTTCACTCAGCACCGATGCGGTGCTGATCATTGCCGCTTGCGCAGCTTCCATCCTTTTTGGCGGTATTGTGAAGGGTACCTTGGGCGTGGGCCTGCCCTTGTTTGCAGTGCCCATCATGTCGCTCATGATTGGCAGCACCCAGGCCATCGCTTTGGTGGCTGTGCCAGTGGTGGTGTCTAACATTTGGCAAGCTTGGCAGGAGGCGAGTTGGAAGGCCAGCTTTAAAAGATTTTGGCCTCTCATGCTTACGCAAGCCATCATGACGGTGATTGCCGTGCACTGGACGCTGTCTTTCAGCGTCAAGCAACTCAATATGATGGTGGCTTTTGCGGTGATCTTGGCTGTGGTATCGATGTTGTTCAAACCCAATTTCACCATTTCTGCTGACAAGGAAAGATGGACGGGTGCTTTGGTGGGCACGCTGTCAGGCATACTGGGCGGCGTGTCGTCCTTGATGGGGCCCATCATGATCAGTTACATGCTGGCTTTGAAAATGCGTAGAGATGAGTTTGTAGGCGCGGTCAGTGTGATTTATTTGAATGCGGCCTGGCCTTTGTATTTGGCCATGTACAGCTTTGGCCGTATGGAGTTGATTGACATTGGCTATTCATTTTTGGCACTGGTGCCAATGGCTATCGGCTTAACTACTGGGCAAAAACTTCGGCATCGCCTGAGTGAAGACGCATTCAGAAAAATACTGCTTGGATTTTTAACGTTCATTGCGGTCTTGCTGGTCATTCGGTAAGCTTAAAAAACCCAGAGCAGCAATGAAGTCATGACCACGTAGCGCAAAAACTTACCGATGGCCATGTAAATAGCGCATGGCCCGAACGGCATCTTGAGCCAACCTGCAACGGCGCAAAGAGGGTCTCCAACGCCGGGCAGCCAAGAAAGAAGACAGGCTTTGGGACCAAGCTTTTCCAGCCATTCAAGCGCCCGCTTGTGCATTTTTTCGTTCATGTTGGTGTTGGGCGCTTGAACTTCACCTTGAATGACAGCTTTGCGCTTTCGAACGATGTCCACAGCATGGTGCGTGCCATAACCCATCCACCAACTCAGCATGCCGCCCAACGTGTTGCCAGCCGTGGCGACAAGAATAGCCGGCCAAAATAAATCAGGGTTGAGTTTGATTAAACCAAAAACGGCAGGCTCAGAGCCTAATGGTAAGAGGGTGGCCGAGATGAAAGAAATGAGAAAGACGGTTGACAAACCGTGCTGGGGAAATGCCAGCCAAGCCAGCAGTTGCGTGATGTGGGGTGTGAACCATTCTTGCATTTGAATCAGAGTGTAGCCAAAGGTTTCTATTTTTGATTTTTTGCTTAAAATAATTTCCCTGCTCAAAAATTAAGCAATTACAATCGTGCCTCCTTTTTAAGCAGACAGCGTTTCATTCCCGCTCTCTTCAATCTCCACTTCTCTCAGACCTCGCTCATGCAAATCGGACCCTACGTCCTCCCTAACTCGGTCTTTGTAGCCCCTATGGCGGGTGTCACGGATCGACCCTTTCGCCAACTGTGCAGACAGTTTGGTGCTGGCTATGCCGTGAGCGAGATGGTGACGTCGCGCAAGGACTTGTGGAAAAGCCTGAAAACATCAAGGCGTGCCAATCACGACGGTGAGCCTGGCCCTGTTGCTGTTCAAATTGCAGGCACCGATGCGCCCATGATGGCTGAAGCAGCGGCCTACAACATCGACCAGGGTGCGCAGATCATTGACATCAACATGGGCTGCCCTGCTAAAAAAGTGTGTAACAAGTGGGCGGGTTCTGCGCTCATGCAAAACGAGGGCTTGGCCATCGAAATTGCAGAAGCTGTTGTGGCGGCGTGTGCGCCTCGCGGCGTACCTGTGACCTTGAAGATGCGCACCGGTTGGTGCGAGACAGAAAAAAATGCGCTGATCTTGGCCAAAGCTTTTGAAAATGTGGGCATTCAAATGGTCACGGTGCATGGTCGCACGCGCGAACAAGGCTACAAAGGTTTTGCCGAGTACGACACGGTGGCTGCTGTGAAAGCCGCTTTAAATATTCCGGTGGTGGCCAATGGCGACATTGACTCTCCCGAAAAAGCATTGCAGGTGCTCAAGTACACCGGTGCCGATGCCCTGATGGTGGGGCGTGCTGCCCAAGGCCGCCCATGGATCTTTCGCGAAATCGTTCATTTTTTGGCCACTGGCGAGCATTTGGCACCGCCCTTGGTGGCCGAGGTGAAGCGCGCCTTGCTAGCGCATTTGCAAGATCACTATGGCTTGTATGGTGAACTCACAGGTCTGCGATCTGCGCGCAAACACATTGCTTGGTATGTACGTTATTTGCCAGGTGGTGATGTGTTCAGAGATCACATGAATACCTTGGAAACAGCCGAGTCGCAATCTCGCGCTATAGCAGATTTTTTTGAAGAAATGGCATCGCGCTTGGAGCGCATGCCGCTGGCTTTTTCAGGCATAAGCCCCGAAATGGCCTTGGAGACCATGGAATGACCAAGAAAAAAATTGACGAATGCATCCGCGAAAGTTTGAACGCTTACTTTCACGATATGGAGGGTGAAGAGCCCACTGGCATGTACGACATGCTGTTGAGCACCGTTGAAAAACCTTTGCTTGAAGTGGTCATGCAACGCGCTGAGCAAAATCAATCGCGCGCGGCAGATTGGTTGGGCCTCAATCGCAACACGCTCCGCAAGAAACTTTTAGAACACAAACTGTTGAAATAAAAATAATGAAAGCACTCATTTCTGTGTCCGATAAAACGGGCATTGTTGATCTCGCCAAGGCGCTTCACAAACTCAAGGTAGAGCTGGTTTCTACCGGCGGTACCGCCAAGCTGCTGGCAGAGCAAGGCTTGCCAGTGACCGAAGTGGCGCAACTCACAGAGTTTCCGGAAATGCTGGATGGCCGTGTCAAAACATTGCATCCTAAAGTTCACGGCGGTTTATTGGCGCGCCGCGATGTGCCCGAGCATATGGCCGCTCTGAAAGAGCATGGCATTCAAACCATCGATTTGCTCATCGTCAATTTGTACCCCTTTGAAGCTACTGTGGCTAAGCTCGGTTGCACCTTGGAAGATGCCATTGAGAACATCGACATTGGTGGCCCTGCCATGGTGCGCAGTGCAGCCAAGAACTGGAAAGACGTGGCTGTACTCACAGATTCATCCCAGTACGCCCCAGTCATTGAAGAGCTCACAGCCCACGGCCAAGTGTCTGAGAAAACACGTTTTGCTTTGTCAGTGGCGGCCTTCAATCGCATTAGCAATTACGACGCGGCCATCAGCGATTACTTGTCTTCCTACAACTTGGAAGACAACACCCGCACAGAATATCCAGCGCAGTCCAACGGCCGCTTTGTGAAATTGCAAGACTTGCGCTACGGCGAGAACCCTCACCAAACGGCAGCTTTCTACCGCGACCTGCACCCTGCGCCGGGCTCTTTGGTCACTGCGGTGCAGTTGCAAGGCAAAGAACTGTCGTACAACAATATTGCCGATGCTGATGCCGCTTGGGAATGCGTCAAGAGCTTTGCCGAATCTGCTTGCGTCATTGTGAAGCACGCCAATCCGTGTGGTGTGGCCGTGGGTGCCAACGCGCTTGAGTGCTACAACAAGGCATTTCAAACCGACCCAACCTCGGCCTTTGGCGGCATCATTGCCTTCAACCGACAAGTAGATGCTGCGGCTGCTCAACAAATTAGCAAGCAGTTTGTCGAAGTGCTGATGGCACCTTCGTATTCACCTGAAGCTCTGGACATTTTCAAAGCCAAAGCCAATGTGCGTGTGCTGCAAATTGCCTTGCCCGAATTCAAAGCAGGCGGCAGCGCTTTTGAGCAAGGCCGCAACGCTCAAGACATCAAACGCGTAGGGTCAGGTTTGCTGATTCAAACCGCCGACAACCACGAACTCCAATTGGCCGACCTTAAAGTGGTCACCAAAGTACAACCCGCGGCAGCACAGCTGAAAGATTTGTTGTTCGCTTGGAAAGTAGCCAAGTACGTTAAAAGCAATGCCATTGTGTTTTGTGCCAACGGCATGACCATGGGCGTGGGCGCCGGTCAAATGAGCCGTTTAGACTCTGCACGCATTGCCAGCATCAAAGCCGGACATGCCGGTTTGAGTTTACAAAACACCGTGGTAGCCAGCGATGCCTTCTTCCCGTTCCGTGATGGCCTCGATGTGGTGGTGGACGCTGGTGCCAATTGCGTTATTCAGCCTGGCGGTTCAATGCGCGACCCCGAGGTGATTGCAGCAGCCGATGAACGCGGTGTGGCCATGGTTTTTTCGGGTGTGCGCCATTTCCGCCACTGAGCGAATTACAGCGTCTTGAAAATCTCGCGCGCAGCGCTTACGGTGTCGGCAATGTCTTGTGCAGTGTGTGCGCCGCTCACAAAGCCTGCTTCGTAAAGTGCGGGTGCAATGTACACGCCGCGGTCTAGCAAACCGTGGAACAAAGTGTTGAACTTGGTGCCATCGGTTTTCATGACTTGCGGGTAGTTGCTTGGCAAGGTGGGCAACAAGAAGAAGCCAAACATGCCGCCTTCGCTGTCGCCTGCAAAAGGCACCCCTTCGGCTTTGGCGGCAGCAGTAAGGCCATCGACCAAGGACCTTGTGGTGGCGCTTAATGCATCAAAAAATCCGGGCTTGCTAATTTCTGCCAATGTGGCCAAGCCGCATGCAGTGGCCACAGGATTGCCACTCAAAGTACCCGCTTGATACACAGGGCCCAAAGGTGCGAGCTGTTCCATGACGGCGCGCTTGCCGCCAAAGGCTGCCAAAGGCATGCCACCGCCAATCACTTTGCCCATGACGGTCATGTCGGGCTCGAAGCCTGGAATGCTTTTGGCGTAAACGCTTTGAGCGCTGCCCAAAGCCACGCGGCAACCGGTCATGACTTCGTCAAACGCCAAGAGCGCGCCGTATTGGCTGCACAGTTCGCGGCAGCGTTTCATGAAGGGCACGCTGGCGCGCACAAAGTTCATGTTGCCTGCAATGGGCTCGATCA
>Ga0208960_1001563_pt1 | contig 12136 bp, 10 predicted proteins | sample GreLakmeON33MSRF_FD_187703 | JGI IMG/M metagenome (GOLD analysis project Ga0208960, IMG submission 187703) | Freshwater lentic microbial communities from great Laurentian Lakes, MI, USA - Great Lakes metaG ON33MSRF (SPAdes) | ecosystem: Environmental > Aquatic > Freshwater > Lake | place: Great...
GGAGCGCGGCGAAGCGCTTCGGCTCGGCGGACTTGAGGTCGGTGGCTTCCTTTGGGTCGGTCTTGAGGTTGTAGAGTTCAAACTCGGTCAACTCGGCGTTGGCCAGAATCTTCCAGTCATCCACGCGCATCGCCACCTTCGCATTCGGGGCCATGAGGAGCCGCCAATAGAGGGGCTGTGGGCGTTCCAATTTCGTCGCCTTGCCGGTGAGCGCGGGCAGGACATCCACGCCGTCGAGCACGCGGTCGGCGGGCGGCTTCACGCCGGCGATGCCGAGCATCGTGGGGAACACGTCGCTGCCGATGACGGGCACCTCGCTCGTGGAACCAGCCGGGATTTTGCCGGGCCAACGTGCGAGGCCGGGCACACGGATGCCGCCCTCGTGCATGGAGCGTTTGCGTTCGCGCAAGCCGCCGCTGGAGCCGCGACCGGGCGTCGTGGTGCCGTTGCCTTCCGGGCCGTTGTCCGACGTGAAGAACACGAACGTGTTGTCCGCGAGCTTCTGTTCGTCGAGCGATTTCATGAGCAGGCCGAACGCGTGGTCCATCTGCGTGACGTTGGCGTGGTGCTCGCGCTGCACGTCGTCGGCGAGGTCGGGATAAAGCGCCTTGAACTTCGGGTCGGACTTAATCGGGTAATGCGGCTCGTGCGTCCACACGGCGAGGAAGAACGGCTTCGCTGGGTCGCGCTTTTCCTTCAACCACGAGATGGCCTCACCCACGACCAGCGGCGCGGAATAGCCTTCGAGCCGCCCGACCGGTTGGCCGTTGCGGACGAAGTTGCTCGGGTTCTCGTGCGTCGGCCCGGCGTTGTTCTGCGTGGCCATCCACCAGTCGTAGCCGTGGTCGTTGGGCTGCGGCTGCGCAGGGTTGTTGAAGAGGCCGTTCAAGTGCCACTTGCCGCTGTGGCACGTCGTGTAGCCCGCGCCCTTGAGCAGCTTGGGCAAGGTGTTCTCGCTCGTGCGGAGATACACCGGCGCCCCCTCGGCAATCCAAGTGAACACGCCATTCCGATGCGGCGTGCGCCCCGTGAGCAGTGCCGAGCGCGAAGGACTGCACACCGCGCTCGCCGAGTAACACTGCGTCAGCCGCACGCCCTGCTTCGCGAAGGCATCGAGGTTCGGCGTCTTGATGATGGGATGGCCGAAGCACGCGAGGTCGCCGTAGCCGAGGTCGTCAGCGAGGAAGAGGATGAGGTTGGGCGGCGCAGCGAATGAGGGCAGCGCAACGCTGACGAGGAGGAGGAGTGTGAGGAGTGATTTCATGGATTGGTAAATGGAGTTCAACGAACCCTCGTGACCCGCGTCAGCCACTGACGGGCCGCGTCGCGGGCGGGGCTGGGGCGCAGCGTCCACGCGTCGTTGTGATTGCGGAAGCCGGTGCTGAGGAAGGTGAGGTTCGCGTCGGGCAGCAGCGGCTTCAGATACTTCTCCGTCTCGGCGGCGTTACCGCCCTCGCCGCCGATAAACTGCGGCCGACTGCCGAGCCGTTGCAAACGCGTGAGCGCGGACGCGCGGTCCGAGCCGGGATACGGCCACGCGCGGACGCCGTCGTAGTGGCTGTAGGCGAAGAAGCCGCACCAAAGTTTCGCCGTCTCGTCGTCGTGCAGGCCGAGGTAATTGCACGCGATGGCGCCGCGCGAGAAGCCGGCGAGCACCACGCGCGACTCGTCACCGCCGAAATCGCGGCACACGCGCTGCACCGCCTCACGGCAATACTTGAGCGTCGGCTGCGGGTCGCGACGCGCGGCGTCGCCCCACCACGTGAGCGCGAGGTCGTTGCCCGCCGCATTGAGATACGGCACACAGAGCCAGATGAATCCGCGGCCCGCCGAGAGCCCGTAGCCGAGATTGCTACCCTCGGGTCGTCCCGTGCTCACGTCGCCGAACGAGTTCGAGTAGCCGCCGTTGCCCGCGAACTCCACGAGCACGGGCAGCTTCGCGCCTGGCTTCCAGTCGGTCGGCAGATACAGCACGTGATAAACCGGCGTGCCCTGCCACGCGGCGAGCGTGTGCTTCACGCGCTTGCCAGCAGCAGGCGCGCCCTCGGTCACCGTCGGCACGATGAGGTCCGCTGGCACGCTGCGGATGTCCGGCAACTCGGCGGCGGCCAGCGAGGCAGCGGTGAGGAGGAAGGCGAGGAAACTATTCCACATAAAAAAATTCGTTCGCGGTAGTCAGCATGCGATCCCGGGCAAAGACGCCCCTGGCACTCAAAAGGTCGCGCGCCGAAATCATCTCCTGCTGGCCGGGCGGAGCTGCAGGAAAAGTGAACCTGAGCGCGATGAGGCGGCGGCGCATCATGGGGCCGGACGCAGAGGGAGCTTGGTTAGACACACCTCCGCGAAACGTTCGCCAATCGCGATTTTGGCGGGCTTGTTGAAATGGAGCCGGTCGGGCATCTGGTCGCGCAGGTCGGTGGTGCTGAAGGAGCTGAACAGCGCCGCGTCCGCCGTCGCCACCGCCGCGTGCTTCGCCCGCACTGTGTCGCGTGTAGCCCCGGTGGCGGCGATGCCGGCGATGACCGTGTGCAAGGCCTTCGCGTGTGGCAGGTCGCGGCGGAGGTTGTCCGCCAGCTCCTGGATGCGTGTGTCCGCAATGGCCGCCTCGGCGGGTGAGTCGCTTTCGCCTTGGAGATACAACAGGCCGATGATTTCAAACGTGTGCCCGCCCTTGACGAGGTCCGTCGTCGCGGCAGTGACCGTCTTCAGCACGTGGTCATACATGTGATGGTCGGCGGCGGTCTTGGACCAGAAGGAGTTTCCGCCGCCCCCCCGGCTGGCCTTGATGATGCCGAAGTCCCGCACGCCCGCGCGATGCAGGCGACGGCCAAAGCCTATCTCCGGTCCCCAGTGCGTGGCGCTGCCTTTGTAAAAGCCGCCCTGCTGTTCTCGCAGCGTGGTGAACGCGCCGCCCGAGTCGCCGAGCGATTTGGCGGCATTGGCCAGGTTGTGCCAGCAGAAGCGCACGTCCTTGTCGGCGGCATCAGCGCCCGGCGAAGGCTCGGCTCCGTCGCCGTCCGTCGTGCCGAGCGAGTTGGACTGGCCGGTGAGAATGACGAGCTTCAGGTGCGCAGCGCGGGCGGTGATGACGGAGTGGAACAACGTGCAAAGCAGCAAGCCCAGCGGCACTGCGCGCCCGAGGCGGTGAGTGGAGAAGTGGTTCATTGGGTTGGCGTGAGTGCCGCACGGAGGACGGGCAGCATCAAATCAGCAAGCACGCGGTGCCCATCCGGATTCGGATGGCATTGGTCCGTGGTCCAGGTGCCGAGGTCGGTGCCCTTGGCTTCAGCAGCGGTCCAGTGAGCGAAGTGGTCCACGAGCGGCACGCGCATCTCAGCGGCCACGGCGCGGCAGGCGGCGACATACTTCTCGAGCCGCACGTTCGGATGCTCGCCGACGCCGTTGAGCTTGGCGGTCTTGCCCCAGCGCGGCTCGGTCATCAGCACGGGCGTGACCCCGGCGGCGCGAAGTTCCGCCACGAGGCGAAGCAGGTTCGTGCGATACTCCTCCACGGTGATGCGCGAGGCGCTCTTGCCCTGGTCCACGTAACTGTCGTTGGTGCCATACATGAGGGTGACGACGGAGGGCTTGTGCGAGAGAACGTCCTTGGCGAGGCGCCTCAACGCTTGGTCCGTGCGCTCGCTGCCGATGCCGACGTTGGCTACGGAAACTTCCACGCCGGCCGCACGCAAGGCGGTTTCCAAGCGCGCGGCAAACGTCTCCTCCGCTTTCACGCCGGGGCGCACACCCTTGGTTATGGAGTCGCCAAGCGTGACGATGCGCAGCGGCTCGGCGGCAGAGGCCGCGAACGCGATGCACGCGAGAGCGAGTGGGAGCAGTCGTTTCATCGCAGCAATTCAATCCGGTCGAACCACGCGTCGCCGCCCATCGCCGTCGGCGCGAGGCCGGTGAGCGTGAAGGCGCCCATGTCCTTCCACAGGTCGAGCGTGACGGTGTCCCACTCGCGTGGGGCCGTGGGGCTGGTCTGGCGGGCTTGCCACTTCGTCGTGTTCTGGCCCGCGAAGTAGCGGCCGTTTTGGTCTTCGGCCTTAGGCCATCGACCAGAGCTGGCCAGCTCGACCATCACGCCCGCGCTGCTGGTGCGCCACGTGAGGCGGAGGAAACGGAATTCGTTCGTCGCGGCGGGCTTCTCGACGATGCGGTAGTTCCAACCGGAAATCTGCCGGCCCGCGCGTTGCGGCGGTGTGATGCGCAAGCAGAGTTTGCCGAAGGCCGCGCCGGTGCTCTCGATGGTCGCGGTGCCCGCCTCTTCGTTGAGTAGCGCGGCGAAGCCGGGTTCCTCGTCGAAGAGCGCCACGCGCTCGCCGGCGTCCGCGCGTAGATTGCTGCGCAGCCATGTCAGCAGACTGGCGAGGTCGGCGGGTGCCAGCGCCTCCGCGAAGGACGGCATGAGCGAGCCGGCCACGCGCCGCACGCCGCTCACGTCCTTGCGCAGCAGCACCTGCTCCGCGCCATTGGGTTGCGCGAGCGTGAGACTCGTCGCGCCGTCGTCCTTGAGCAGACCGACCACGGACGCGCCGTCGCGCGTGTCCACCACAGTCGTCTCGAAGCCGGGGCGGATGCGCTCGTTGGGCAGGAGCATGTGGCGCACGAGCGTCTCCTCGGCGACACCGAGTTCGCCGAGCAAGTCCGGGCCGAAGTCGTGGCCTTCCTTGCCGATGCGATGACACGTGGCGCAGGCGAGCGTGAAAATCTCGTGGCCGCGCTTCGCGTCGCGCGGACCGGTGAGCGCGGCGGTGAACGTGCGGAAGGTCGCGTCGCTCACCTCGGTGGTGGCCGCCACTGCGGGGCCGGTGAAGGTCTCGCCCTCGCTCAAGGCGAGAACAAACGTGTCTTCCAATGCGCGTGTGGCGGTGCGGACGGCGGCGGCGGGACTCGCGGCGAGCTTCGCGAGACTGGCGCGCGCGGACTTGTCGGCGAGCGGCTTTCGCGGGGCGTTCTTGCGGCCCTTGGCGAGACCGTCGAGGACCGTGACCTGCGTTTCGGGATTGGCGGGCGCGAGCAACGTAAGGGTGCGGGCCAGTTCGGCTTCATCACGGCTGGCGGCGATGGATTTGGTCAACGCACTCAGCAACGGCGCGGAACCGCCCGGCTCACGCAGAAGCTCCGCGAGCATCTCGCCGCCGCGGCGGTGCAGCGACGAGAGAATCGCTGAGTCCATCCAGCGCACGCCGAGCCGTTCGCGGGCGAAGCGGGCGAGCATCGCAAACGCGCGCGGGTCGCGGCTCTCGCCCAAGCTGAGGGCGAACTGGATTTGCACGCGCGGGCTTTGCTCGGCGGCGGCGGCAGCGAGCGTGGCGTCGAGGAGGGCGCGGCCTTCCGGCTGGGCGAGCCAGTGGTCGCCGACTTCCAACGCGTGGACGCGGACAGACTCCGCGCTGTGGCTGACGAATGGGATGAGGTCGCCCGGCGTGAGTGCGCCGAGTTGGTCGAGTGTGCGAAGAGCGGTGATGAGCGCGGACGGCTCGGAGGTCTTGGCGCCGAGCAGTTCGCGTAGCACGGAAGCAACGGACTTTTCACCTCGCTCAACCAGCAGCCGTTGCGCCGTTTGCCGACGCCACAGGAGCGGGCTGGCGACTTCGCGGGCGAGCGACTTCACGTCCAGTTTGCTCATATCGGCGGCGGGCGTGGGTGCTTTCTGCTCGTGTGTGAGACGGTAGATGCGCCCGCGGTCGTGGCCGGCGTAGAGGCCGTATTGCTGCTGGAGATGGCGCGGGATGGCGGAGTAGTCCTCGATGATTTCGCGGTAGTAGTCCACGACCCAAATCGCGCCGTCTGGGCCGTGCAGCAGGTGCATCGGATGGCTCCATTGGTCCGTGGTGGCGGCGAACTCGGACTGCTCCTCGCCCGGTGCGCGTCGGAGTTTCAGCGCGGGGCCGTCAGCTTCGATGAGCGAGCGATGGATGATGTTGCCCGACGGTTCGCAGATGAAGTAGTGACCGTGCAAGCCCGGCAGCGTGTGGTCTTGATAGAGGAGCGGCCCGCACGCGGACGTGAACCAACCGCTCGCATCGCTCTCGGCGGCACCGTAGCGGTCGCGGTAGTATTTGGAGTAAGCCGCATCCTCCGCGCGTTTCTGCCGCCACGGATGCGGCTTGGAAATCGAGTAGGCGCGCCCGTCGCCCGTGGCGACCTGCAACGCGCCGGCGGCGGCGTCCGGGTTACGCACGAGGTAACGCCACGGCAGCGGCGCGACGAAGAAACTATTCCGCGTCGTCACGGTGAAGCGGTCGCCCGCCTCGGTGAACGTGAAGCCAAACGTGTGCGTTTGCCCTGTGACCGGCTCGATGGCGCTGCCGTCCGCGCGGATGCGGAAGTCTGAGCCGGGCAAGGTGACGGGCTGCGCGAGCTTGGGGCCGGTGATGGGTCCGCCGGGCCAGCCGCGACCGAAGTAAATCCAGCCGTCCGCGCCCCACTGCGGTGCGTTGATGCCCCGCTCTAGTTCGCCGATGCCGAAACCGGTGAAGAGGATTTCGCGCACCTCGGCCTTGCCGTCGCCATCACGGTCGGCGAGGAAAATAATGTGCGGCGCGCAGGCCACGATGATGCCGCCGCGCGCGCGCACGAGTCCGTAAACGGGAGGCAAGCCGTCGGCGAAGACCGTGGCCTTGTCCATGCGCCCGTCGCCGTTTGTGTCGGTGAGCATCTTCACGACGCCGAAGGTCCCCTTATCGGCGGCTTGCTTGTGCTTCGGGTCGGCCTGGACGCGGCGGACCTGAGTATCGAGCTTGCCGGTTTTATTGAGTTCCTCGATGTCGAGCTGGCCGGCGAGGTTGTAGCCGTGGAGTTCGCCCACGAACAGCCGCCCACGCTCGTCCCAGCAGATGCCCGACGGCGATGCGAGCAGCGGCTCGCTCGCGATGACTTCCATGCGGAAGCCGGCGGGCAGCTTGAACGCCGCGGCGCTCTCCTCCGGCGTGCGCGGCTTCGGCGCGTCGGTGGGCGGGGGGATTTGGGCGGGGGCAATTGGCGCGTTGGCGAGCAGGATGGTAAGGCACACTCGTGACTGGAGCGCGGACGCCCACGTGCGCATCGGTGAGTTCGGCTGCGGACGTGAGCGTCCGCGCTCCATGCGGTGGGGGTTGTTCACGCGAGGAGTTCCTTGATGACTTCGCCGTGCACGTCGGTGAGGCGGCGGTCGATGCCGTTGTGGCGGAAGGTGAGCTGCTCGTGCTGGATGCCGAGCAGGTGGAGCATGGTGGCGTGGATGTCGTAGCAGGTGGTGGGGTGCTCGCGGTTCAGCGGCTTGTAGCCCCAGGGGTCGCTCTCGCCGTGCGTGACGCCGCGCTTGATGCCGCCGCCGCAAAGCCAGTTCGTGAAGACAAAGGGGTTGTGGTCGCGGCCCTTGCCACCTTGCGTGCTGGGCATCCGGCCAAACTCAGTGGTCCAGAGAATGATGGTGTCGTCGAGGAGGCCGCGCTGCTTGAGGTCTTGGATGAGCGCGGACGCGCCGCGGGCCATGCCGCGCGCGAGCGGGCCGTGGTCGCGCTCGATGTCCTCGTGGCTGTCCCAGTTGCGGCGGGGGAAGCCGTTGTCGTTGCCGCTCCAGATTTGCACGAAGCGGACGCCGCGCTCCAGCAGCCGGCGGGCGACGAGGCACTTGCGGCCGAAGATGTCGGCCTCCTCCTCGGCGTTGATTTCCTTGGGCCATTCCTTGCGCGAGTTGTTGATGCCGTAGGCGCGCAGCAGGTAGTCGGGCTCGCGCGAGATGTCGAGGGCCTCGGGCGCGGCGAGCTGCATCCGCGCGGCGAGTTCGTAGCTGCGGATGCGGGATTCGAGCCGACCATCGCCCGCGCGGGAGGCGGCGTGGGCTTGGTTCAGTTTTGCCATCACGGCGTGCGCGGCGGCCTCGCTATCGCGGGTGACGAAGGTGCCTTGCTTGTGGGGGAAGAGGTCCGCGATGGGCGTCTCGGTGCCAGGATAAATCACTGTGCCGCTGTGCTGCTGCGGGAGGAAGGCGGCATCCCAGTTCTTCGTGCCGTTGCTCGCGAGGCCGCGATGGTCGGGGAGGACGACGAAGGTGGGCAGGTTCTCATTCTCCGTGCCGAGGCCGTAGCTAACCCAACTGCCCATGCCGGGAAAGCCGGGGAGGTTGAAGCCGGTGGCCTGTAGGAACGTGGCCTGCGAGTGGACGCCAGTCTTGCCGACGACGTTGTGGATGAAGGCGAGTTCATCCGCGACGGAACCGAGGTCGGCGACGGCGTCGCTGAACATTTTGCCGGACTGGCCGTAGGGCTTGAAGTCCCACACGGGCTTCTTCCAAGGGCCGAGACCGTTCTGAAACGCCTCGACGGCCTCGCCGAAATCGCTGGGCTGGCCGTCGCGCTTCACCAGCTCGGGCTTGAAATCGAAGAGGTCGAGGTGGCTGGCGGCACCGGCCATGAAGAGCTGGATGACGCGCTTCGCTTTCGCGGGGAAATGCGGAATGCGGGAGGCGACCTCGGCCGCCACAGTCTTCTCCGAGGCCAGCAGGCTCGCGAGCGCGAGGCCGCCGAGGCCGCCGCCACTTTGCTGAAGGAACTCGCGGCGCGACTGCGGGCGCGGCGGGGCGAGGCGGTGATAGGGCGAGTCGTTGAGCGGGCGCATCGTGTCGGCTGAAAGTTCACGGGAGTATGCGCGCGCGGCTTCGGGAGGTTAAGGAGGAAGTTTTTGCCGGAGGCGGAAGGAACTCTCTGTTGGCATCGGGTGTTGCTAAACAGGCAGGCAACTGGTTCCTGCAAGAGCTGATGGAGCAACGTGTGGCTTTTGGCGTGCGCGGAGAGGCGCGGACGCGGGCGGGAACGCGGGACGGTGGCGGAGCGGTCACCGGTAGCCGCACGCGTCACAAACTGCGGACGCGGGACGGCTGGGAAGCCGAAGTCACCCTCACTCCGGGCGGGCGGGCCTTGGCAGCGGCGCGGGGGCGGAGGGCTGGAGGACGGCGCTTTTTATCAGGCGGCAGAATTCCTTCTTCGTGACTGAATGGAGCGTGGCGCCTTTGCCAGCAGGGCCCGTCGCGCACTTGTATTCCACCGCCATCCGTTCCAGACGCGTGATGCGCAGGAAGCTCTCGCCCATTTTCCAGACCTGACCTTGTTGGAGTTTGAGCAGCTTTGACATGGGAGCAGGCTGGGTTTTGGAAACGGGGCGATTGCGAAACCTGCCCCTCCCGGTTTTCACATCGGGAGGGACAGTTGAGCGGAGGCTACTTCTTCTTGGCCGCAGGCTTGGCGGCGGCGGCCTGCTTCTTCTTCAGGTCGGCGCTGGAGACCTTGGTCTGCTTCTGGGTGGACTTCTTCTGCGTGGCCTTGGGGGATTTATCGCCCATATGTTTAGCTTTATACTGCGGTTGACTCACCAGCGGCATAGTTGTTTCTCCGCTGGCGCCGGCATCATGCTGGCTGGCCGCGCGACTGCAACTGCCAATGACAGGCCAACCGAAGCAGCAGCCAGTCATTCCTTCCTCCATCGCGTTTGAACGATCCGTTGATTCGCAGACTCGACAACGCCTCCGCTTTTCGTTTCCAGTTTCGTGCGAAACAATGTCCGCGCCCGCCTCAACCGCCCCGCTGCTCGACGTGCGCGCTTGCACGATTCGTTTCGGCGGCCTCACAGCGGTCAACGCGCTCGACCTCCAGATTCAGCCCGACCAGCTCTTTGGGCTCATCGGGCCGAACGGCGCGGGTAAGACCACTGTCTTCAACCTCATCACCGGCGTCTATGAGCCGACCGAGGGCGGCATCGCGTTCGGCGGCCACGACATCCACGGCCTCGCACCCTACGAGATCACCGAGCACGGCATCGCGCGGACGTTCCAAAACATCCGCCTCTTCCCGTCGCTCTCGGTCTTCGACAACGTGCGCGTCGCCTTCCACCTGCACGTCGTCAGCGGCGTCGCGCACTCGCTCACGCGCGGGCCGGTCTTTCGGAACGAGGAGAAGGAAATCGCCGCGCAGGTCATGGACATGCTGGAGCTTTTCAAGCTCGGAAAATTCGCCGACGCACCGGCCAAGAGCCTGCCCTACGGCGACCAGCGCCGGTTGGAAATCGTCCGCGCCCTCGCCACGCGCCCGAAGCTGCTGCTGCTGGATGAACCCGCCGCCGGCATGAACCCGACCGAGAAAGTCGAGCTGATGCAACTCATCCGCTTCATCAAGGACAAGTATCGCCTCGCCGTCCTGCTGGTGGAGCACGACATGCAAGTCGTCATGGGCATCTGCGAGCGCATCGCGGTGCTCGACTACGGAGTGAAGATCGCCGAAGGCACGCCGACGGAAGTGAGGCGCAATCCCAAAGTCATCGAAGCGTATCTCGGCGAGGAACACCCCAAGGAAGCCTGACGATGCTCGAAGTGAAAAATCTTTCGGTAAGCTACGGCGCAATCGCCGCGCTCCACGGCGTCTCCCTCTCCGTGCCAAAGGGCGACATCGTCACGCTCATTGGCGGCAATGGCGCGGGGAAGACGACGACCTTGCGCGCCATCTCCGGCTTGCAGCGGGCGCAGGCGGGCGAGGTGATTTACGAGGGACGGAACATCACGAACCTGCCCGCGCACGAGATCGTGCAGCTCGGCCTCGCGCACGTGCCCGAGGGCCGCATGGTCTTCGCCAACCTCACCGTGCTGGAGAACTTGCAGATGGGCGCCTACCTCCGCAGCGACAAGCCCGGCATCGCAGCGGACATGGACTACGTCTTCAACGTCTTCCCGCGCTTGAAAGAACGGGCGAAGCAAATCTCCGGCACGCTCTCCGGCGGCGAGCAGCAGATGCTGGCCATCGGCCGCGCGCTGATGAGCAAGCCCAAGTTCCTCATGCTGGATGAACCCTCCCTCGGCATCGCGCCGCTGCTCGTGAAGACTATTTTCCAGAAGATCGTGGAGATCAACCAGCAGCAGGGCATCACCATCCTGCTCGTCGAGCAGAACGCGAACCTCGCCCTCGAAGTCTCCCGTTTCGGCTACGTGCTGGAGACGGGCCGCGTGCTCCTGCAAGACGAGTCCGCCAAGCTCCGCAGCAACCCGCAGGTGAAGAGCGCGTATCTCGGCGGGTAGCCTCCTCACCTCGGCGGCTACGGAGTTTTCCTGACCGCCGAGACGGCCTGCGCGTTTGCCTGTAGGGGGGAAATCTGATTGAGTGAGGGCGGTGTCTCTGTTGAAGCAATCACTGCTCAAAGCCCTGCTCGCGCTGATCTGGCTCGCTGTCGGATTGCCCGGCCACGCCCAGAGCATCACCAGTTTCACGCCCGCAGTGGGTGCTCCGGGAACGACCGTGACGATCACCGGGACGGGTTTCAGCTCTGCCACTCAGGTGAAGTTCGGCAACTCCTCGCCAGCTTCCTTCGACATCCTCTCCGCCACTCAAATCCGCGCCGTGGTGCCCGCCGACGCCGTGTCCGGCTCCATCAGCGTCACCGCCGCATTCACAGCGACGAGCGGTTCCACCTTCACCGTCGCACCCCGCGTGGATGCTTTCAGCCCGGCCATCGGAAACGTCGGAACTTCTGTCCAGATCGACGGCGCAAACTACAACACCACACCCGGCCAGACCACCGTGCGATTTGGCGGAGTGGCGGCCACGGTTGTCAATGTCACCGCTCCCAACCTGCTCTTCGCCACGGTGCCCAGCGGCGCGCTCACCGGCCCCATCACCGTCGCCACCTTCGCCGGCACCAACACGACCCCGACCAACTTCGTCATCTCCGGTTCAGCCATCATCACGGGCTTCACCCCGGCCATCGGGCCGACTGGCTCGGTCGTCATCCTCTCCGGCGGCGATTTCACGGGCACGACAGCGGTGAAGTTCAACGGCGTGAACGCCTCGGCTTTCAGCGTCACCGCCGCCTCGCAGATTCACGCGACCGTGCCCACGACCGCCACCACCGGCCCCCTCTCCGTCACCACGCCCACGGGCACGGCGACCAGCGGCAGCAACTTCGTGCTGAGCGGGCTGGCTCCCATCATCACGGGTTTCTCGCCCTTCGGCGGCAAGGTCGGCGACCCGGTGGTCATCACCGGACTCAACTTCACCACGGCCACGAACGTCTCCTTCAACGGCGTCTCCGCCACCGCCTTCGTCACCTCGGACACGCAAATCTCCGCCACCGTTCCGACCGGCGCGACCACCGGCCCCCTCCGCGT
>Ga0208960_1001564_pt1 | contig 12130 bp, 12 predicted proteins | sample GreLakmeON33MSRF_FD_187703 | JGI IMG/M metagenome (GOLD analysis project Ga0208960, IMG submission 187703) | Freshwater lentic microbial communities from great Laurentian Lakes, MI, USA - Great Lakes metaG ON33MSRF (SPAdes) | ecosystem: Environmental > Aquatic > Freshwater > Lake | place: Great...
CGAGAATTACAGCCGGGCATACGACGGAAATTCCCGGAAGGAAAAACGGCCATCTGCGCCCGTCACGACCAGCCGAAATCGAAAAGCGGACGTGCCGGAAACGGAGATATTCGCTCCTTCCACCGGCCTCCGGGTGATGGGATTCAACGCACGGCCGGTGATCGAAATAGTCGGATGCAGGACGGCGACCGGGTTTGTCACCGCTCCGCGCTCCTTCTCCAGTCGGTGTGTGAAAACAACTTCGCCGGACAGTTTGCGGTCCGTGCCGGCAGTGAACACCGCCAGCGAAACCTGCAAATTGGCCGCCCGATTGATGCCGTCGTACTCGATTCCGCGAAGCTTGAAACGTCCGTCCTTTCCGCTGATCGCTCCCAGTTCCGGTCATACCTCCGCATTCACCTCACGCAACCACAACGGTAGGTAGGTGCGGGGATGCAGACCCACCGTCACAATCTGCGCACCCGACACTCCGCGGTTGTCTTCATCCACCACCTGGCCGGGAACGGCATAGGCCACCTTCAATTGGATCGCGCTTTTTTCCTCCTGGTTGGTCGAGAGCATCCAGCTCCGTCCGTAAAATTGCATCACGAGCAAGGCGCAGTTGGTCGCGTCAATCGTCAGGAATCCATCCTCGATTTTCTTCAATCCAAAATCCGCCACGAACTTTCCCTCGACATCCGTGACCGTCCGAATTTCCCGGCGCTGTTCATCGTAGGGCGAACGCAAGGTGGCGACACCGTGAATTTTCGCGCCCACCGCCGGGTGGCCATCCGGCAGCAGAACCTGACGCCGGATGTTGTTCGTCTCCGCCCGAACGGAACCCGTCACGAGCAGCACCAGCAGCAACCACAGCCACGAACGTCCAGCCGCGCCGGATATCGCGCCGCCGCCATGATCCTGCTCCCGTGAAGTTGAGCCATGTTTCATGTCTGATTAAATACCCGAATCGAATCCACCCGGCACGCCGTTTGTTGTAAAGGGGGTGTAAAAGAAACCACCGCTTGGGACAGTGCAACAAGACTTGTTTGCCCGACACCGGCCGCGCTAGGGTCTATTCCAAGTTACCTTGATGAAAGCCATACAACTAGAAAGGCCTCTTTCGTTCCGCAGCATCGAAATTGCCGAGCCGGGCGCGCCCGGAGCCGGCGAGGCGCTCGTGCGCGTGCATCGCATCGGCATCTGCGGCACCGACATTTCCGGCTATCTCGGCAAGATGCCGTTCTTTTCCTACCCGCGCATCCCTGGCCATGAACTCGGCGTCGAGGTGCTGGCCATCGGCGCGGGCGTGACGAACGTGCAGCCCGGCGATCGCTGTTCGGTCGAGCCGTACATGAACTGCGGCCAGTGCTTCCCCTGCCGCCAGGGCAGCACCAACTGCTGCGAGAATTTGAAGGTCATCGGCGTGATGATGGACGGCGGCATGACTGAGAAGATTCTTCTGCCCGCGCGCAAACTGCATCCGGCCAACCGGCTCACGTCCGACCAGTGCGCGCTTGTCGAAACGCTGGCCATCGGCTGCCACGCGGTGAATCGCGGCCATCCTGTCGTCGGTGAAAATGTGCTCGTCATCGGCGCGGGGCCGATTGGTTTGAGCGTGATTGAATTCGCGAAACTCTCCGGCGCGAAAACCATCGTGATGGATTTGAACGAGCAGCGTCTCGAATTCGTGCGTAAGAAAATGAGCGTGTCCGACACGATCTTGTCAAACGGCGACGGCTCGGAACTGGAAACGTTGAAAGCGATGACCGGCGGCAACCTCGCGCAAGTCGTCATCGACGCCACGGGCAGCAACAAGTCGATGAGCCATGCGCTCACCTGCTGCGGCTTCACGGGCCGGCTCGTCTATGTCGGCATCACGCAGGCGGAACTCACCTTCCCGCACGCGCCGGTCCTGCACCGCCGCGAGTTGACGATCATGGGTTCGCGCAACGCGCTGCCGCCGGATTTCACGCGCATCATCAAGCTGATCGAAGACGGCAAGATCGACACGCGCCCGTGGATCACGCATCAGGCGAATTTCGACGAGTTGATCGCGGTGTTCCCGTCTTGGCTCAAGCCGGAGACGGGCGTCATCAAGGCCCTGGTCACGGTGCCATGAGGAGTTTGCCATAATGAAAATCGACGCCCATCAACATTTCTGGAACTACAGCGAGAAGGAATATGGGTGGATTCCTAAGAACACCCCGCTCGAGCGCACTTGGCTGCCCACCGATCTCGCACCGCTGTTGCAGGCCGCCGGCCTCGACGGCTGCATCGCCGTGCAGGCTCGCGAATTGGTCGAGGAATCGCGCTGGCTGCTCGATCTCTCGAACCACAATCCCATCATCAGAGGAGTGGTCGGCTGGGTCGATTTGCAGTCGGACAAGGTCGAGGAAACTCTCGGCGAACTGAGCGTGCATCCGCGATTCGTGGGCGTGCGTCATGTCGTGCAGGGCGAGCCGGACGACCGTTTTATGCTGCGCCCCGCTTTCCTGCGCGGCCTCGGCAAATTGAAACAGTTCAAGTTGAAATACGATCTGCTCATCGTGCCGAAGCAGTTGCCGGCGGCGATTGCAGTCGTGCAGAAACTGCCCGACCAGCCCTTCGTGCTCGATCACATCGCCAAGCCGTTCATCAAGGACGGAAAAATTTCGCCATGGAAGGAGCAGATTCTAGAACTGTCAAAATCTGAAAATGTTCTCTGCAAAGTTTCCGGCATGGTCACCGAGGCGAAGCGCGGCGCGTGGCAGAAGGCGGACTTCCGTCCGTATCTCGACATCGTGTTTGAGGCGTTTGGCGAGGACCGCTTGATGTTCGGCTCCGATTGGCCGGTGTGTCTGCTTTCGGGCACGTATCCGCAGGTGCGCGAACTTGTTGACGATTACCTTGAGAAACTTCCAGCCGGGACGCGCGCGAAAGTCTTTGGCGAAAACTGCGCGAAGTTTTACGGGGTGAAATAACCGTGAGCGCGGCGCCGCACTTTGACGTGGCGGTGGTCGGCGCGGGTCCGGCGGGCAGCGCGGCCGCGCTGGTGCTGGCCCGGGGCGGACGGCGCGTCGCCATCATCGAGAAGGCCGTTCCACCGCGCTACAAAACCTGCGGCGGCGGCCTGCTCGGACGCACCCTGCTACTGCTCCCGTTCGACATCCGCTCCGTGGTGGAGCGTGAGTGTTTCACTGCTGAACTGCACCATCACGCGCCGGGCCTGAGCTTTTTCGCGCGCCGAGAGCGGCCCGTCGTCTCGATGGTCATGCGCGACGGGTTCGATCAACTGCTCACCACCGCCGCGCAAAACTCCGGCGCGGAACTGTTCGCCGGCACGTCGGTGCTGGAGGTGGCGTCGCGTTCGGATGGCGTGGAGTTGAAGACCAGCACCGGCTTCGTCACCGCGCGGTTTGTCATCGCGGCGGACGGCGCGGGCAGCTTGGTCGCGCGCCGGGCGGGCCTGCCGGAACTGCGCCACGTGATCCCCGCGCTCGAATGTGAAGTGACGGTGGACGCGGCGCGGTTTGAAAAATTCCGTCACGCGGCGCGCTTCGATTTCGGGCTGACGCCGCACGGTTACGCCTGGGTTTTTCCCAAGCGCGAACATCTCTCGATCGGCGTGCTCACGACCCGGCGCGGCTCGTGCAATCTGAATGACGAATACGCGCGCTACCGCGCGCATCTCGGCCTCGACGGCCCGGTTAAGGAGGAGCGCCACGGCCACCTGATTCCCGTCCGTCCGCGCGAAAAAATGTTCACCGTGCCGCGCATCCTGCTCGTTGGCGACGCGGCGGGCCTGGCGGATCCGGTGACGGCGGAGGGAATCTCGGCGGCGATTTTGTCCGGTCAGCTTGCGGCGCAATCCATTCTCGAAGGCACCGACGTGCAACGCGCGTATCGCGAGAAATTACAGACGACGCTCCTGCCGGAACTGCGCGTGGCCCGCGTGCTGGCCCGTGTCCTCTACGATTTTCCCCGCGTCCGCGCCGCGCTGTTTGCCCGCCACGGCCAGCGACTGAGCGAACTTCTCACCCGCGTGGTGATGGGTGAAACCAGCTACCGCGACGCGGTGCGCTGGCCGGGAGATTATTTGAAGCTGTTCCGCAAGCGCCGTCCGTAGCAGCCGGGTGACGAGGCTCAAATTTTCATGATTTTTCAGCGAGTGAACCAGCCCGCCGCTTCCAGCCTGAAAGGCTGATAGAAATTAGCCGGGGGTTGAGCGAGTCTGCGAGCGACACCCCCGGTCCGCGCACCGCAAAGACGGCACCCCGGAGGGGCGACAGAATTCGACCGGAAGATTCTGGCATCCTTTCAGGATGCAGTCCCTCCTGGCTTCGACCGGGGGTATCGTCACGCCGCGCTCCTCAACCCCCGGCTAATTTCTGGCAACCCTTCAGGTTGCGACACAGGAACCAAATCCACCCATTGAAGACAGCGAGAATCAGCCAAACGACCGATCAGAGCCTCCTCACGTCGGTTGCTACTTTTTTGACGGGCTGCCGGCCGCCGGTCGGACTTCCGGATGGCGGATTTGCCCGCCGAGATTGGCGGTGCGCGCCAGCAGCAGAAACGCCAGCAGCGAACCCGCCAGCAGGGTGAACACAATCCACCGGGGCGCGGGCCGTCCGCGGCGCGAGAGGAGCAAGCTCACCGCCGCCAGCACGCCCAGCACGAAGACCGCCGTGACCGCCTGATCGGCCGCATCCTCGTGCGGTTTCACCCACTGGGCCTCCACCGCCGGGTCCTGCATCAGGTCTTCAAAAGCGCGATCGCCGGTGAAACCAATCGGAATGGTCACCGTCGTCAACGCGACCCAGGCCCAGAGCGTGACGCGCGTCAGCTCCGCGCTTTTGCGCAGCAGCGCGGTGATGAGCAGCAGCAGGAGAAACAACACTCCAAAGACCGGCAGATGGTTTAGCGCGATGTGAAGATGCGGCCAGTTCATGATGTGATTGCGGCGGCAAACCGCAGGCCGAACCTAGCCCAGCCCGCCAGAGATGGTCACGGTTAATTTGGACTCCGCCGCGTTGGTGCGCATCTGGGAGATCCCACTGTGAATGGGTGGACGCCCGCCACCGTGGGTCAGGCTGGAAGCCAGGCCCACGGTGGTATTGTCCAGTTGCTCCTCCGGCGGTGTGGTGCCAGGTCGAAAGGTGGAACTTTTTTTGTTCGTGTTCGCCGGTGGATGTGTCTGACCTTCGAGCAACTCGATCAACTGCCACAACCAGAACGAAGCCATGAAGCTCCCCTTTCCCACCAGCGAGCGCAAGCGGCTGGACGTGCTCTGGGAATACGAGGTGCTGGACACGCCGCCCGAGGAGACGTTTGACGAGTTGGTGGCGCTGGCCGCGACCATCTGCGAGGCGCCCATTGCGCTCACCTCGTTGGTGGATGAAAAGCGGCAGTGGTTCAAATCTAAGGTGGGCATCACGGCGGCCGAGACGTCGCGCGACATTTCCTTCTGCGCCCACGCGATTCTCCAGCCGGACGTGATGGTGGTGCCGGACGCGATGGCCGACGCGCGGTTTTCGACAGCCCGCTGGTCACCGCCGAGCCGCACATCCGCTTTTACGCGGACGCGCCGCTGATCACGCCGGACGGCCATGCACTGGGCACGCTCTGCGTCATCGACCGCGAACCGCGCGAGATCACCGCCGAGCAGCGGCAGGCGCTGCGGATCTTGAGCCGGCACGTGATGGTGCAACTGGAGCTGCGTCGGCGTTCCGCCGAACTGGCGCGGGCCGATGCTGCCCGCCGGAAAGCCGAGGCCGGCCTTCAGACCGCCCACGATCAACTCGAACTCCGCGTCCAGGAACGGACGGCCGAACTGGCCGAAGCCAACGTGGCGCTGCGCCAGTCCGAGGAAAAGTTTTCCAAGGCCTTTCGCTCCAGCCCGGTCGGCATCTGCCTTTCCACGCTGGCCGAGGGGCGCTTCATCGACGTGAACGACACGTTTCTCGCCATGTTCGGCTTCCGCCGCGGGGAGGTCATCGGGCGCACGGCCGAGGAATTGAAATCTGGGTCGATCCCGTGGACCGTCCGGGACTGGCGCGCTGGCTGGACGAACGAGGCTCGCTGAACAACTTCAAAAAAATTCCGACGGAAATCGGGCGAGGCCGGCTTTGCGCTCTGCTCCGTCGACCAGATCGAGCTGGACGGCGAGAAATGCATCGTCTCGATGCTCAACGACGTGACCGAGCGCAAGCAGGCGGAGGAACGGGTGCGCCAGGAACAAAGCATTTCCGATTCGCTCATCCAGAGCCTGCCCGGAGTTTTTTACCTGCTCGACGCCCGCCGCCGGCTGCTCCGCTGAAACGACAATCTGGAAACGGTGTCCGGCTACGGCGCCGAGGAACTGACCGGACTGGGGCCGGGAAAATTCTTCGATGACCAGGACTGGCCGCTCGTCGAGGCCGCCTTCACCCGGGCGCTGACCGAGGGCCGGGCCGAGGTGGAGGCGGTGCTGGTGGCTAAGGACGGCCGCCGCACGCCGTATCATTACACCGGCGTCCGCGTCATGGTTCAAGGCGCGCCCGGCCTGATCGGCATGGGCCTGGACCTGACCGACCGGAAACGGGCGGAGGCCCAGCTCAAACACACGCTCTCGATCTTCAACGCCGCGCTCGAATCCACCGCCGACGGCCTGCTCATCGTGGACGCGCCGGAAAAATCAGCCGCTTCAACCAGACGTTCGCCCGGATGTGGCGCATTCCCGAAGCCGTCCTCCAGAAGCAGGATGATCAGCAGGCGCTGGATTGGGCGCTCCGGCAGTTGCGTGATCCCGAAGGGTTTCTCGGCAAGGTCAAGGAGCTCTACGCCCATCCCGAGGAAGAAAGCCATGACTCGATCGAGTTCAGGGACGGGCGGATTTTCGAGCGCTATTCGCAGCCGCAGCGGATCGATGGCCGGATCGTCGGGCGCGTCTGGAGTTTCCGCGACGTGACCGCCCGGCGGCAGGCCGAGGAATCACTGCACCTGCTGACCGGGCGGCTCCTGCAGCTGCAGGACGAGGAGCGCCGCCGCATCGCCCGCGAACTCCACGACACCACCGCGCAAAACCTCAACGCGCTGTCGATGAAACTCACCCTGCTCGGCCAGTCCTCCAACTCGTGGAACGAGGAAGCCCGGCAACTGCTCGCCGACTGCCTCGCCAACAACGACCAGTGCTGCGAGGAAATCCGCACCCTTTCCTACGTCCTGCACCCGCCGCCGCTCGACGTCGAGATGGCGCTCTTCCGGGTGCTGCAGGAAAGCTTGGGCAATGTTCACCGTCATTCCGGCAGCAAAACGGCCACCATCCGCCTGTGGCGCGACGCGGATGAAGTCCGGCTGGAAGTTCAGGACGCCGGTTGCGGCCTCCCCGCCACGAGCCGAAAAACCGGCCTCGGCGTCGGCCTCGCGGGCATGCAGGAACTCATGAAGCAGGTGGGAGGCAGGCTGGAGATCGATTCTCGGGCGGGCGGCGCCACCGTCCGCGCGCTCGTGCTGGTGCGGATGAAAAAGCCGTGAGGCGGAAAATTTTCCCGGCCCCTCAGCTCGAGAGGGCACCCGCCGCGGGCGCGGCGGGCTGCGAGAAGACGAGCTTGCCCTGATCGACCGTGACGGTGATCGGATCGCTGTCGTGCAGGCTGCCTTTGAGGATTTCCTCGGCGAGCGGGTCTTCCAGAAAACGCTCCACCGCGCGGCGCATCGGACGCGCGCCGTAGGTCGGGTCGTAGCCTTTTTCCACAAGCAGATCCTTCGCCTTCTCGTCGAGCTGGAGATGGAGGTTTTTGCGCTTGAGCCGCTCGGTCACCTTGACGATCTCGAGGTCGAGGATGCTGACCAGATCGGTCTTGGTCAGCGAACGGAAGACGATGATGTCGTCGAGGCGGTTGAGGAATTCCGGACGGAAGACGCGCTTGGCCTCGTCCAGAATTTTCTCGCGCATCTTCTCGTAGCTGTTCACGTCGGAGATCGCCGAGAAGCCCATGGTGGACTGCTTCTTGATCGTCTCCGAGCCGACGTTCGAGGTGAGCAGGATGACCGTGTTTCGGAAGTTGATCACGCGGCCGACGTTGTCGGTCAGTTTGCCCTCCTCCAAAATTTGCAGGAGCATGTTCATCACGTCGGGGTGCGCCTTCTCGATTTCATCGAAGAGCACCACGGAATACGGCCTGCGGCGCACCTGCTCGGTGAGTTGGCCGCCTTCCTCGTAGCCGACGTAGCCGGGCGGCGAGCCGACCATGCGCGAGGCGTTGTGCCGCTCCATGTATTCGGACATGTCGAGCTGGATGAGCGATTTGCTGTCGCCGAACATCGATTCGGCGAGTGACTTCGCGAGCAGCGTCTTGCCCACGCCCGTCGGGCCGAGCAGCGCAAAGGTGCCGATGGGGCGCTTGGGATCCTTCAGGTCAGCACGTGAGCGGCGGAGGGCGTTGCAGATGGCGGCGACGGCCTCGCCCTGGCCGACGACCACCTTGGCCATCTCATCTTCCATGTGCAGGAGCCGCTGCGCCTCGGCCTGTTCCATGCGCTTGAGCGGAATGCCCGTCCACTTGGAGACGACCTGCAAAATGTCTTCTTCGTCCACTTTGACGCGCTTTTCCTCGCGGCTCAATTTCCAGGCGGCGAGTACGGCATCCTGCTTTTCTTTGGCGTGCTTTTCCTTGTCGCGCATCGCGGCCGCGCCCTCGAAATCCTGCTCCTTGATCGCCTTTTCCTTCTGGGTCTTGATGACCTCGATCTCGGCTTCGATGTCCTTGATCTCCGGCGGGCGGGTCATCGCGCCGATGCGCGCGCGCGAACCGGCCTCGTCCATCAGGTCGATGGCCTTGTCGGGCAGAAACCGGTCGGTGATGTAGCGGTCGGAAAATTTCACCGCCGCCTCCACGGCCTGGTCGGTGATCTCGGCCTTGTGGTGCTCCTCGTATTTCGGACGGAGGCCTTTGAGGATGGCGATGGCGTCCTCGATGGAGGGCGCTTCCACCCGCACGCTCTGGAACCGGCGTTCCAGCGCGGCGTCCTTCTCGATGTATTTGCGGTACTCGGTGAGGGTGGTCGCGCCGACGCACTGCATCTCGCCGCGGGACAGGGCGGGCTTGATGATGTTCGAGGCGTCCATCGTGCCCTCGGCGGAACCGGCGCCGACGATGGTGTGCAGTTCGTCAATGAAGAGAATGATGTTCTTGGCGCGGCGAATTTCGTCCATCACCGCCTTGATGCGCTCCTCGAACTGGCCCCGGTACTTGGTGCCGGCGACCATCAGCGCGAGGTCCAGGGTGATGACGCGCTTGTCGCGGAGGAGTTCGGGCACGTTGCCCTTGGCGATTTCCTGGGCGAGACCTTCGACGATGGCGGTCTTGCCAACACCGGCCTCGCCGAGCAGCACAGGGTTGTTCTTCGTGCGGCGGCAGAGAATCTGGATGACGCGCTCGATTTCATTGAAGCGTCCGATGACCGGATCCATCTCGCCCTTGCGGGCGATTTCCGTGAGGTCGCGGCCAAAGGCCTTCAGGGCGGGCGTCTTGATCTCGCCCTTCTTTTCCGGGGTCTTCTCGCTGGCGCCCTCGCCGGCCGGTTGCTCTTCCTGCGCGGTGAAGTTTGGATCCAGCTCCTTCAATATTTCCTGCCGGGTCTGCTCGATGTCCACGTCGAGATTTTTCAAAACGCGCGCGGCCACGCCGTCGCCTTCGCGGAGCAGGCCGAGCAGAATGTGCTCGGTGCCGACGTAGGTGTGATTGAGCTGCTTGGCTTCCTTGGCCGCGAGCGCGAGAACTTTTTTCACGCGCGGCGTGTAGGGGATGTTGCCGATCATCTTCTGATCGGGGCCGGTGCCGACCTGCTTCTCGACTTCCATGCGGACAGTTTCGAGATCGAGGCCGAGCTTCTGCAGGACGTTCACGGCCACGCCCTGGCCGAGCTTGATCAGGCCGAGCAGCAGATGTTCGGTGCCAACGAAATTATGGTTGAAACGGTCGGCTTCCTTGCGCGCGAGCGCGAGCACCTGCTGCGCGCGCGGCGTGAAATTGTTCATGTTCTCTTCGCTCATAATATAGGTTCCTATTCTTCGGACGGCTTGTCCAGTTTCACCGGCGGATTGACCGGGCGGCTGACCGAACGCAGGCGCTCGCGCAGCATGTCGGCCCGCAGCAGATCGCGTTCGTCCGCGCCGAGCTTCTCGGAGAAATTCTTCTGCAAATGCGCCGGCTGCGTGAGGATGAACAGCTCGTCTACCAGCCCGCGTTCCATTTCTGGGAACATGCCGAGGTCCACACCCAGCCGCAGGAAGGAAAGCAAATTCATGGTTTCCTTGGAAGAAATACTGTGCGCGTTGGCGAGGATACCGTAGGCACGGCCGATGTGGTTGCAGACGGTCTTCGGCTTTTTCTCCTGCAAGGTGCCGCGGGCGTTTTCCTCGTGCTCGATGATCTGCGCGAGCACCTTGTTCAACCGCTCCACGATCTCCGGCTCGGACTCGCCGAGCGTCATCTGGTTGGAGACTTGAAAAACATTGCCGAGCGCCTCGGTGCCTTCGCCGTACAGCCCGCGTACGGCCAGGCCGAGCTTGTTCACGGCCTGGATGATCTGGTTGATCTGCTCCGCCAGCACCAGGCCGGGCAGGTGCAGCATCGCGCTTACGCGGATGCCCGTGCCGAGATTCGTCGGGCAAGCGGTGAGATAACCCAGCTCCGCGTTGAAGGCGTAGTCGAGCTTCTTCTCCAACTTGGAGTCCACCGCGTCGATCGCTGCCCACGCCTGCTTGAGCTGGAGGCCGGGGCGCAAGGCCTGCATCCGCAGGTGATCCTCCTCGTTGATCATCACGCAAAGCGATTCCTCGCGGTTCAGCACCAGGCCGCTGCCGGCGTTCTTGGCGGCGTGCTCGCGGCTGATGAGATGGCGTTCGACGAGGATTTGCTTGTCGAGCGCGTTGAGGTTGTCCATCGACTCGGAAAAGGCGCCCGCCATTTGCGGCAACGTTTCCACCGCCGGACGAATCTGGTCGAGCGCTCGGATGCGCTCGGCCTTCTTGGCCCAGCCGGGGAAGGCCAGCCCCTTCAAATTGCGCGCTAGCCGCACGCGGCTCGACATCACGATGCGCGTGTTTGGTCCTTCGCGGCGGGCCGTTTCGGCGGGCGGGACGAGAAATTCGTGCAGGTTCATGGGGCGGTGATCTCCGCGATTTTTTCCTTGGTGGACTTGATTTCGTCGCGGGCCAGCGCCGCCTGTTCGAAATCTTCCTCGGCCACGGCCTTGTCCAGTCTCTTCTGGAGCTGCTTCAGCCGGGCCGCCAGATCCTGACTCTCGCGCAATGCCGCCGGAATTTTCCCCTTGTGGCGCGTCCCTTTGTGCATCGTTTTAAGCAGCCCCTCCAGGCCCTCGGAAAACGTGTCATAGCAGTGCGCGCAGCCCAGCCGGCCCGCCTTCTTAAAATCCGCCTGGGTGAAGCCGCAGTGCGGGCACTTCAAATGGCTGCCGCCCGCCGCCTGCTCCATCTCCTGCGACGCGCCGAGGCCGAGCAGCATGTCGGCCAGCGAGAATCCGGCGGGATCATTCACGCCCTTCTGCTTGGCGCAGTCCTCGCACAGATCCACCTTCTGCATTTTTTCCGCAGCGATCTGGGTCAAATGCACGGTGGCTTCTTTTTCTTTGCAAATACAACACATCATAAACTGTTTGGAGCTATATCGACGCGCCCGCCAGCTAAGTCAAGGCGCGGGTGCCGCCGCTGAACACGCGCCGAGACTACAGGGTTCAACCCGCTGCTCAAGCGGCAAACGTGACGGGCCGGAACGGCTGCCCGCGCTCAAAAATGCCCGCCGAACAACCCAAACTCGACGCCGCCTCACCACCGTCCTACTCTTCGACCGTGCCCGAACTCGCTGAAGTCGAATTTTACCGCAAGCAATGGAATCCCGGCCTGGGTGGAAAAATTCGGGCTGTCTCGCTCCATTCCGGGAAAAGAATTTTTCGCGGCAGCGACACCAGCACGCTCGAAAAATTCCTCCCCGGCGCGACGCTCCAAAAATCCGAAGCACACGGCAAGCAGATGCTCTTCCGTTTTTCCAAACAGCTCTGGCTCGGCGTCCATCTCGGCATGACCGGGACTTTGCGCGTGGCCCCATCCGGCTTCCAGCCCGGCAAACACGATCACCTCGTCCTGCACCAGCGCGGGCGCGCACTGGTC
>Ga0208960_1001565_pt1 | contig 12117 bp, 15 predicted proteins | sample GreLakmeON33MSRF_FD_187703 | JGI IMG/M metagenome (GOLD analysis project Ga0208960, IMG submission 187703) | Freshwater lentic microbial communities from great Laurentian Lakes, MI, USA - Great Lakes metaG ON33MSRF (SPAdes) | ecosystem: Environmental > Aquatic > Freshwater > Lake | place: Great...
TTGCGTGAAGCCGGAATCGATTGTCTCAATATGCACCACAGTGACTGGAGCGGTGGGCTCACAACTCTTGTGCATCGATTTGACCGGCTTGCATTTGGATGGGATATGCAATTTGATCAAGTGCTTGATAATGGTTTTCGAATGGGACTTGACGGGGTGTACAGCGACCATGTCGACCGAATGATGGACTCATTTGTGCGAGAGATCAACCCGCTTCTCTAAAAACCCTAAAGCAGTTTCCAACTATTAAATGGCCACACAACAATGAATGCACGCCCGACAACAAGGCTTTCACTAATTGTTCCAAAGGACCTGCTGTCAAATGATTCAGGCCGATTATCCCCCATAACAAATATTTGACCCGTTGTTACTGTGACGGCAGCCATGTTTGGCTGACGACATCTGTCTTCAAGAATGACCTGCGACAGGTTTCCTTTGTCGAGATACGGTTCATTTAAAACTGTCCCATTGACAGATACAACACATGACTTAATTTCTACTTTGTCTCCCGAAAGGCCGATTACGCGCTTGATAAGGTCATCGTGAGCGACAGTGGCTCCGTTGCTGGTCACTCTGTCAAAAACTATGACGTCACCGTGTCGTATATCGTGTAATCGGTAACTCAGTTTATTCACAAGAACGCGATCGTTCTCAAAAAGAGTACTTTCCATCGACGGACCTGAGATGTAGTACTGCTGCAACACATACATCCGAACCAAAAGTGCCGCTGCAAGCGCAATAAAGATCACTACTAACCAATCTCTCAGAAGTTTTCCGATGGACTGTTGAGGTGCATCGTCTTGAGACGCATTATCTGGCTCAACCGACGACGACATAGCGACCAATTCTAGTGTCAGAACTACCAACCCGACTATAAACCAGCGATTAGTCGCTCTACTCTCTCGTCAACCGACGCAAATGGGTCCTTACACAGAACAGTACGTTGCTGTTGGTCGTTGAGTTTGAGATGAACCCAGTCAACGGTGTAGTCGCGTTTCTTGGCTTTTGCTGCCTTGATGAAAGAGCCTCGCAAGTGTGCACGGGTGCCAGTAGGGGCTTCATTCATGGCTCGCATAATGTCATCATCACTGCAGACTCGTTCGACGAGACCGTTATTCTGCATTTTGTAAAACACGCCTCGTTGACTATCGATGTCGTGGTACTGCAGGTCTAACAGTTGTACCCGTGCATCATCGAGTGACAAGTTGTGCCGCTCTCTAAATGCTTCAATCAGTTTTAACTTAATGACCCAATCGACTTCTCGGTCAAGTTTGAGAGGGTCATTTTCAATCGTGGAAATACAGTGTTCCCACATCTCAAGCGCCTTTGTTTCCATGTCGGAAAACCCGGTTGTTTCGGCGTATCGCAACGCAGCATTCAGGTACTCGCGTTGAATGTCAAGGGCACTAACCTCTCGCCCACTCTCAAGGCGGACTGTTCTGCGACATGTTGTATCAGAACTAATCTCGCGTATCGCTCGAATGGGATTCTCGAGGGTCATATCTCTCAGGCTCACTGATTTGTCTTCCATCATTCGCAATACACATGCAGCGCTTCCTAGCTTGACAAATGTTGTGTATTCACTCATGTTTGAATCGCCAACAATGACATGGAGACGTCGATACAGCTCTGCATCCGAGTGTGGCTCGTCTCGAGTATTAATGATCGGTCGTGAACGTGTTGTCGCTGACGACACACTTTCCCAAATGTGTTCTGCTCGTTGAGAAATCGTATAAGAAGCTCCGCGAGGAGAAATCTGCACTTTGCCGGCACCCGCAAATATCTGACGACTGACAAGAAATGGAATGAAAATATCGTCGTATCTCAGACTTGCTTCTGTGCGATGTACGAGATAATTTTCGTGGCATCCATAGCTATTGCCCGCGGAGTCAGTGTTGTTCTTAAATAAATAGATCGTCCCTCGTATGCCTTCGTCTTGAAGTCGCTCTTCTGCAGTGTGCACCAGATCTTGCAACAAGCGCTCTCCGGCCTTATCGTGAACAACAACGTCGTAGATAGAGTCACATTCAGGTGTTGCGTATTCAGGATGGGAGCCAACATCAAGATACAAACGAGCACCGTTCTCCAAAAATACGTTGGAACTACGACCCCACGACACTACTTTTCGAAAAAGATAACGTGCGACCTCGTCAGGAGTTAAGCGACGTTGACCACGCAAGGTACACGTGATGCCGTATTCGTTCTCTAGTCCAAAAATCCGACGGTCCATTGCAACGTCACCCCATCAACGACGTAGCTTCGATCGCCTCAATCCGTCGAAAACAGCGACGATTGTCCCCACGCTCAATTACTGCAACTTCAAGATCTACTGCCGCCAGTGTTTTATCGGGACCACTTAAGGATTGCGCACATGCTTTGAGCGCAGCGGACAAAGTTGCCCCAGCGCTGAATGATGCATTCATACGCTCACTGATTGGGTCTGCGTCCCCCCCGAGTACCGAGAATCTGCTTTCGTCCATCACTGTTCCGTCGTACAAGATATGAAACAGTCGATCCTGAGACGCCTCGTAACCGATTTCCGCCACAAGAATCTCGACTTCAAGTGGTTTTTGGTCATGCGTAAAGATGTGTCCCATCATCTGGGCGTATTGATTAGCAAGACTGCGTGCATCGACGTCGTCACGGGCGTACTGATAGCCCTTTAAGTCGGCTGCGCGTACACCCGCCTGGCGTAGTTGATCGAATTCGTTGTATTTACCGACTCCTGCAAACGCTATACGATCGTAGATTTCTGAAATCTTGCGAAGAGTGTTACTTAAGTTTTCTGCAACGAATAAAATGCCGTCTAGATATTGGCACGCCACTAGTGAGCGACCACGCGAGATTCCCTTTCGAGCAAATTCAGCTCGGTCTTTCATCTGTTGTTCCGGCGGAACGTAAAATGGCATCGTCATCGTGATCTCACTTGCGCAATAATTGACTCAAACACTTGTGCGAGTTCGTCATCTGGAACTGGAACCCAACCATCTTGGGAGATAGCCGCCACAATCGGATAAATGCCGCGCATCACGTCTGGTCCCCCTGTGGCGCTATCCGCATCTGCTGCTTCCCAGAGGGCTCGACAGACGAGTGACACTGCATCGCTCTTGGTCATCTGGGCGCGCCACCCAATCTTGATAACGGTTCCGGCGTGCAAACTGCCAGACCCAATGGCAACAAACTCGCGCTCCTCGTATCGTCCACCAGTCATGTCGTAGTCCCACAGACGTCCTTTTGACTGACGAGGTTCGAAGCCTCCAAAAATTGGAACTACTCCTAGTCCTTGCATCGCAGATGGCAGATTTGCGCGCACCATTGTTGAGAGTTGGTTTGCTTTACCTTCAAGAGAGAGCTGCTGGCCTTCCATTTTTTCGTAGTGTTCGAGTTGTAATTGAAACAACTTGATCATCTCCATCGCTGGACCTGCGGCGCCTGCGATTCCGACGCCGCTATACGTGTCTGCCTGCACAACTTTTTCCATGTCACGATGACTAATGAGATTGCCAGCCGTTGCACGTCGATCTCCGGCCATGACGACGCCGTCTTGATATGTCACTGCGACACAGGTTGTTGCATGCGGGATGTCGATGATTGATTGGCCTTGCACAGTCCGGGGGACAAGCCCAACACGCGACAAGAGTTCTTGAAAATTTGCGCCCGGATCTTGGCTAGGCGTGAAGTAAGGCATTGACATAAAGAATTGCAGAAAAGCTACTGCCCACCCTTTTGAACGTAATTGTTGACAAAATCTTCTGCATTAGTTTCGAGAACCTCGTCGATCTCATCGAGCAAGTCATCGAGTTCTGCTTTGAGACGCTGACCGCTAGCTGTCGAAACATCCATATCGGCACTTGCGGGCGCGTTTTGAGATTCTGTCTGAGGGGTGGTTTTGCGAATCCGATCTGCCATACCCTCAACCGTAGCCACCGCCAACACGTCTTGCCATCGCCAGCCCGAATTACCACCCGGGTTCGGGCGTCATGAGCGGATCCCAGCCTGGTGTATCGGTCGAGCCCAAACTCAAGAGAAGATCTTCCACGGAGTTGACAGCATTCAAGAGCTCACCCACGATTGCGCGAGTCCCCTTCAGCGGCTCCATCATTGGAATCCGTCTCAGAATCTCATCTCCGGTATCAATAACAATGCTGTCCCAATTTGCAGCGACGATATTTTGAGGCCAACGGGCTAAGCACGTTCCCCGAAAATACGCCCGTGTGTCCGGTGGCGGATTCGTCACCGCACGGTGAACATCATCGATGCTGACGAGTGTTCGCAGACCCACTCGAAGAGCGAGACATTTATCCAGTCGCATGTCGTGGTACTGCAAATCAATCGCACGTAGTTGGGCACTCAGTGGCGAGACTCCATGACGAAGGGCAAATCCTTCGAGCACTCGGCGTTTAGCGATCCAGTCCACGCGATCAGCAGCGTCCTCAGGATTATTTTTGAGACAATCTAGAACTGACTCCCATTCACGCAAAATTTCCTCTGCATCACCAGACGTGGGGTCGCCATAACTGCGTACATAGCGTTGACACAGACCGAGCAATTGTTCTTGGATCTCTAGGGCGGTCATCTTGCGACCGTCTTGCAGCTCACAGGTTGACGTCAACGAGATATCGTGACTCACAGACCGAATATGTGTTACCGGATGACGAAGAGTGAGCCAGTCCGGAAACTGATCATCTTCAATCATGGCGAGAATCAGTGCAGTTGTGCCGACTTTCAAAAATGTAGCGACCTCGCTCATATTGGCATCGCCAACGATGACATGAAGTCGTCGATACTTCAAAGGATCGCAGTGGGGTTCATCCCTTGTATTTACGATCGGACGCTTAACAGTGGTTTCGAGTCCAACTTCTTCCTCGAAGAAATCAGCACGTTGAGATATTTGAAAGGGCACATCTGGAGCGCCATTCTCGCTTCCCACTTTTCCTGCTCCACAAAAGATTTGGCGTGTCACGAAATGAGTAGTGATGTGAGAAGCCAAACGTCCAAAGGCAAGTTCTCGGGAAACTAAATAGTTCTCATGACATCCGTAACTATTTCCTTTTCCGTCTGAGTTGTTTTTAAAAGTTCCGATCTCCTGCCCATCTGGGAGAAGCGCATTAACCGAGGCAATGCTGCGAAGTATGATTTCCTCGGCGGCGCGGTCGTACAGAACAACATCGCGAGGTGTCAGGCACTCGGGCGTTGACACTTCGGGATGAGCATGGTCGACGTAGTAGCGAGCGCCGTTTGTGAGAACGGCATTGACGAGGTGTGTCTCAATTTCTGGCGGAAAGGACGCTTCTGTCACGGTTCCGCGCGCATCAGCGGATGGATGTTCGTCTAGAAAATCCCAACCGATTTTTTGTCTCATTGAACCTGCGTAGGCATTAATCAACATTGATGATGATGTCACAGGTGACACATCAAAACCCCTAGTGACGATCCCGTACTCAGTCTCGATCCCACAAACTTTTAATATCGCCATGTCGTTACAGGTATTGACCCGTAGCGGCAGGCTCAATTGCGCGCACACCTTCTGTGGTGTCAGAGTCACTTGCAGGAGTCACAAGTGTTCGAATAAAGACAATGCGCTCCCCTTTCTTCCCAGAAATCCGAGCCCAGTCATCAGGGTTGGTCGTGTTGGGCAGATCATGATGTTCGACAAACTCCTGTCGAACGCTCAGGACAAGATCTTGAGTGGTGATTCCTTTCGAACCGCCAGCGATCACGCGCTTGATTGCAAGTTTCTTGGAACGACGAACGATGTTCTCGATCATTGCGCCACTAGAAAAATCCTTGAAGTACAGCACTTCTTTATCGCCATTTTGATACGTGACCTCAAGAAACTTATTCTCTGCGTCTTGTCTGTACATTTCAGCAACGGCGCTCTCAATCATTCGCGCGACTGCTATTTCTCTGTCTCCGCCTCCGACGCTGAGAACCTCTTCTTCATTGAGTGGTAGATCAGTGGTCAGATAGCGAGCAAAAATCTGATGTGCTGCAACAGCAGTTGGCCTCTCAATTTTGATTTTGACGTCAAGTCTTCCCGGCCGCAATATTGCAGGGTCAATGAGGTCTTCTCGATTAGTTGCTCCAATAACGATGACGTTGCGAAGGCCCTCAACTCCGTCAATCTCTGCAAGCAATTGTGGAACTATCGTCGACTCCATATCGGATGAGATGCCGCTACCGCGTGTGCGAAACATCGAGTCCATCTCGTCAAAGAAAATTATGACAGGCCAGCCTTCTTCGCTTTTCTCGCGCGCCCTCTGAAAAACCAATCGAATTTGTCGTTCGGTTTCGCCGACATATTTATTCAAAAGTTCAGGACCCTTAATGTTGATGAAGTACGAGCGCCCTTTTTCATCTCCGTTGTTTGCCGCTACTTTTTTCGCCAAGCTATTTGCAACAGCCTTAGCGATCAGTGTCTTGCCACATCCGGGTGGCCCATAAAGAAGTATTCCTTTCGGTGCTGGCAGCAAGTGCTCAGCAAATAGATCTCGATGGAGAAACGGTAGTTCCACTGCGTCAGCGATTTGCTCGATTTGCTCATCTAGACCACCGATATCCGCATAGGTAATATCGGGTACTTCTTCCAACAGTAAATTGTCAACTTCTGGCTGTGGAAGGCGCTCTAAAAGAAGATTTGTTCGCGAATCAAGTCGCAATTGGTCTCCGACTCTTAAATACACGCCACGTAGCGAATCGGCAAGTTCACAGACTCGCTCTTCATCGGCGCGACCGCTGATAATCGCCCGCACTCCGTCTTGGAGGATCTCTTTAAGTGTGACTACTTCCCCAGTGCTTTCGGGGCGCCGAGCGACGACGATATTAAGACTCTCATTGAGCACAACTTCTGCGCCACGCACCAACTCTTCTCTATCTATTTCGGGTGTGCAATTAACTCTCATCTTGCGACCGCTCGTGAGCACGTCAATCGTGCTGTCGTCATTGAGTCCAAGTACAACGCCATAGGCCGATGGAGGCTGCGACAATTTGTCGACTTCTTCTCGAAGGGATGCAACTTGACTACGAGTTTCTTTCAACGAAAGCGTCAATTTTTCATTATGAGCTTCGGTCTGACTGAGTCGACCTTTGGTTTCGAGCAATCGTGTCTCGATTGCTTGTGTGCGCTTGGGCAGTTCGGCCAACCTATTTCGAAGTTCACCTATTTCAAGTTGTAATTGCGTTATCTCGAGGGCTTCTTGTGGAGCCGGACTCTGAGCGCCGCTATCTGATGTCTCGTCCGTCATAGCCCAACCCTATTCCTTTGACGGGAACGAGACCACATGGTCCTCAAGGTGAATAATCTTCTCAGCAACCTAGGTTTTGGCGCTTCGTTGTGTAAAGTAAATCAACCGCATTATTGGGATCACGTTGAAAGACTGCCGATTTCCCCACGACAGCCAAATAAGGAGTACGAACAACATGAAGGTATGGATTGACCAAGACCTCTGTACCGGAGACGGTCTCTGCGAAGAGATTGCCCCTGACGTTTTTACCCTTCTCGACGATGGGTTGGCATATGTCAAAGAAGGCACAACCGTGTACGCCACCGCCAAGGGTCAAGCCCAAGGTGCTGAAGGTGTAGCCAATTTTGCCGACAGTCAACTTGATGCCGTGGTCGAATCCGCCGAGGAGTGCCCCGGCGAATGCATCTTTATTGAACCGTAGATTCAATAATTCGTTTTACTCCGACAAACCGCGCGGTGGTTAAAAATGCGGTGTGTGCAACCATTCGATGGTCTGGTCTCACTGCCATTCCTTCGATATGCCATGTTCGATGCAAAACTTCAAGGGTTCTTTGATCGACCCAAAACTTGCTGAGAGCTTCGCGTACCTGCACGGCCTGAGTTATCGACGGTGTGTAGGCAACCAATATGCCACCACCGACCATGACGCTCTCGGCGTGTGGCACGACCTGCCAAGGCTCGGGTAGATCCAGCACGACTCTGTCAAAGCGACCTGGAGGCGGCGCAAGATAACTATCGCCCAACGACACGTCATAACGACTCAGCGCCTCTTCACCCAAGAATGACCGAACGTTGATGCGTGCTCGATTTAAAAAGTCTTCACGCAATTCAGTGCCAACAATGTTGGCCCCCCAACGCAGCATTGTCATCGACAGTGCTCCCGACCCGACTCCTGTCTCCCAGACGCGAACGCCAGGATGAATGTCGCCAAGCATGCAAATTGGCGCCAGATCTTTTGGATAAATCACTTGAGCACCTCGCGGCATCTCGACAACAAAGTCCTCAAGAGTTGGACGCAAGACTAAATAGCGAGCGCCCTTGGTGGACTCCACAATGATGCCAGTCTCTTGACCAATCACGGTTGCATGCGGAACGAAGCCCGAGTGACTGTGAAACTCACCCTCATCGTCAAGAGTCAGCAGATAACGCCGTTGCTTGCTATCAATGAAGAGTGCTTTCTCCCCTGACGCGAAAGTTGATGCTTTGTAATCAGACATGATGCTGCTTTCTGGTGACAACAAGGGTTTCTCCGGCAGCGAGATCAGCGGTAATTGAAGATGTCTTGTGCTTCTTGACCATTGCGCGAAGAGCCCAAATAATCATGAATGGAAAAGAAAACCTTTTATATCGACGTAACACTCGAGGGAAAAAGCGATTGAATATCAACCGTCTAAGAAGATGAAACATGATGCTTTAGAAGCGACGAATTTCGACGCGACCACCTTTACGTTTGCCGCGCCGTTTTCCGAACAGATACGAGAGGATAACCACAACCACGCCGATGGCTGACCCGATCGCGATGAGTGAATCTTTCTTTGCTCCGAGTTTTCCCTGTAGATCTGACTGCAAGGAACGAAATTTCTCTTCGAGATCGTCTCGACTAATGCGGCTATCGGGCTGAGTCATTTATTTATCCTTTGCTAAAGATGTCTGGCCGACGCGAGACAAGGCGATGTAAACCAGCAAAAGGTTGAAAGCACCCGCAATGAGGTAGTGCACAAATGACCACGATCCATCAAGTGCTGCTCCGCCGAGATCCTGTGAAAGTCTCAGAACGCCAAGCACGGCCATCAGCATTGCTATCGCAAGCAGGAGTGACGCCAATGTGCCAAACGCCAACCAACGCCCGGCACCCTTGAGCGGACCAAGGGTTTCTTGCTTGGCGTACTGTTTGACGGACTCAACAAGGTCTGCCACGCGGTCAACGGACCCCAAGTGTCGAGATGATTCTGGTGTAGTCACGCCTATATGGTTACCGTCACAAACGCGCATTCACACGCCAGGCTTGACGAGCAAGGGCCTACAAGGCGCTAGTCAGTCTCAAGTTGTAAAAAAGTAAGCAATTCTTGAGTGTGGGTGATGCCAGACTCAAGTGCAGCCATCAGGTCATTCGACGTCATACAGGACAAAAAGTCATAGCGAATGTCTGGTCCAGCAGGCAAATGCCGAGCCACGAACCACAGCGCACCGTTGAGCGACTCGCTATTGGCAATCATGCGCTCTAATTCGACAGCATCAAGATAATTGTTACCCAAAATCGCAGATTGCGTATTTGGACCGTACATCTCTTGCAACATCTGATCAATCGCCTCCGCAGCAACTTTTATTCGTTGTTGTAAGTCAGTGGCGCTTCCTTCTGCGCTAGTCAGGTCTGGGCGAATCGTGATCTTTGCCTGCGGGTACGGCACATCGGTTAACCACTCATCAATCTCAACGACATTGCCAGCCAGTCCGACGATTCCGTATCCACCCTCAGGAGTGGCAACGCATTGTTCAACATGCACTACGACTCCAAGTCGTCGTCTCTGGTCTTCGCCACCAACCTCAGACCCGCGCGCGATCAGAACAGAGGCAAATGACATATCGAGCTCTGTTTGTCCAGCCAACATCTTCTGCATCATTTCTACATATCGAGGCTCAAAAATACGAAGAGGAACTATGTCGCCCGGTAAAAATACTGAACCAAGGGGAAACATCGGGACAATCATGTTGATTATCCAATCACACTTTTCGTTACGGCGCGAGATCCTCCGGACGCGGATCACTCGAGGCGCGACTCAATGCGTCGCCAAGCTCGTACCAGAGTGGTCGGTATTGACTTTGATTATCAATTCCGGTTTTGTTGAGAATCATAGAAAAAATCACTGGATCTGCACCCTTAAGCGGAACATATCCAGCGATGCTTTTCACATTTCGCAATGTTCCGGTTTTAGCCACAAGGCGCCCTTTGATCGATTGATCTTTGAACACTGCTCCCAAGGTCCCGGTTTCACCAGCGACTGCAAGCAAGGCGGGCAAAGTTGCGCTCTCCGCCGTTAGAACACTCATCAGTGCCGAACATGTAGCCGTGTTTTGAGGTGTGAGCCCTGAGCCGTCCAACATGCTGACTCCAGTGACTGGAACATTTGCTTTTTGTAACTCATCAGCAATAACTCCTAGGCCGTCAGCGCTTGTACCTGATTTCTTCACAACGTAACCCATCTCTTTGACAAGTAGTTCGGCAGTGTTGTTGTCGCTATTGACGAGCATCTCGCGCACAATGTCAATCAGTGGCGCCGATGTGAGTTCGGTAATCGTGGGGACTGAGTCTGGGACGGTTCCGCGCTGCGATTGCCCGGTCATGACGACGCCTCGTAATCCTAAAAGTGTATGAAGATCGTCGGCTGCACCAATTGCTGGGTCATCTGGCTTGAGAGATTGCCCAAGAGCAGCGCCATCGCTTGACATCAATGCACCAAGTGGTCCGCCTTCGGAACCATAAAACGCTTCAGGCCATGTGGCTAGGTAGCGAACATCGTCATAACGTTCGCTAACGCCAACAATTGTGCCAGTGATCGATCGAACGCCAGCAGTAACTATTGCATCTGCCAAACTCTCCAAGTAACTCGGCGTCAGGGTCGGATATTTTTCATTGGCAACATAATCGCGCCGCGCTAACAGGGGGTCTCCCCCACCTACAAGGTATAAATCGCCAGTTACGACACCGTCTTTGATTACTCCCTTGACTGTTGTCGTGTAGGTATGCGTTGGTCCTAACGATTTCAACGCGGCAAGGGCTGTAAACAGTTTCATGACGCTTGCTGGGGTGTACGACACGTCAGGTTTGTGCGCCATCAGTGTTCGACCCATCCAAGAAACTGTTAGACATGATTTAGCAGGCAATTTCTTTTCTAATGCATTAATTGATGACGTTATTTTGCCGATACGTGTAGTCGCCGAGAGCACGGTTGGAGTGCGCCTCGCTGACAACAACGGCACCGCCATCACAACTTGGGTAACAGCAGCGTCGTTGGCATTGACTCGCGTGGCAAGTTGTGAACTGATGCTGAGGGCTCCAAGCAGAACTATCAGCACCAACAGACCAACGACACCAACTACTCGAACGGGACGTGCGGCTCGCTGCACCGATCTACTGCGCCTTCCCGATAAAGGTTGCGTATCGGTAGAGGTGCCCTAGCGCGGTGACAGCACGATTGCCGCTTGCGTAACACATATGACCAGTATTCATCACAGTCACGACACCGCTGTTGAGCGGATCTGCGACTGCCAATTCTGTGGCGACAAGAATCGGCTTATTCACCGAAACAATCAGCTCGTGCGCCGCTTGAGCAAAGCGCGCATCTTGTCGCTCGTGATACGTCACGATTCTCTCAAGCCCATGATCGGGGTAATACGAACCTTCTCGCATGAGCCGGGCCTGATTGGCTTGAATTCCGAGCCCGAGATAGATGATCGCGTCGACACTGTCGTGCTCTGCAATTAACGCCATCACTTCCGGGATCGTGTCACGAACTTCCCCGCCTGCACAATCGACGGGATTGTTTTTGCTCCATCGTGGTGGCAACTTTTGATCAATCGCCGCCTTTAAGTCGTCAGGTAATTCTGTTAACACCAGTAAGCCGTCGCGCGCAATTGCATCGGCAGTGACAACACCCCATCCGCCTGCTGTTGTTAACACCACAACGCGTGGCCCGCGTGGCAATGGTTGTGTAGCAAAGGTTGCTGCGGCTTCAAACGCCTCTTCCACAGTTGTGGCGCGTGATATTCCCCACTGTCGACACGCACCGTCAAAGACCGCATCATCAGCAGCCAATGCCCCAGTGTGGCTAGCGGCAGCCATTGCACCGATTTGAGTTGCACCACCTTTCACCAA
>Ga0208960_1001570_pt1 | contig 12103 bp, 10 predicted proteins | sample GreLakmeON33MSRF_FD_187703 | JGI IMG/M metagenome (GOLD analysis project Ga0208960, IMG submission 187703) | Freshwater lentic microbial communities from great Laurentian Lakes, MI, USA - Great Lakes metaG ON33MSRF (SPAdes) | ecosystem: Environmental > Aquatic > Freshwater > Lake | place: Great...
CCTAACACGCGGTCCGTGTACTCGTTGGCAAAAACTCTGTTTGGGTCAAGCCTCTTGCGAAGTTGCAAAAACTCATCAAACAATGGATACGCGGGCGCAAGATCTGGCGCGGTACGAAAATGCAGTTTGCCCCAATGGGGTCGTCCCTCATGTGTCCGCATAATTGCTTCGACGTCACGAAAATACGGTTGATAGTCCATACCTTTGTATACGTGAACCGCAATGTAGGCAGAGTCACGACCATACGACGTTGACAGTGCCATGTCGTCTGCCTTCGTAAAGCGTACTTCTACCGGGAAGTTCAAAAGATGTCCGTTGGAATCGACCATAGATCGCACTTCGTTCAATGCATCAACTACATGTGATCTCGGTATCGAGTACTCCATTTCATAAAACTTCACAAGCCGCGCACTTGCAAAAACTTTGTAACTTGCTTCAACGTATTCGCGTCCACCGGATGACGGCAATGCCTTTGCAAGCCGCGGAATCCATTTGGGTCGCATGCGACCAACAGCACAGACTGCGCCAAATCCGTAATTCTCGATCAGCACTTTGTCGATCCAATGGCGCACTACTGGCTGAGGCGATACATCATCTTCAGTTCGATTATTGCGCTTCGTCAACGCCCATCCAGTGTGGGGAACCCAAAAGAATTCAAAGTGGTCATTAGTGTCGACATGCATATCGATCTCTTCAAGCAGTTGATCAACGCGCATCGGACTCTCTACGGCACGGAGCCGAAATGCGGGCACTGCCTGCAACGTCACCTGTGTGATGGCCCCTAAGGCCCCTAACCCGACTCGACCCAAACGTAATATCTCAGGGTTCTGTGTCTCGTCTGCATCAATGATCTGACCGAGTCCGTTGATGATTCGCATTCCGGTGATTTGTCCTGCGAGTCCAGTGAGATGCCGACCAGTACCGTGCGTGCCCGTTGATACCGCTCCCGCCACAGTCTGGTAGGTGATGTCGCCCAGGTTTGCTAGTGCGAGTCCATGCTGATCAAGCAAGACATTGAGATCAGCAAGAGTTGTGCCGGCCTTCACCGTGACGCGCTGTGCATCTGTATCCACCCCAACGATTCCGGTCATATTTTCAAGCGACACAAGGCGTCCCTGAGTCAATGCAATAGACGTAAAGCTATGACCAGATCCCACCACCTTGACGGCCTCACCACGGTCGCGAGCAGACACCACGGTCGTCAATAATTCTTCATCAGATCGAGGCTTTTCAATCGAGAGAGGGTGGGCGATTTGGTTTCCGGCCCAATTTTTCCATGTTGGCATTGTTATATCTTCCCCACTATCAAATTCTACGCCACGAGAAGCCCTGCGTCGCGTCGTACGGCTTCATTGAGAGGGTATTAAGCCAATAAGATAAAACCACCAAACGATAAAGGAACCACCATGCCAACCCAAGTACCTCATGTGAATTACCTCGTCTTGGGAGACAAACCGCACCTCGTCGCCAACGAGTGCGTGTCCTGCAAGGCACGTTTTTTTGATCGCCGCAATGCCTGTGCAAATTGTTCTGGTACCGAATTCAAAAAAGTCGACATCGGCACGACCGGAATCGTTCGTTCTTTTACCATCGTCACATTTGCTGCACCCGGAGTTCCTGTGCCGTTTGTTGCGGCAATCATTGATTGTGAAGGAACAAGTGTTCGCGGAAACATCATCAATGCTGACCCGACTCCTGAGAAGATCACACTCGGAATGAAAGTACAACTTGTTACGACTTCACTTGGATCAGACGATGACGGTGTCGAAGCAATCGGCTTTGGCTTTGAGCCAGCAAAATAATATCTTTTTTTAATACAACACATCACGACAGAATCGGAGAACACAATGGCTGCAGATGACATTTACATCTTGGGAATCTATATGACCAAGTTTGGCAAGCACACTGACAAGGACGTCGTCGATCTCGCGTCAGAGGCAGTCTTGGCTGCACTCAAAGATGGTGGCGTCACAATGAAAGACATGGGAATCATGGCTGCTGGTTGTCTCATGGGTCAAGGCAGTATTGGCCAGATGATTCAAAAACAAGTCGGCCAAACTGGCATCCCCGTCTACAACGTCTCCAATGCCTGCGCTACTGGCGCAACAGCATTACGTACCGCCATCATGGCCGTCAAGGCCGGTGAGTGCGACATGGGGCTTGCAGTAGGTGTGGAAAAACTCGCAGGTGTCGGTCTTCTTGGTGGCGGAGGTCGCCCAAAGTCTGACAGCAACAAGTGGTCACCATCGGGGCGATTCGGAGCAGTTGCACCAACAGATGGTCGTATCGGTACCGACACGATGCCAGGAACGTTCGCTCAAGTTGGTATGGAGTACGGCCACAAATATGGTGGTGCAACATTTGAATTGTTCGCACGAATCTCTGAGAAGAACCACTCACACAGCACGCTGAATCCGCTCGCCGCCTACTCAAAGGCCATGAGCAAGGACGAGATCATGAACGACATTATGATCTCATACCCAAACACGCGGCCAATGTGTTCTGCCAACTGTGACGGTGCTGCGGCAGCCGTTGTGGTCAGCGGCACAAAACTTAAAACACTCTCACTCGAGCAACAACGTCGCGCAATTAAAGTGTCTGCATCTATCCTCACGAGCGATCCATACCAAGAGGCATGTCAAGTCTTGCCAGATGTCAACACCCTGACACGTATTGCCGCCAAACAGGCCTACGAGCAGTCCGGCGTGTCACCACAAGATCTCAGCCTGATCGAGCTTCATGACTGTTTTGCTACTGCTGAACTCGTGCACTACGACAATCTCATGCTGTGCCCAGAGGGTGGCGCTGTTGATTTCTTTAACTCAGGAGCCACATGGCGCACCGGATCGAGCCCTGTCAACGTCTCTGGTGGTCTTGAGTCAAAAGGACACCCAATTGCAGCAACAGGCATCGCCAACATTTGGGAAGTCTGTCATCACCTCAGGGGTGAAGCTGGACCTCGTCAGATCGAGGGAGCAAAAGTTGGATTGGCTCACGTCATCGGCTTGGGATCCGCCTGCGGAATCCACGTCCTTGAGAAATCAGCTCTGTAATTTTTCGTAACGATAACTGCTGTACGCGACAGCGATCAACACGCCAGCCAAAAGCATCGCAATTGACGACAACATGTGAAAGCCAATCGCCTTGCGAATAAAGCCGCTCGAAAAACCAGCGATACCACCACATAAACTCATCATCACATCGGCCGAGCCTTGCACGGTCACGCGTGACTCCGTCGGCACTGAATCAACAAGCAAACTTGAGCCTCCGATAAGTGCAAAACTCCAGCCAATACCAAGAAGCCACAGTGCCGGGAACAGAACAACAGCGGCTTCACCCGCGACTGCGGCCAGAATAGTTGCGAACACAAGTAAAATACCTCCGACCAGAATTGTCGGCAGTCGCCCACGCGCATCACTAAACCGTCCCACAAGTGGACTAAACGCATACATGCCGGCAATATGCAAAGAAATGACATACGAACTTATTGATTCATGTCCATGCGCTTTGAGATGAACTGGCGTCATTGTCATCACAGCAACCATCGTCACTTGTGACACCACCATAGCCATGAGCGCTACTCGCCCACTTCGAGACGAACATATAATTCGCAGGGCCTCGGTCAAACGTGGTGTCGTGACACCAACTGCGGCTTGCGAGCGTAAGCCTCCACTTAGCTCCAAGGGGTCAGGCCGCAAACGCATAAAAATATTGCCAAGCGCACCTATAAAAAATATCGCAGCAAATACCCACGGACCTGTGTATTTTTGCCAGCCAAACCACTCTTGACCTGCCCATTGCGCTGGCACGACAAGAACTGGCCCTAATACCGCACCGAACGTTGAGGCGAAAAGAATTTTGCTCATCGCTTGGGCGCGCTCTTGTGGCAAAGCCAAATCAGTCGCCGCGTATCGAGCCAATAAATTCGATGCCTGACCGTTCCCGTATAAAAAAAGTCCAAGCAAGAAAATCGTAAGCGACGATCTTTGAACACCCAGGCCGGCGATGAGGCCCCCAACAATTGCCAATGAGTATCCAGTTTGCAAACCAACTCGCCGACCAGACTTGCTCATGATTCGTGCCAACAACTGAGACATAAAGGCAGAACCTGTGGTCACTGTTGCAGTAGCAATTCCGCCCCAGGGAGTATCTTGACCCAAGATCCCCTGCACCACATACGCGCCAACAGTGACTGCCGATGCAAGTGCTGCTGATGCCACGACCTGACCTGCCATCAGCACGCTAAGAGTACGTTTTTGAATCGCTACAAGATCATTGGTCACCAAGAACCACAACTGTAGGTCATTCTGGCAGCAACCAAGAGTTCAATATATTTGTGTCGAAGGGGGGACTTGAACCCCCACGCCCTTGCGAGCGCCGGCCCCTTAAGCCGGTGCGTCTGCCTATTCCGCCACTTCGACGAGTGACTGTCATGCTACCGACCGATGGTCAGACCGCCAACAAAAAGCCCAACGCAACAACGGTTGTTAACCATGTAACAGCCAAAACTGTTGTGATGCGGTTGAGATTTCGTTCTGCTGCTGCTGAGCCCATTGAGGCACCACCAGCACCACCGAACATGTCTGATAGTCCGCCACCCTGACCACTGTGCAACAGCACGCCCACTATGAGCGACAACATGGCGACCACGTTGATACAAACGGTTATGTACATGACAATGTTTCGCACGGTTGCCAAGTCTACGCTTCAAGTTCGGGAAAATGGCACGCTGACACTCGTCCATCCCCCCGATCTAGCAACTCTGGCTCGTTCGACGCACAAATATCCTGGGCTTTCCAGCACCGAGTTCGAAAACGGCAACCAGAAGGTGGATCGATCGGTGATGGCACGTCGCCTGTAAGAACAATCCGACCAATTTTTCGGCCAGAGACAGGATTCGCCACGGGCACAGCCGACATCAAGGCCTTAGTATATGGATGCGTTGGGTGGCCATAGACAGTGCGCGCTGGACCCAACTCAACAATCTTGCCCAGATACATCACTGCCACATCATCGGCAATGTGTCGAACCACCGACAAGTCATGGGCGATGAAAACAAATGCAACTTGTAATTTTGTCTGAAGCTCTTGCATCAAATTAAGAATCTGAGACTGAATAGAGACATCAAGGGCAGACACAGGTTCATCTGCCACAATCACTTTGGGGTTGAGCGCCAGAGAACGCGCAATGCCGACGCGTTGTCTTTGACCGCCAGAGAACTCGTGTGGGTATCGATTGAAATGCTCAGGGTTAAGACCAACAAGATGCATTAATTCTTTTACACGTCCTGCTTGTTCAGATTTAGCAACGGTCTTTTGAATACGTAATGGCGTCGCGATAATTTCACCGACACTGTGTCGCGGATTTAACGATGAGTACGGATCCTGAAAGATAATTTGAATATCGCGTCTCATTCGTCGTAAGTCTGAGCCAGATAATCTCGTGACGTCCTCACCGTCCAAGAGGATGGAACCACTGCTGGGTTCTATGAGTCGCGTCAAGATACGCGCCAAAGTGGATTTACCGCAACCAGACTCCCCCACAACACCTAATGTTTTGCCCTTCTGCAGCGACAACGAAACGCCATCTACCGCTTTGACCTGGCCAGTTGGTCTTTGTAGCAGTCGTGATGATCCGGACGGGAAATATTTCTTGACATCGCGCACCTCAAGTATCGGTGTCATTTTGAGAACGCCTCTCGCTGAACCCTGCTGACTTCGTCTGCGCTCAGATGGCAGGCACTTTGACTTGCGCCAATAGTCCTCAGTTCCGGTCGTTGGGTCGCACACGTACTTTGCGGACCCTTTTCATGCGAGCAACGAGGGCGAAACGCACATGCTTCAGGAAGATTGATCAAAGAAGGGGGTGTTCCAGAGATTGAGACCAACGACCCTCGCGTGCTTTGGTCAAAACTGCGAACCGCACGCAGGAGACCTTGCGTATATGGATGTGAAGGAGTGTCAAAAAGATCCTGCACCGCCGCGTATTCGGCAGTTCTGCCCGCATACATCACCATCACTTGCTGAATTGTCTCTGCCACAACGCCAAGATCATGGGTGATCAACATCACCGCTGAATTGTTTTCTTCACGCAGCGAATCGATGAGCTCAAGTATCTGGGCTTGTACGGTGACGTCAAGCGCTGTTGTTGGTTCGTCAGCAATCAACAATTTTGGTTTGTTTATTAGGGCCATCGCAATAACGATGCGCTGGCGCATTCCGCCTGAAAATTCATGAGGATAACTCTTTATGCGCTTGCGAGCATCAGGGATTCCAACCTTGTCAAGCGCGTTGAGCACGATTGCCTCTACTTGGGCCTTAGGCGTCTTGGGATGATGAACCAGATACGCCTCAGCGATTTGATAACCCACCGTATAGAAGGGGTTCAATGCGCTGAGCGGATCCTGAAAAATCATTGCAATGTCACGCCCTCGTACTTGACGCATCTCTGATTCAGGAAGTGCTAGCAAATCGATGCCATTGAGCAATATCTGTCCACTAACAATTACATCTGTTCCGAAATTGAGTCGCATAATTGCACTCACCATGACAGACTTACCCGAGCCACTTTCTCCAACAATGCCCATGGTCTGACCATTGGCGACGTCGAAAGACACTCCGTCGACAGCCTTCACAATGCCGTCATTAGTATTGAAACTTACATGCAAATCGCGCACAGACAACAATGGTGTTGCGTTGGTCATTAGTAACTCCGCACTCGTGGATCAAGAAATCCGTACAAGATATCGACGAACGCATTAGCGATCACGATGAATACCGCTGCAACTAGAGTAGTTGCTACCAATATGGGTAGATCAGAATCATTCACAGCCATGATCGAAAGTTTGCCCATCCCAGGCAAATTAAAAACACTCTCGGTAATGACAGCGCCGCCTAGCAGTGCAGCAAAGTCCAGACCGGCGATTGTCACAATCGGAAGCAACGCAGCACGCATCACATATTTAACGATGAGAGTTCTGCGACGCAAACCTTTCGCTAGCCCAAGCCGAACGAATTCTTCATTCATCACTTCAAGTATTCCGTTGCGTGTGAGTCGCACATAAGAACTAGCGGAGACAATTGCCAATGTAAACCACGGCAAGATCAAAGACATGAACCACTTCGCTGGATTGCTCGTTATCCCTTCGTAGCGAGGGAATGGTAATAACCCTGTCCAGATAACAAAAACCATGATCGCCAATAGCCCTACAAAAAAGGTCGGCAGACTGATCCCTACAACAGAAAAACCTGTCGCAAGTCGATCAGGCCACCTACCGCGCTTCAGTGCTGCCATTGTTCCGAGGCCAATCCCAATGAGCATCCACAACACAAAGGCTCCGAGTGCAACCGACGCAGTGACGGGTAATGAGCGCGTAATCAGATCTGTGACGCACTGGTGTTTGCGAAAAGAATAACCAAGAGATGGAGCAGGACAATGGACCCCTTCAGATGCGCCATATGTTCGGCCTTTAACAATGCCTTTCAGGTACTGCCCGTATTGAACGACTATTGGCTTGTCGTATCCAAGCCGCACCCGATTCATGGCAATAACTTCAGGACGGCAGTTCTTTCCGCACGTTAAGGCAGCAGGATCACTTGGTAACGCAGCAAATATCACGTAAGTGAAAGCGCTGACTGCAAATAAAAGGGCTAGTGCAAAGAGGAGTCGCCTCGCAATAAAGATCAACATATATGACGAAACCTCAACTCAGTGGCCCAGAACGATCTGTTCTGGGCCACGGTCGTTGAGTTCTTACCCTATTCAGCCAAACCGATTGCACCGACGTTGTACCAGCCGAATGGCAGCCACGGATATGCGTTGCGAACTCGGGATCCAACAAGATTTTGTGCTTTAGTGAACGAACCAGGCACAGCCCATGCTTGATCGAGCACGTACTGATTAAGTTCTTGCCACATCGTTGCCTGCTTTGAGCGATCTACCTCTGCTTTGGCAAGGTTGACCTTGTCGCTGAAGGCAGGGTACGCAGGGTCTTCCCAGTTTTGGCTGTAGTTAAAACCACCCTCTTTCGTAAAGAGTTCAGGAACAACGGTCGAAGCATTGTTCCAGTCAGCAGCCCAACCCGCTCTCATCAGATCACCTGGATCTTTGTTGATGGTGGCGTAATACTTGCTTGGCTCAATTGCGTTGTCAATGATCTTGATTCCCACTGCTCCGAGTGAGTCAATCCAAATCGAAATCAACTTGGCCCAGAGTTCAGACTGACCATGATCGAATCGAAGTCCGTCTTCAGTTGCGTGCTTGTGCACTTCAGGACACGATTCCTTAGCGGCGTCCATCTTGGCCTGAGCTGCCTCAACGTTGGGCGTTCCGTCGGCATTTAGGCCTTCAGTCACGGTTCCTGGTGTGTAGTCCGTAGCCAACAATGGGTTAATGAAACTGTCGGCGAATTCTCCAGTAAATGGCCCACCACCTGCTGTTCGCAGAGCTTCACGATCCAAGGCTAGCCAAAATGCTTGACGCACTTCGAGGCATGGAACCTTCTTGATATTGATCATTGTGTAGCTCACGAATCCATCGAATCCATCGGTTCTGCGGTCTGCGTAAGTCTCGTTGTCAAAGATTGTCTGAAGATTTTCTGGCTGCAGACCACCGTAAACAATTGTCGCCTGATCATCTCCGGCGTCAGCGATCATTCGCTCGTCAATGACAGACTCATCAAGACCAAACTGCCAGTGAATCTCGTCCACGTGTGGCTTACGGATTGGATCTGAGTCGGCGCTCCAGTTGGGGTTGCGCACCATGATCAGTTCTTTTCCTTCTTCATATGACTTGATCATGAATGGTCCGGAAGACACTGGTTTTAGGGTGTACTTGTCGGCAGTGTCTGCTGCTTTTGGAACAGGGGCAAACGCAAGGAGTGCCACTGTGTAATTAAAGTCAGCAACTGGATTCTTGAGATGGAAAGTGATTGTCTTTCCGTCCTCAGAGCACTCAACTGCTTTTTCATACGCTGCTTGTTGATCTGCAGTCGCGGTGTATGGACCTGGGTACTCACCTTCAACTGCAAGCATCGTTGTCGCATAAAGCGGGCCTTCATCGCCAGTCATATCAGAAGCGAATGTTCGTGATACTCCGTATCGGATATCAGCACAAACAATTGCAGCGCCATCTTCGAAAGTAACTCCATCGCGAAGTGTAAATGACCATGTCTTGACATCATCAGACGGGGTGCCCGTGTCGGTAGCAAGGTCGGCCAGCAACTGGGTTCCAGCCTTGCCTGCTACTGGTGTGTACGACGTCAAAGTTCGCGTGATTGTTGATCCCAAGAATCCAAGGTCAGCACCCGTGTAAATTCTTTGTGGGTCAAGGTTGGTTGCTCCGGTGGAGTGATCGAGGATGAACAATGTTCCACCATCTTTGATGCCTTCATCAGTTCCTGACCTACCGCCAGAAGACTCGCCGCTTCCGCTGCCGCCGCTTCCGCTGCTTCCGCATGCCGAGACAAAAAACGCCCCAACTAATAACGCCCCGATTATTGCTTTGCGTGATTTCATGATTTCCCCTTTGGTTTTCAAATTTCAATTCCCCGTAACCTAAAACTATCACACGAAAACACAGCGAAGAATTCTTCCCGTTAGAGCTGTTGTCTATCGCTTTTGGGATCCACGGCATCGCGCAGGCCGTCCCCCATCAGATTAAACGCCATCACTAAAATCATGAGAGTCACCCCTGGTATGAGTAAATAGGTGGGATCCGCTCGGTAGTACCTCACGGAATCACCCAGCATGGTGCCCCACGACGCCGCTGGCGCCATCAGTCCGATTCCCAGAAAAGACAGGGACGCCTCTACAGCCACATACCCCGGAAGGCTGAGAGTGGCAAAAACAATGACTTGGGCCCACAGGTTAGGAAGTAATTCCTTAAACACGATGTGAGTATTTGAGGCCCCGAAAGAACGGGCGGCCTCGACAAATTCGCGTTCGCGGAGTGATAGCACCTGGCCTCGAATCAGCCTGGCCATATAGACCCATCCAAAGACCGTCAGGACCAAAATAATGTACGTCATTCGGGCGAAGTTGCCCTTGGGGACACCCATTGACTCAAGGCGTTGCGTGAGCGGACGATTGAGAGCGATGATTAACAAAAGTGAGGGGAACGCCAGCGTCAAATCTGCAACTCTTGTGATCACAGAGTCCAGCAATCCCCGTCTGAGCCCAGACACCATTCCTAACACCAGGCCGACTCCAGTGGTGACGATTGTTCCGATAAAACCAATCAGCAATGACACACGTGCTCCGTACATCAGACGCCCGAGAATGTCACGACCAGTTCCGGGTTCGACGCCAAGTGGATGATTCCACGATATTCCACCGAAATATCCGATTGGATTTCCGTAGTCATTCAACGCTTGACGATCAAGGGCGTACGGACTGAGATTAAAAATACTAGTGAGCACTGGTGCAAAGATTGCGATAAACACAAAGAAGCACACGACAAAGAACGCGATGACGGCAACTTTGTCGCGCCGAAATCGAGCTAGCGCGAGCCTCGATGGAGACAAGCCGACAATAGCGGTATCGCCAACTGTCATCGCATTGTCATCAGATGTATTACTGACGGTCATTGGGGCCTTCATTGTGTAGACGGTACTGCACAATACGAGCAAACTCATCCACGTCTAGGCTCGCTCCACCCACGAGAACACCATCAATATCTGGTTGAGCCATAATCTCGGCAATATTGCCGGCTTTCACTGAGCCTCCGTATTGCAATCGAACAGAAGCTGCCGCCTCCTTGCCAGAGAGAACAGCTACTTCACGACGAATTGCCCCGATCACTTCTTGGGCTTCAACACTCGAGGCCGTGACTCCGGTTCCGATCGCCCAAATCGGCTCGTAAGCGATCACCATTGATGCCACTTGTTCAGGACTGCGTTTGTGCAACGCCGTGCGAACTTGTCCCAGAACCTTGTCATCGGTGCCGCCCGCCTCACGCTCAGCCAACGTCTCACCAACGCACAAAATCGGTGTCATCGCATATTTCTGGCATGCAGAAATTTTGCGCTGCACCATGTCGTCTGTCTCGCCAAATATTTCGCGTCGTTCACTGTGCCCGACAATCACATACTTCACGTTCATCTTTGCCAAAAACGGTGCTGCTACCTCGCCAGTTAGAGCCCCCTTGTCTTCGTAGTGACAATTCTGTGCGCCGAGAACGAAATGCAACTTGTCCGCGTCTATAAGTGTTTGCACGCTGCGGATATCGGTAAAAGGTGGATGAACGGTGACTTCCACTGCTTGGAAGTCTTCTTTAGAAACAAGATACGCAAGTTTTTGAATGAACTGAATTGCTTCAAAGTGATTGAAGTTCATTTTCCAGTTGCCACTAATAATAGGAAGTCGGTTGTTATCTGACATTTGGTGCTCCTCGTAATGCGGCAAGACCAGGCAAGTCGCCTAGTTCTAGTAGTTCCAACGACGCGCCGCCGCCCGTACTGACGTGATCAACATCATCTTGAAATCCAAACAGACTCAGCGCGGCTGCGCTGTCGCCGCCTCCAACGACCGTAAAGGCTTTGGTGTCAGCCATCGCCTGAGCCACTGTGCGTGTTCCGGCAGCAAATCGTTGGTCTTCAAACATTCCCATGGGTCCATTCCAAAAGACTGTCCGCGCGTCCATGATGACATCAGAAAATGCAGCCGCTGAACCAGGACCAATATCTAGACCTTTGGCACCTGCTGGCAGACGACAGCCATATGTGGCGTAATCACCTACAGCATCCAGACCAGTGATGTCTTCTGGAAGATAGATCTTCTTGCCGCTATCTAGTAGTCGTCGACACGTTGCTACTTGGTCTAACTCACACAATGAATCTCCAACAGGAAAACCTTGTGCGGCCAAGAATGTAAAACACATTCCACCACCGATGACCAAAGCATCGACCAAGCCCAAAAGCGCTTCAATGACGCCCAACTTGTCGCCCACCTTGGAGCCACCTAATACAGCGATGAAGGGCCGTTTTGGATGAGAACGCAGCCCTTCGAGCACTTCTACTTCGTGTTGCAACAAGCGACCCGCAGCAGATGGCAATGTACGCGGCGGTCCCACGATCGATGCATGCGCCCGATGCGCCGCACCAAAC
>Ga0208960_1001571_pt1 | contig 12099 bp, 7 predicted proteins | sample GreLakmeON33MSRF_FD_187703 | JGI IMG/M metagenome (GOLD analysis project Ga0208960, IMG submission 187703) | Freshwater lentic microbial communities from great Laurentian Lakes, MI, USA - Great Lakes metaG ON33MSRF (SPAdes) | ecosystem: Environmental > Aquatic > Freshwater > Lake | place: Great...
CCACAAGTTGCCTTCCGCCACCGCAATTGTGCTGAAGGTAGCAACCGGGATACCAGTGTCAAACTTGGGGAAGAGGTTCTGTAAGGGTGTTCACTCAGCGCGAGCGTTGCAACCAAGGCCACAGATTGAATCTCCGCAGAGCAAATACCTTTGCCGTCGCGCTAACAGATCCCTTCCAATCGCAACCGGTCCGCACTCGGCCAGCGTTCGCCGCGCAAACTGGGCGCGCCGTGACTCAAAAGATAGTGTTACCCGGAAAGCCCCGACGGCAAGCACGTCCTCTTTTTCACCTCGAAGCACCCCGCCAGCTACTTCGGCGAAGTGCGCATCCTCGAACGCGCCACTGGAAAGAAAACCGTGCTCGCGGAGAACGTTCACACCGAAGACGCTCACCGCGTCGCCTGCCAGCAATGGCTCTCAGGTGGCAAACGCGTGGCCGCCCCTAATTTCACTCCAGCTCATGTCCGAACCTTTTAAACTCACCCGCATCCCGTCACTGAAGACGGTCGCTGACTTCCGCGCGCACTGTGCCGGCCTGGGCATTGAGCTGCCGTGTGAAGACGCCATTGCCACCGGGAATTCCCCGCTCGCCGAGCCGGTGCCGAACGTCACCGTCAACGGCAAGCCCATCGGCAACCGCATCGCGCTCCACCCGATGGAGGGCTGGGACGGCACGACGACCGGTGGCTTGAGCGACGAAATGCGTCGGCGCTGGCAGCGCTTCGGCGAGAGCGGCGCGAAGTTGATTTGCGGCGCGGAGGCGATGGCCGTGCGGCCCGACGGCCGCGCGAACCCGAACCAGCTCATCCTCATCGAGCAGAACAAGGCGGGCATCGCTGAGTTGGTCGGCCTCCTGAAGCACGCGCACGCGGAGCGTTACGGCACGACGGACGACCTCGTCATCGGATTCCAGCTCACACACTCGGGACGTTTCTGCAAACCGAACGGGAAGACGACCTACGAGCCGCGTGTCGCGTTCCGGCATCCGATTCTCGACCCGAAGTTCAAGGTCACGAGCGACGCGCAGGTCTTCACCGACGACGAGATTGAGCGGCTCATCGAGGACTTCATCCGCGCGGCGCAGCTCGCGTGGGACGTGGGCGCGGACTTCGTGGACTTGAAGCATTGCCACGGCTATCTGCTGCACGAGTTCCTCGGCGCGCACACGCGGCCCGGCAAGTTCGGCGGCAGCTTCGAGAACCGCACGCGCATCCTGTGCGACATCATCGCGGGCATCCGCGCGAGTGGGAATCCCATCGAGTTCGGCGTGCGCTTGAGCTGCTTTGACAAGGTGCCGCATCGCCCGGACCCGGCACTGTCCGTGCCCGGCAAGCTCGGCCCCGGCATTCCGGAGGAGCACGCGCACTGCCTGCCTTACCGCTACGGCTTCGGTGTGAGCCAGAGCGACCCGACGCAGATTGACCTCACGGAGACGTTTCAGTTCGCGGAGCTGTGCGCGCAACTCGGCGTGAAGATTCTCAACACCACCGCCGGCTCGCCCTACTACACGCCGCATCTCCAACGCCCGGCCGCCTACCCGCCCAGCGACGGCTACCAGCCAGCGTATGACCCGCTGATGGATGTGGAACGGCAGGTGCAGGTGGTGCGGCGGTTGAAGGCAAGAGCGGAAGGGTTAAAGAGTGGAAGCGTTGAAGAGGCCAAGGGCGACTCCTCTGCCACCCTTCAACCCTGCCATCCTTCAAATCTTCAACCCCCTCTCCTCATCGCCTCGGGACTCAGCTACCTCCAAGAATACCTCCCCCACGTTTCCCAATATCTCCTGCGCCACGGGTGGGCGGACATGGTGGGCATGGGCCGCGCGGTCTTGAGCTACCCGACGATGCTCGCCGACGCGGCGCAGAAAGGGGAGCTGGAGAAGCGGCTCATCTGCCGCACGTTCAGCGACTGCACCACCGCGCCGCGCAACGGCCTCATCTCCGGCTGCTACCCGCTGGACAAGTATTACGTCGCCAAGCCCGAGGCCGCGCAGTTGAAGGAAATCAAGCGGCGCGTCGGGGCGTGACGGCATTACTACGCCTTGAGCGCGTAGTGCCGCAGCGCGTTGGTGGACCAGAGCTTGCGCTGCTGTTCCGCTGGACGGCCCGCAATGATTTGCCGGAGCATCGTCACCCACTGCTGATACGTCGCGCCGAGCAGGCACACCGGCCAGTCGCCGCCGAAGACAACGCGGTCGGGGCCGAAGGCATCGAGGCAGTGATTCACCACGGGCGCGAGATCTTCCGCGCCGCCCCCGGGCGTCAGGCTCGCAGCGATGCCGGAGATTTTGCCAATCACGTTTGGGCGCAGCGCGAAGGCATCAATCGAACGCATCCATGACTCCGCCGTGTGACGGGGTCGCTCCTCGCCGACGCGCGGCGCGCGGAAGCACTTGAGGTCGGGGTTGCCGCAGTGGTCGAGCACGAAGCGCGTTTCGGGGCAAAGCTCCGTCAGTCGCACGGCGTCCATCAGCTCCGGTGCTCTCATGCACAGGTCGAAGCTCTTGCCCGCCTTGCCCAACAGCCGAACCCCGCGCACAAACTCCGGCCTCAAGCAGTAGCCGGCCGGCGTCGCGGGCGAGTGCAGCACGCGGCGCACACCTTTGAAGTGTGGGTTGCCCCGGAAGCGCTTCACATAGTCCGCGAAGTCCGGCGCGTCCGGGCGGCCCCCAATGACGGCTGCGAGCGTTGGTGTTTGCTTGCTGCGCGCGAGGCCCAGCACGAATTCCGCCTCGGCGACGAGTTCGCTTTCCGCCACATCCACCTCCATGTAGATGGCGCGCACGTTCAGCCCTGCGGTGGCAGCCCGGTATTCCTCGGTGCGGAAGCTGTGACGCAGAATCTCCGGCGCGCCCCCCAGCCACGGGAGCTTCTGCGTCGCCAAATCCCAAAGGTGCTGGTGCGTGTCCACGATGAGCGTGTCCGGGGTGGGATTCACCGTGGTGCAACCGCCAACGGCCAGCGCGGTCATCGTGGCGGAGTGCGTGAGAAACTGGCGGCGGGTCACGTGCATGGGGTCGGTGTAGCAGACCGGTCGGAAGTTCGCCTCATGAAAATGGAGCGCATTAGCGCGCCTGCCTTGCGGACGTCGAGGCCAACGCCTCGCGCACTTGCCGGATGCTCGCGGAGCCGGCGGCAGTCGTCACCAAGCCGGAGACGACGTGAGGCGTCTCGGATTATTGTTCCGTGTTTCGACTTGCGCGTGCCGCGTTTGAAGCGAGACGCCCACCGCCCGCTCCGGCAGAGGGTGGTTTTTACTTCTCCCCCTCGCTCCCAGCCCGTTGAATCCACGGCGTGTCTCGCGACTACCAACTCAACCGCTTCTCCACGCCCGTCGAGCTGCGGATTGACTACGCGCGCGAGCTCAACGCCCAGCAATACGCCGCCGTCACTGCTGAGGACGGCCCCGCGCTTGTCATCGCCGGCGCGGGCGCGGGTAAGACCCGCACGCTCACCTACCGCGTCGCGTGGCTCATCGAGCACGGCACGCCGCCCGACCGCATCCTGCTACTCACCTTCACGAACAAGGCCGCGAAGGAAATGATGCGCCGTGTCTCCGACCTGCTGGGCAACGACGTTTCCAACCTCTGGGGCGGCACCTTCCACTCCGTCGGCAACCGCATCCTCCGCAAGCACGCCGCCGTGCTCGGCTGGCGGCCCGACTTCACCATCCTCGACCGCGAGGACGCCAAGGATCTCCTCCAAGCCTGCGTGGACGAGTCCGGCATCGACGTGAAGGAGACGCGTTTTCCGAAGCCCGACGTGCTCGGCGACATCTTCTCGATGGCGCTGAACACGGGCCGCTCCATCGCCGAGACGCTGGCGCAGGACTACGACCACTTCGCGCCGCTGGTCGGCAAGATTGAGGACATCGCCGCCCGCTACCGCGCGCGCAAGCAAGCCACGAACGGCATGGACTTCGACGACCTGCTCACGCAATGGCTCGCCGTCCTGCGCGACTTCCCCGACCTGCGCGACTTCTACCAGCGCCGCTTCCAGTTCATCCTCGTGGACGAGTATCAGGACACGAACTCGCTTCAGGGCGAACTCATCGACCGCCTCGCCGCCGTCCACAAGAACGTCATGGTGGTGGGCGACGACGCGCAAAGCATCTACGCGTGGCGCGGGGCGAACTTCAAAAACATCCTCGAGTTCCCGCAGCGCTACTTCGGCTGCCAGACGTTCAAGATTGAGGTCAACTACCGCAGCACGCCGGAGATTCTTGCCTTCGCCAACGCCGCCATCGCGCCGAACATCCACCAGTTCCAGAAGGCGCTGGCTCCCGCGCGACCATCCGGCATGAAGCCCGTCGTGGTCGCGTGCATGGACGCGGGCGAGCAGGCCTCCTTCGTCGCCCAGCGCGCGCTGGAGCTGCGTGATGAAGGTATCCCGCTGAACGAGATGGCCGTGCTCTACCGCTCACACTTCCACGCGCTGGAGCTGCAGTTCGAGCTGACCCGCCGCAACATCCCCTTCAGCATCACGAGTGGCATCCGCTTCTTCGAGCAAGCCCATGTGAAGGACGTGGCCGCCTACCTCAAGCTCGTCCACAACCCGCAGGATGAAATAAGCTTCAAGCGCCTGGCGCGCATGATGCCGGGCGTGGGCGGCAAGAGCGCGGACAAGTTGTGGCAGAAGTTCAATGGCGAATGGCGAATGGCGAATAGCGAATCGGTGACGGCCGACGGCTCACGCGCCATTCACCATTCGCCATTTGCCATTTCCTCCCTCGCTGCTTCGCTCGCCCGCTGTGCCGCCGCCGTGCCGAAGAAGACAACCGTCGCCTGGGCGCAGTTTACCGCCACCATCGCGCAGCTCTGCGCGCCGGAACTGCGCGCCAAGACGGACGCCATGATTCGGCTCGTGTTGGAGGCGGGCTACGAGGACTACCTCAAGGCGACTTACACAAACTTCCGCAACCGGCTTGAGGACTTGGAGCAGCTCGCCGCCTTCTCGCGCCAGTTCCCGACCGTCGAGGACTTCCTCACCCAGCTCGCGCTGCTCACGAACGTCGAGGCCGAGGACGACAAACCGCGTGAGGATGACCACGAGAAGCTTCGCCTCTCGTCCATTCATCAGGCCAAGGGCCTCGAGTTCCGCGTCGTCTTCGTCATCATGCTTTGCGATGGACTCTTTCCTTCCTCGCGCTCGATGGATTCACCCGAGGGCGAGGAGGAAGAGCGCCGCCTCTTCTACGTGGCCGTCACGCGCGCGAAGGACGAACTCTACTTGAGCCACCCGCTCATGCGCTTCATCCAAGGCGGCGGCGATGCTCTGCAGCAGCCCTCCCGCTTCCTCGCCGACATCCCAGTGGAGCTGCGCGAGGAATGGAACCTCCGCCCGCACGCCCCCGCCACGGACTTCAGCGACATGGGAGAAACCAGCGAGCACAGCGAGGAATCGCCGTTCTGACGCGAGCGGAGCACGTCCGCTCACGTCCGCGCTCCATGAGTAGGCAAAGTAGTTGTTGTCAGAGCGAGCCGGGCAATTAATCTGCGACTATGAAGCCCGAATCACACCAACGCCCAACCCTGTCTTTACCGCAAATGATCGCCCTGCTGGCCGCCGCACCGCTGCTCGCGTTGGCCGCCGACTCGCAGGACGTGCAGCTCAAGCTGCTCTCGTCCGGCGGCGTGTCCAAGACGGGCGGCTACATGCCGCAGCGCCTCGCCATCTCTGCGGAGAAGCCCGACGGCATCAAGAAACTCCCCGCTGACCTCGCCGCCCCGCTCTTCGGAACGCTCAAGCTCGGCGCGAGTGATGCACCCACCAGCATCGCCGTCGTGCTGGATGAGCCGGAGGGCAAGCCCTCGCGCCTCTTCGTGGACGCCAACTCCAACGGCGACCTCACCGACGACCCTGCCCCCACCTGGACTCCGCGCACCGCCAAGGGCAAGGACGGCACCGACTTCACCACCTTCTTCGGAAGCGCGAAGGTGGGCGTGCCGCTCGGCAAGGAGAAGGCCGAGCTGAACTTCCAGATGCATCGCTTCGACAAGCGCGACCCGGGCCGCGCGGCGATGAATGGCTTCCTGTTCTACTACTCCGACTACGCGCGCGAGGGCGAGGTCACGCTCGGTGGCAAGACTTACAAGGCGCTGCTCGCAGACCGCATGGCCACGGGCGACTTCCGCGGCAAAGAAGCGGCCACATCGGGGGTGCAGCTGTTCATTGATGGCGATGGCGACGGAAAGTTTAACGCCAGCAGCGAAGCCCACGACGTGCGCCAGCCGTTCAACGTCGGCGGCCAGACCTATGAGATCGCCGGATTGACGGCGGGCGGCGAGTCCTTCCGCATCCAGAAGTCCGTCAAGGTCGTCGCCGAAAAGAAGTCCGCACCGCGGCCCGAACTGCTCGCCACCGGCAAACCCGCCACCGTCTTCAAGGCCAAGACCACCGAGGGCGTGGCGATTGATTTCCCCGCCAGCTACAAGGGCAAGATCGTCCTGCTCGACTTCTGGGCGATCTGGTGCGGCCCGTGCATCGGTGAGCTGCCGAACCTCACGGCGGCCTACCAGAAGTTCCACGGCCAGGGCTTTGAGATTCTGGGCATCAGCCTCGACCGCGCGGGCGACGAGAAGAAGCTCGCCGACTTCACCAAGGCAAAGAACATGCCGTGGCCGCAGGTCTTCGACGGCAAGTATTGGCAGGCTGAGGTCGCCCAGACCTACGGTGTGCGCTCCATCCCCACCGCCTACCTCGTGGATGGCGACACCGGCATGGTCATCGCGAGCAGCGGCCTGCGCGGCGCGCAGTTGGAGAAGACCATCGAGGCCGCGCTGGCGAAGAAGAGCGGGAAGTAAGCGGCGACCGGCTACAGGCCGACGCTTCGTCAGTTCACGAACGTCAGCTCGTTCGTCTCCAGCAGCACCTGCGCGAGTTTCTCCCACGGATAGAGCCGACGTGCGGCGATCGGGGCGACGAAGTCGCGCTGGGAGTTCCACTGCTTGCCCGTGGCCACGGGCGGAGTTTGCTTCGCGTCGAGTTCTCTGATGATGGCGGTCCACGTAAAGGTGTCGTTCACGCCCCCCAACCTCCCGTCCACGACGAAGTCAAGCGTGTCTCCCGCGTTCACCTTCACCCGGGGGACGACCATCGGCACCTCGCTGCGCAGCGCCACCCCGCGCGCGATGGAGCCTGCGCTGCTGAAGATTATCTGGCCTTGCACGCCATCGCTGTTCTGGCCGGTGTGCGCGAGCGATCCCTCGATGCTCACCAGCATATCGTCCATCGCAGTCCAGCGGCGGATGGCCGCCTGCGTGTAAGCCAGGCCGGGATGCCCGCCGTTGGCCGACAGGTGGAAGTTGCCCGCGCGCGAATCCGGGATGCGCGGCGTGGATTGGTAGAAGCGTGACTGCGGGCTGTAGAGCAGCGGCCAGAACGCGCCGACGCGACCGGTGCGGTTGTCCACGCTGCCGAGCCCGTATTCCCAAGGCGGCTGGCCGGGGAGCGGACCTTTGGGAGCGGACATTTCGCTGAAGAGGTAGTTGAGCGCGAGCTTGAGTTCCGTGTCTGTCGGCAAGCGTGAGTAGATGAGGCGGTAGAGCATCTTCACGCGCTCCAGGTCGTTGGGCAGGGATTTCAAATCGCCGCGCTGGACGGTGTTGCGCGCCTGCTCGATGACCAGCGGGCTGTTCATCATGAAGAGCGCCTGTTGCGGGACGACGGTGTTATTCCGCTGGCCGGTGCTGAGGTCGGGGTTCGCGAAGTCGAATGCCCCGAACATGTTCGGCAGGTTGGCGCGATCCACGAGCCCATACACACTGCGGCGGTCGGAGTATTCGCCGTCGGTGTCGGGGCGGTCGAGGCGCTCGCCGGGGCCGCCCATCTTGAAGTCCAGCTTGCCGCCGATGTGCAGCACGGTGTCGCGCAGCGCCTCGAACTCCAGCCGCCGCCGGTTCTGCTGCCAGAGCCAGCGGTTCTCCGGGTCCACTTGCGCGAAGCGCGGGTTGTCCTCGCTGCTCTGCTGCCACGCGTGCGAGAGCATCATGAGCTTCTGAAGTTTCTTCACCGACCAGCCGTTCTCCATGAACTGCCACGCGAGATAGTCGAGCAACTCCGGGTGCGTGGGCGGGTCGGAGCGGAGGCCGAAGTCATTCGCCGTCCGCACGATGCCCTCGCCGAACTGGTGGAGCCAGACGCGGTTCACCATCACGCGGGCGGTGAGCGGGTTGTCGGGCGAGGCGATTTCCTTCGCCAGCTCCAAGCGCCCACTGCCGTCGCGGAACGGCGCACGGTTTTCACCCGAGAGGATTTCGAGGAACTGGCGCGGCGCGTCCGGGCCACGGCTGCCGCGGTTGCCCTTGATGTAAACGTAGCTGTCACGCGGCTGCGGTGAGTCGTTGAGCACGACGGCGCGGGGCGGGGCGCCGGTGTGCGAGGTGCGGAGATCTTCAACCACGCGCGCGAGCCGCTGCTGCTCGGTGCGGACGGTGCCCAGGTTGCGGACGCGCGCGAGCGAGGCTTCGACCTTCTCGTCGGTGAAGAGATACGCGGGCGAGGCGGGGTCATGGAGGACGCGGCGGATTTCCTCCTGCGCCGCGTCGGCCAGGCCGGTGGGCGCGGCCGGGGCGTTTGTGCCGCCTGTGCGCACGCGATTGGCGTGCTGCGCGGCGAGCTGCCCCCAGCGCGTGTTGGCGTCCGTGAAGAGCCGCGCGAAGTTCGTCGCCACGACTGCGATGGAGCCGGGCGGCGAAGTGAGCGCGCGGGCGACCAGCGGATTGACGGGTTTGTTCGTCTCGCCACTCGAGCGCAGGCGGAGCGCGATGGGCGTGGCGGCCTTGAGGAAGTTCGTCGCCGGCAACGCGGCGAACTCGTGCCAGACGGAGAGCACGGGATGATGTGTGGTCTTCGCCTTGGCCAGCGCGTCCTTCCAGCCCGTGGCGACGGCGGGCAGCAGGTTGCGCCGCTGCATGAACTGGCCGAACGGCGTCGTGTTCGTCGGGTGGCCGAAGTCGTGGAGCGCCTTGAAGTAATCGTTGATGCGGAACACCAGCTCGGCGCGGGCGCGGGCGCGCAGGCCGTCCTCGAACTTCTTCAGCCCGTCCTCTGCCTCGGCGAGCGCCTTCTGGAACGTGCGGAACTCCGGCGTGTCCTTGTTGACGGGCAGCTCCGCTCCGTCGCGCGGCTCCGTGCTGCTCGCGAAGACCCCGTGCAGCGCATAGTAATCTTTCGTCGGGATGGGGTCGAACTTGTGGTCGTGGCAGCGCGCGCACGTCACGGACAACGCGAGGAAGCCCTTCGTCACCACGTCAATCCGGTCGTCAATCAAGTCGTCCGCGTTGTTGTTCAGCCGCGGGCCGAGCGTGATGAAGCCCAGCGCGGCCAAGTCGCTGCGCGACGGTTGAGAGTTGAGCGTTGAGCGTTGAGCGGGGGGCAGCTTCTCCGTAGCGGCATCGGCGGCTTTGGACTTTGGACTTTGGACTTTGGACTCCTCCTCGCCCACGAGGCGGTCGGCGGCGATTTGAAGTTTGGCGAACTGGTCGAAGGGGCGGTCGTCGTTGAAGGACTGGATGACCCAGTCGCGGTAGGTGTGCGAATGGAGGTAACGCGTCTCGCCGCGGTTGTTGTTGTTACGTCGGCCCGTCGTGTCGCCGTAGCGGGCGACGTCGAGCCAGTGACGACCCCAGCGCTCACCGTAGCGCGGCGAGGCGAGCAGGCGGTCTATGATTTTCTCGAAGGCTTGCGGCGATTCGTCGGCGAGGAAGTCGTCCACCTCCGCGAGCGTCGGCGGGAGGCCGGTGAGGTTGAACGTCGCGCGGCGGATGAGCGTGGTCTTGTCCGCGCGGGGCGAGGGCGTGAGCTGCTTGGCCTCCAGCGTGGCGAAGATGTAGTGGTCAATCGCGTTGCGCGCGAGCGGTGCCCAGTCCTTGCGGAAGTCGGGGATGAGGGGCTTGAAGATGGGCTGGAAGCTCCAGTGCTGCTTTGGGTCGGTGAGGGCCGCGCCGTATTTGTTCGGCGCGTCGGCGCGCGGGTCGGGCGCGCCCATGCGGACCCAAGCCTCGAGGTCGGCGATTTGCGCGGCGGGGAGTTTCTTGTCGTCCGGCGGCATCTGGAGATTGCTGTCGCGATAGCGGATGGCGCGGATGAGCGGGCTGCGGTCGGGGTTGCCGGGGAGGATGGCGGGGCCGGACTCGCCGCCCTTGAGCAGGCCGTCGCGCGTGTCGAGGCGGAGGCCGCCCTTGATACGGCCGCCCTCGGCGGAGTGGCACTTGTAGCAATCCTTGACCAGCACGGGCCGGATTTTCTTCTCGAAGAAATCGGTCTGCGCCGGCGTGAGCTTGGGCGCGGGCGCGGCGGGGAGGCGGGCGGCGAAGGCGAGCAGGCCGCAAGCGAGCGCGGTGGCGGGAAGGCGAAGCATCGGCATGGCGGCAATGAGGCTTTTGTTGCCAGCACCATGCCCGCCTGCTGGAAGAAACGCAACGGAGGGAAAGACCTGATACAGAAAGGTCAGCCAGACCCCGGACATCGCTGGCTCCTGCTGGCAGATTTCCCCCACCCCTCGAACGGCCGATGTATTGACTTTATGACGGTGAGGCCGGATAAGTTCCGGGTGCCAATGAAAGCAAACCATTCCAACGAGCCGCCGCGGATTCAGGCGGCTGGCTTCACCCTCATCGAACTCCTCGTCGTCATCGCCATCATCGCGATCCTAGCGGGGATGTTGTTGCCGGCGTTGTCGAGCGCAAAAAAGAAGGCGGCGGGAGCGATCTGTGTGAACAACAACAAGCAGTTGATCTTGGCCTGGCTACTTTACTCCGGGGATTTTGACGACCGGACGGCATACAACGGCGGCAGCCCCTTGTCGGGGAAAGACATCAACAACCCATCATGGGTAGCGGGCTGGCTTCAAATGAGCGTGGCCTCCGACAACGTCGACACGGATATGCTCATCGGACAGAACTACGTGCAGTTTGGGAATATCGGCTACGGATACCTGCGCAACGCCAAGAGCTACAAATGTCCCATGGACAAGACGGGCAACTCCGCCACGGGCATGGGTGGGGAGGCGCGGGTGCGCACCATTTCGATGAACAGCCGGGTAGGCTTCAACCAGCAGTTCAAACGGCAGGCGGATTTTGCCTCGGCCACCGGGCGTGATGGCACGTTGGTCTTCATTGAGGAACATCCGCAGAGCATCAACGATGGCTGGTTCGTGGTGAATCTGGCGGGCGACTCACCAGACACCCCCGGCAGCTACATCATCACCGACTATCCAGCGAGCCACCACGGCGGAGCTGGAGCAGTGGCCTTCAATGACGGGCACATGGAAATCAAGCGGTGGCAGGACGCCCGCACCACGCCTCCCATCACATCGGGCAATATTCCACTGGGAGTCGCCTCCCCCGGCAACCCCGACTGCCGGTGGCTCATGGATCATGCCCGGTAGCTCGTGTGAAATGACCGTGCGAACCCCCTCTCTTCTCGTCGCAACGTTGCTGCTCCTTCCTGCGGGTGCTGGGTCGGCCTGCCGAAAGCGCGGCTCGGATTCCTCGGCAACGAAGGGGGAGGTTGTATCTCAGCCGGGCGCTGCCACACCCAAAGCCACTGGCAACTCCGAGGCCCGCATTCCCACCCAAGGGGATATTTATCAGGCGACGCGGAAGTTCATGGACCGCACTCAGCGGCCCGCGAACACGCTTGAAGAGCTGGTGGCTGCTGGCCTCTTGGCCCCGCTCCCAGAGCCCCCCTTAGGCAAGAAGTATGTGCTGGACCAGCGCGCCGCAAACCTCCGGCTTGTGGACAGGTAACGGGCGGTTCGGTTTCACCTGCGGTTCGCGCGCGCGGAGACAACCAAAGCTTGAAAAGCCCCGCCCATCGGCTATCTACAGGCCCACGCTATGCCATCCTTCAGCTACGTCGCCCGTGAAGCCGCCTCCGGTAAGGAGATTCGGAACGTCATCGAGGCCAACACCGAGCAGGAGGCCATTGCCAATCTGCTGGGCCGCAACCTCCTTGTCGTCGCCATCCAAGAGGCCAGCGGCAAGAAGGGCAAGCCCACCAGCGGCGCGGTCCCATTGCAGGACTTGGTGATGTTCACCCGCCAGCTCGCCACGATGATTGACGCGGGCATCCCCATCGTGGGTTCCCTCCAGGGGCTGGC
>Ga0208960_1001573_pt1 | contig 12094 bp, 13 predicted proteins | sample GreLakmeON33MSRF_FD_187703 | JGI IMG/M metagenome (GOLD analysis project Ga0208960, IMG submission 187703) | Freshwater lentic microbial communities from great Laurentian Lakes, MI, USA - Great Lakes metaG ON33MSRF (SPAdes) | ecosystem: Environmental > Aquatic > Freshwater > Lake | place: Great...
CGCAATGCGTGCGCCACGTCGTCGGCGGTGCGCACGCCACCACCGATCGTGAGCGGAATGAACAGCCGTTCGGCGGTGCGACGCGCCACGTCGAGTAGCGTGGCGCGCTCTTCGGCGCTGGCCGAGATATCGAGAAAGGTGATTTCGTCGGCGCCTTCACGTTCGTACCGCTCCGACAATGCCACCGGATCCCCCACGTCGCGTAGCCCCTCGAACTGCACACCCTTCACCACCCGCGCGCCCTTCACATCAAGGCACACGATCACCCGTCGCGTCAGCATGCGATCACGAGTCCGTGATCTCGAGACGCACGCTGCCCTTCGTGCTGAACACGGCACCCGTTTCCACCAGTGCCTCGCGCAGCGCGAAGCCCAGCCCCTTGATGGCCGCCTCGATGATGTGGTGCTTGTCGACGCCGCGGATCACGCGCACGTGCAGCGTGGCCTTAGCGTTGTCGGCGAACGACCGCAGAAAGTGCTCATACAGCTTCGACGGCAGCTTGCCCTCGTAGTACGGACGGCCACCGATGTCGAGCACGACCTGCACCAGCGCGTCGTCCATCGGCACCGTACGCTCGCCGTAGCGAGCGCAGCCGGCGGGGGCAAAGGCCGCGACCGCTTGACCAAGCGTGATCGCCACGTCTTCGATGAGATGATGGCGCATGTCGCCGGTGGCCTGCACGCTCAGATCTACGCCCGCGTAGCGCGCGAAGGCCACCAGCATGTGATCGAGGAATCCGTCGCCGGTGGACACCGTGGCCACACCGGTGCCGGCGGTGATCGCCAGTCGGATCTGGGTTTCCTTTGATTCGCGAATCACCACAGTCATGAGCCGAACTCCTCTGCAAGACGGCGCGCATCAAGCGCGCCCGTGTAAAGCGCCATCCCGAGCACTGCACCAGACAGGCCACGGTGTTCCAGCGCGCGCATATCATCCAACGACGTCACTCCACCCGATGCGAACACCGGCCACTGGCTGGCGTCGGCCACATCCTCCATCAGTGGAAGATCGGTGCCCGCCATCAGGCCCTCGCGATGCACGGCGGTGACCAGCACGCCGGCCAAGGGCAGCTGCGCGAGCTCGGACACAAAATCGATGACATCAGTTTGAGAGGTCTCCGCCCAGCCACGCGTCACCACTTTCCGCTCGCGCACATCGGCCGCGATGATGAGGCGGCCGGGAAACTGCTCCGCCATCTCACGGCGCCAATCTTCGTCCTCGATGGCGCGCGTGCCGACCACCACCCACGATGCGCCTTCGTCAAGCAGACGTTCGATCCGCGATTCATCACGCACCCCGCCACCGACTTGAATCGGTACCGTAGCATCGCGCAGAATCTCGCGGATCACCTCATGATTGTGTCCACGCCCGGTGGCCGCGTCGAGGTCGACCACGTGCAAGCGGGTGAAGCCAATGCGCACCCACTCGGCAGCCACGGCCGCCGGATCATCGAGGCGCACGCGCTCGTCGTTGTAGTCTCCACCAACCAGCTGAACACACTTGCCACTACGTAGATCCACCGCGGGTACAGCAATCATGACGCACTCCTGAGGGAAGCGGCGAACTGCAGGAACTCACGCACGAACGCCACGCCAGGGGCACTCGACTTTTCTGGATGAAACTGCGTGCCGATGATGTTGCCGCGTCGAACGGACGCGGGAAAGCGGTCGCCATCATGTTCGCTCCACGCGCTCACGAATGGCAGATGGTCGGTGGTGGGACGACAGACGAAGCTGTTGGCGTAATACGCCACCGATAGCTGTGAGGCCACCAGCAATGGATCGGTGATGTCGTCGAGACGGTTCCAGCCGATCTGGGGAATCTGGGTAGCGTGTAGCTTGGTCACTCGACCGTCCAGCACGCCAATGCCACGCCCCGGACCCTCGTCGCTGCCGTCGAAGAGCAGCTGCATGCCCAGGCAGATGCCGAGCGCCGGCAATCCGGACAACAGCGCGTCGCCCATCACCTCTCGACCGGGCGCGAGCCGTTCGGCGGCCGGGGCGAAAGCCCCAACGCCGGGCAGGATGAGAGCGTCGGTATCGCGCACGGCGCGTATCGGATCGGTTTCCACGTGCACCACCGCGCCGACTGTTTCGACCGCTTTCACCAGCGAGTGCAGATTGCCGGCACCATAATCGAACACCGTGACCCGTAGCGGCACACGCGATTCTGCAACGTGCGTCACGCCGACCTCCGTGTGGTCATCACCGCATCGAATGCCGCGAGAAAGCGCTCGAGCAGCGGCCACGGTCCAACGCTGATGCGCAACGCATCACCGATGTGTGGCAGTCCGGGAAAGGGCCGGACCGCCACCCCCAGTTCGCGCAGGGCGAGTCCGACGTTCACACAGTCCGGTACCGGCACGCAGACGAAATTCGCATGCGACTCCAGTGGGGCGAATCCGCGCGTACGCAGCTCGCCGGCCAGCCGCTCGCGCAGCGTGACGGCCAGCGCGATGTGCTCGTTCACCCACGGCATGTCGTGCTGCAACGCCGCCAGTGCCGTCTGTTCGGCCATCGCGTTCAGCTTGTACGGTCCTCGCGACTTTTCTACTTCCATGACCAGCGACGGCTGTCCGATGGCGTAGCCGATGCGCAGCCCCGCCAGTCCGAATGCTTTCGACATCGTGCGGATCACCAGCAGCCGATCGTGTTGCTTGACCAGATCGATCGACGACACGCCGGCGAACTCGGCGTACGCTTCATCGAGAAACACCACGCCCGGCGCGTCGCGTAGCGCGCGCTCGATGGTGTCGCGAGCCAGCAGCGCCCCGGTGGGATTGTTCGGCGAGCAGAGGTACAACAGCTTCGGCTTCGTGGCGAGCAGGGCATCGATGTCGGGCTGATGCGACGGCCGTTCCACACACCCCGCGTACGCGAGCGCATTCATGCGCGCGAAGATCGGAATCATTGCAAACGACGGCTCCGGTCCTGCCACGAGATCGCCCGGTTCACCGAACGCGCGCATCGCGCTGTCGAGAATGTCATCGGAGCCGCAGCCGGTCACGATCATGTCAGGCGTTACGCCCAAATAATCGGCCAGCGCCTGCTTGAGCTCCGCCGCGTACAGCGTGGGATAGCGCGTAATGCGTGACACCGGCATCTCGCGCCACGTGCGCTCCGCTGCTGGCGGCATCCCCCACAGATTCGTGTTGTCAGTGAGATCGAGATCGACCGGTGCGCGCTTCGGATCGTACAGCGGCACGGCATCGTACGCCGCGCGTGCCACGACCAGGCGTTGCGAATTGTCCGTCATGCGCTCACTCATGCGCTCACTCATGCGCCCACACTCCACGCGCGTGCGGCCGCGGCGTGCGCCGGCAACCCTTCGGCGTCGGCGAAGGCACCGACGTCGTGCGCAAGACTGGCGGCGGCCGCCGGCGACACTTCCTGCCACGTGGTCCACCGCACGAAATCCAGCGTGGACAGACCCGAGTAGCTGCGTGCCGCACCAGCCGTGGGCAGCACATGGTTGGCGCCGGTCATGTAATCACCAAACGCCACCGAACTCGACTCACCCACGAAGATCGTGCCGGCGCTGCGCAGCGCCGCGAGCGTATCGGCACGCACCGCGGCATCAACCACGAGCAGCAGGTGCTCTGCCGCCCATTCATTGGAGAACGCCACGCCATCGGCGATCGAGGCCACCGACACGATCGCGCCGCGCGCGGCCAGCGACTCGCGCACGATCTGCGCCCGCGGGGCCTGGGCGATTTGGGCGAGGGTCTCGACTTCCAGCGCATCGGAGAGCGCCGAGACCTGCGCCGGCGTGCCAACCAATACGGCCATCACGGCCGCGTCGGGGTCGTGCTCGGCTTGTGCCATCAGCTCGCGCGCCAGCGCGGTCGGGTTGGCGGTGTGGTCGGCCAGGATCAGCAGTTCGCTGGGGCCGGCCGGGGAATCGATCGCCACGTCGGCCACCAACTGCAGCTTGGCTTCGGCCACGAACGCGTTGCCCGGACCCATGATCCGGTCTACCCGCGGCACGGTCGCGGTACCAATCGCCATGGCGGCGATCGCACCGGCTCCGCCCAGGGCGAACACTCGGTCCACTCCCGCTAAGGCGGCGGCCGCCAGCACGACCGGCGACGGCAGCCCATCGGGGCCCGGTGGCGAACAGACCACCACCTCACCCACCCCAGCCACTCGGGCCGGGATTGCGCCCATGAGGAGTGAGCTCGGATAGGCGGCCCGTCCGCCCGGCGCGTAAATCCCGACGCGTCCGAGCGGGTCCGGGCGCCGTCCCACGCGGATACCGGGTTCGGGCGAGCACTCGGTGGCCACCGGGCGGAAGGCCTCGTGCACGGCGGCAATGTTGCGTGCCGACCGCTCGAGCACACGACGTAACTCCGGATCCAGCGCCGCCAGCGCCGCGTCCCATGTCACGCGCGGCACTTCGATGGCCGGCAGTTCGACCCGATCGAACTCACGGGCGAAGGCGACGAGCGCGGCATCGCCTTCTTCGCGAACGCGAGCGATGATCGCGGTCGTTCGGCTACGAACGGTCGCGTCGCCGGTTGACGAGCGATCTACGATGGCCCGACGGGTCGCGGCATCGAGGGCCGCGAGCGGTCCGCGCGCCCGCAGCCCAAGCGCAGAGGCGGTGGTCACGGCACGAGCCTTTCGATACGGGTCACGAGGATGCCTTCGCCGCCGAGGGCTCGGAGTTGCGAGATGGTGCGATAGATCGTGTCGGCGCTGACCACGGCGTGCACGGCCACGTACTTCCCGTGGTCGGCGATCTCGATGACCGTCGGCCCGTTGAGGCCGGGAAGCACGGCGCGCACCTCTTCGAGCGCCGCGCGCGGCACGTTGGCCATGAGATACCGTTGGCCTCGGGCCCGGATCACCGACCCGAGGGCGGTGACCAAGTCGTTCAGCTCCTGCTGGCGCGACGGATCGCCGTTGCGCGGACCGTTGATCGCCGTGACGAGATGGGCGCTCGACTGCATGACCGTCTCGATTTCCCGTAGCCCGTTCATCTTGAGCGTCGAGCCGGTCGACGTGAGGTCGACGACGATGTCGGCAATGCCCAGGTGGGGCGCGATTTCGGCGGCTCCGGACACCGGCACGACGTCCACGGGGCGACCGCGCGACTCGAAAAAGGTGCGCGTGATGCGCGGGAAGACCGTGGCGACGCGGGCCGCCTTTCCGTCGGCGCCGATGTCCTCGATGGCGCGAATGCCCGAGTCGTCCTTGGCGGCCACCACGAGGCGGCACTTGCCGAACCCGAGGTCAAGGTGTGAGCGGAGGTCGCGTCCCGACTCCTTGACCAGATCCATGCCGGTCACGCCCACATCGGCGGCGCCGTCGGCCACGAACTCCGGGATATCCTGGGCGCGGACGAAGATGGCTTCGAACTCTCCCCCCAGGGAGGCCGTGAGGGCGCGCTCCCCCGATGAGCGGACCTCGAGTCCGGCGTCGTTGAACAGCTCACGGGTGTCTTCACTTAGGCGCCCTTTGTTGGGCAGCGCGATTCGTAGCATGACGGTCTGGGATAAAGAGAGCAGGACTGAAAAAACAAACGGCCCGTCCGGAAGGGACGGGCCGAGGATCGCTTGGGTGCTTCGGGATCAGCGCGCTGTGCTGGTCACCGTGGCATGCACGAAGCGCCCCGACCCGTGTGGCCGTGGCTGCGATGTGCATGATGGTGGCTGGCGCTCTGCATAATGAAAGGAGGCTAGCGGAGGCCCAGACGCCCGTCAAGGAGGAAAAATCGGAGGGCCCTTGGCGTTGGACGGGCTTGTGAATAACTTCACAATGCTCGTAGGGCCCTACGAGTACAGGATTCGTCCTGTCGAATGGTAAAAATTTTCGATCAGGCTCACAGGAGGCCTCTCGACATGCGGTTTCTCGGTTTTGCAGTGGTAACTGGCGCGGCAATCATGCTCGGCGCTTGCGGTGGAGAGAAGGCAGCCACGACGGATTCGGCGGCGGCTCCGGCGGCTGAAGCAGCAGCGGCTCCGGCTGAAGCGGCTCCGGCGGCGGGCGCGATGGCCCCGATCACGGGCACCACGCATGAAGTGAAGATGATCGGCGACGGCGCTGGCTACCGTTTCGAGCCGGCCAACCTCACGGTTGCGGCTGGCGACGGCGTCAAGTTCACGTTGGTCAGCGGTGGCCCGCACAACGTGGCGTTCGACGGCGCGGCGATCCCGGCGGCCGGCAAGGCGGCCCTTATGGCTAACATGCCGGAGCAGGCTGGTGAGTTGTCGGGCAAGATGATGCTCAACGCCGACGAGAGCTACACGGTCTCGTTCGCGGGCGTCGCGGCTGGTGACTACCCGTACTTCTGCACGCCGCACCTTGCCATGAACATGAAGGGCGTGATCACGGTCAAGTAATTCGAACGGTCTCCGTTCGGCAGGAAAACGCGGGGGCTGGCGAACATCGCCAGCCCCCGCGTTCGTTTGCCCAGGTTCAGGTCGATGCTTTCCACGGCGCGCGGTCTGTGGCGCGGCGCGCGGTCGTCGGCTAGTCTCCGAGTCATGTGGGCCGATACGCTGTTGTCACTCGAACGGGGTCACCTGATCCGCCTCGCGCTGTGGGCCGGCGCGTGTGTGTTGAGCGGGACGTCGCTGCTGGCGTGGTTGATGGTGCGTCGCACCACGGCGCCGCTGTTGCGGCATTTTGCCGTCCAGACGGCAGCGTGGGGGGCGGTCAACCTCGCGATTGTCGCGTGGGCGTGGCGCGGACTCGCGTTTCGCGACTTCGCCGGCACGCAGCGTCTGCTAAACGTGCTCTGGCTCAACACCGGTCTCGACGTGGGGTACGCCGCGGTGGGTGTCACGCTGGCGCTCGCGGCATGGCGGTGGGGACAGCGCCCTGGCGGTATCGGGGCCGGCCTGGGTGTCGTGGTGCAGGGCCTCGCCCTCGCGTTGCTCGACCTCCGCCTCATCGCAGCCATCGGTCCGCTGCAATAATCGGCAGCGCGTCCATCGGTTCTTTGCCCGCCGGCACTTCGTCGTCTCCTCTTTCGTTGGCCTCGCATGGAACCCGTGATCCCCGATCTTCGCGCCGAGCCGCGTGCGAGCGCGTATGCGCAGTTGCTCGAGATGCAGTCGTTGCTGCTCGCGGGCAGTGACGATGCGATCGCTGGTATGGCGACGGTCAGCGCGCTGTTGCACCACGCGTTCGGTCATCTGTGGACCGGGTTCTACCGCGTCGTCGAGCCGGGACGACTGCTGCGTGTCGGCCCGTATCAGGGGTCGCTGGGCTGTCAGGAGATCGCATTCGGACGTGGCGTGTGCGGCACGGCGGCGGCCGAACGCCGCACCGTGGTCGTGGCCAACGTGCATGACTTCCCGGGACACATCAGCTGCGATCCGCGATCGCAGAGTGAGATCGTGGTGCCGGTGTTCGACGCCTCGGGGGCGTTAGTGGCCGTGCTCGATATCGACTCAGCGGTTCCGGCTGCGTTCGGAGAGGCCGATCGCGAGGGGCTCGAACAGTTGGTGGCTTGGTTCGCCCGCGCGACGTACGTTCCCGTCCCTTCCTGACTCCTCAGTCGCCCCGTCGATGACCGGCTACTCCGATCGGATCAACCACGCCTTCGCCTTCGCGGCGAAGCACCACGATCAGCAGGTCCGCAAGGGCACGCGGCTCCCGTATCTCACGCATCCCGCGAACGTCGCGATCATTCTCACCCGCTATGGGTGCAACGAAGACGCGGTGGTTGCGGGCATCTTGCACGATGTCGTGGGCGACTGCGTTCGCAATGGCTGGACGGGTAGCATGCTCGACGAGCGCATTGGCGCCAAGTTCGGCACCAGCATGCTCGCACTGCTGCTGTCCGTCACGGAGCGTCGCATCGACGATGACGGTGTCGAACTCTCGTCGGACGATCGCAAGGACGACTTCCTCGCGCGGCTTTCGCTCGCGAGTGCAGATGCGCTCTGGGTCTGCGCCGCCGACACGGTGCACAACGCCAACTCCATTCTCTCCGACCTGCGCCGCACGTCCTTTCCCGAAACCGTGTGGGGGCGCTTCGCCGCCGGACGCGAGGGCACGGTGCGCCAGTATGCACGCGTGAGCGAGCGACTGCGCGAGATCGGGTTCACCGCCCCGATCGTGGACGAACTCGCGCACGCCGCCGCGGAGTTGGGCCGGATCTAAGTGTGCGTGCGGCGACATCGAAACGACCGGAGCAGCGGTAGCACACCGCTTATCCGTGTCGTTTCTGTTTCACATCCGCGTCATCCGTGTTCTGGCCGTAACAATCCATCCGCCCACACGGCGTCACACGTTTACGCGCCGACCGTCGTGCCGTAACTCGTCTGGACGTAGTTCTCGAGAATCACCAGGAATTCCTCGACGATCTTGTCGCCCTTGAGCGTGGTGAAGAGCTTGCCGTCCACGTACACCGGCGCCTTCGGCTCTTCGAACGTGCCCGGTAGCGAGATGCCGATGTTGGCGTGCTTGGATTCGCCCGGTCCATTCACCACGCAGCCCATCACGGCGACCTTCATCTCCACCACGCCCGGACGCGACTCACGCCACACCGGCATCTGCTCGCGCAGGTAGCCCTGAATGTCTTCGGCCATGTGCTGGAAGAACGTGCTCGTGGTACGGCCACAACCCGGGCAAGCGGTGACCTGCGGGGCGAAGGAACGCAGCCCCAGTGACTGCAGAATCTGCTGCGCCACGAACACTTCTTCACGACGATCGCCGTTCGGCTTGGGTGTGAGCGACACACGGATCGTGTCGCCGATGCCTTCGCTGAGCAGGATGGCCAGTGCCGTGCTGGAGGCCACGATACCTTTGGCGCCCATGCCCGCTTCGGTGAGGCCCAGGTGCAGCGGATAGTCGCAGCGCTTGGCAAGACGACGGTAGCACTCCACCAGATCGGGCACGACGGAAATCTTCGCACTCACGATGATCTTGTCGTGACCGAGCCCCACTTCTTCGGCGAGTGCCGCCGAACGCAGGGCACTCTCGAGCATGGCGTCCATGTACACGTCCTTCGCGGCGCGCGGCTCGGCCGACTTCGCGTTGGCGTCCATCATGTCGGTGAGCAGGTTCTGATCAAGCGACCCCCAGTTCACCCCGATGCGCACCGGCTTGTCATGATCGATCGCCGCCTGCACGATCGTCGTGAAATTCGTGTCGCGATGCTTCGTGCCGACATTGCCCGGGTTGATCCGGTACTTGTCGAGCGTGGCTGCGCACTGCGGGTACTTCGCGAGCAGGAGGTGCCCGTTGTAGTGGAAGTCGCCGATAAGTGGGACATTCAGCCCGCGATCTTCCAGTCGCTGCCGGATCTCGGGGACGGCCTGTGCCGCTTCGTCGTTGTTGACGGTGATCCGCACTTTCTGCGAACCAGCCTCGAACAGTGCGGCGACCTGATCCGCCGTGCCGGCGGCATCCGCCGTATCGGTGTTGGTCATCGACTGCACCACGATGGGCGCGGAGGAGCCGACAGAGACACCGCGCACCTTGGTGGTGACGGTGGGACGACGAGCGCTAAAGCCGTGAACGGAAGACACCATTGAACCCGGTTGAGAGTGGCAGCCGTAAGGTAGCGCGGGCAGGGTCTCCTCCCCAAGTTCCCACCGCCGGCCAACTGTCTCGCGAGTCGGCCCTGTGTTGCACTCACAACCCCGTGGTCGCCGTGTCCGATTCTACTTCGCCGTCCGAGTCGTCCGAGGGAGCCCCCGACCGCCCGATGGCCGCCCTCGCGTCCAAGCCCCGCCGGTCATTTTTGCGGCGGCACTGGCTGGCGGTCGGTGTCCTCGGGGTGTTCGGCCTCCCGGCGCTCGGGTTCGCCCTCTGGGCTACGATCGCGCTCAACTGGAGCTACTCCAGCGGCAAACGGGCCGGCTACGTCCAGAAGATCTCCCGGAAGGGATACGTCTGTAAAACTTGGGAAGGCACCCTCTACACCGACATCGCCAAGGGCTTCCGGTCGGACAGTTTCTCGTTCACGGTGCGCAGCGATTCGCTCGCCCACGTGATCGAGACACTCAGCGGCAAGAGAGTTGCGATGGACTACGAGCAGCACATCTCCGTGCCGACGTCCTGCTTTGGTGATACGGAGTACTTCGTGACCGGGGTGAGTGTGCTTCCGGAGTAGCAGGAGAGTCGCACGAGAGTCGTACGAGGTCAGTGGGGCTGCAGCACGGCCCGCGCCGCATCCTGTCCGCCGCGCGCGGCCCCTTCGAGGGAGCTGGAGTGCAGCACTTCGCTGGCGCGCCACAAGCCGGGAATACCACACGCAATCGTCGGGCGGTGGTCTCGCCATCCGGGTGGTTGCGCGAACTGGGCGTAGGGCACGCGCCAGATCGCCGCGCGCGTCAGCGATGCGGTTTTGGCGTCGGCGGCGGTATCGCCGCCGGCCTTCGCCATGGCAGCCAGCTCTCGGCGCGCCGCCGATTCCAGATCCGCATCGCTTCGATCGGCCGCGTCACCCACGGCGCTGGCCGCAATCAACGACACACCACGCGGCGCATATTCCGGCGCGACATCGGTGATCGTCACGGCGTGACTTATGACGGCCGACGCGTCGGCGTTGAGCCAGAGCGCGCGACCGGGAATCGGCGACGCCCCGCTCGTGGTGAAGTACACCGTGGTGGTTCCGCGTGCGCCCGACGGCGTCGCGATCTGCACGCCAGCCGTGGCCGCGAGTCGGGCCGCCGCCGGCGCATCCGTGGCCATGATGACCTGCGCGGCGGGCAGCATATCGCCGCTGGCCAGCACCACGCCCGTTACGCGCCCTTCGTACACGGTGAGCGCGTGCACGCCGACATCGGTGCGCACCGAACCCGCCGGCAGTTGTGCTGCCAACTGCTTCGTGAGGGCACCCATGCCGGCCGCGGGCACGACCGTATCGCCCTCGGCCAGCATCTTAAACGTGAACAGCAGCACCGACGCACTCGTGGCCAGTGTGCGATCCAACAAAATGCCGCCGTAAAACGGCGCGAAGAATCCGTCGATCACCGACGGGCTAAAACCGCGCGAGGCCAAGAAATCGCGCGTCGTCACGCCGGCGAAGCGCGCCGTGAAGCACTCGTCGATGGAGAGCTGCTGCGCGAAGCGACGCAGCGCCAGCAGTCGGAGCTTGTCACTCAGCGGCACGGCGCGCGCCATCACGGTATCGATCAATAGCGATGGGTCGCTGAGCGCATCGCCGATCAGTGAAGCCCGGCCATCCAGCACGATGCGCGCGGCCGGCAGGAATTTGCGCGTGGCGAGGGCGTCGAGATCGAGGTAACGGCGCAGCGTGGGATACGCCGTGAACAGCACCTGAAAGCCGTGGTCGAAGACGAGGCCGTCGCGAGTCGTGCTGCGCACCCGCCCGCCCACCTCCGGCGCAGCATCGAGCACCAGGATGGGCCGACCGGCGCGATGGATCTCAATCGCACAGATCAGTCCGGCCACGCCGGCCCCGACAATGATGATGGGAGCAGTCTGGTCAGTCATGCTTTTGAACGGTGGCGGAACGTAGCGATCAACAAGTATCCCCACAGGCATAACAGCGCGACGAGTCGCGGAGTTGCCTGTTTCGGGTGTTATGTGTTCCTCACGTCACGCGACGCCGAGCAACCCCGTGACATCGGCCAACCGATTGACCGTGACCACGGCCCCAGCGGCGCGCAGGCGGCTGGCCGACACGATCTCGGCGTAGCCAATCACCGTCATGCCGGCGGCGGTCGCGCCCTGCACGCCGAGCGGACTGTCCTCCACCACGATCGTGCGCGCCGGATCGAAGCCGAGGGCCCGCGCAGCGTGCAGGAACAGATCGGGGGCGGGCTTAGGCTTGCCTACGTCGACGGCCGAGAAGCGCTTGCCTTCAAAGCGATCGAGCAGCCCTGTTTTGCCCAGTGTCGTGCGCATTTTCTCGTGCTCGCCGTTGGACGCCACGCCGTAGCGCATCCCCGCGGCGTCAAGCGCATCGAGCAGTGCCACAATGCCATCAACCGATTCGAGATCGCGCTGCAGCGCCACCGTGACATTCGCGGTGAAGCGCGCCAGCAAGTCATTGGGTGGCGCGTGGCCCATCATTTCGGCGACGATCTCGACGCAGCGCGGCATCGAGTTGCCCATGAAAATGCCGAGCGATTGCTCCATCGTCATGGGTAGACCGATCTCGGTGAGCG
>Ga0208960_1001574_pt1 | contig 12093 bp, 12 predicted proteins | sample GreLakmeON33MSRF_FD_187703 | JGI IMG/M metagenome (GOLD analysis project Ga0208960, IMG submission 187703) | Freshwater lentic microbial communities from great Laurentian Lakes, MI, USA - Great Lakes metaG ON33MSRF (SPAdes) | ecosystem: Environmental > Aquatic > Freshwater > Lake | place: Great...
TCGGTGGAATCTCAATTGACCCAGAGCAACATATTGTGACAATTCGTGGCGAAGTTACGAAACTTCCTCTCAAAGAGTTTGAATTGCTTTACATTTTGATGTCTAACGCCGGGCGAGTGTTGACCCGTGAGACACTGATTGATCGAGTTTGGGGCACCGACTATTTTGGTGACACTAAAACTTTGGATGTCCATGTCAAACGGCTGCGTGCCAAGATCGAAAAAGAGCCTGCCGAACCACAACTTGTTGTGACCATCCGCGGACTTGGGTATAAATACGAGAAAATAGTCGCATAGCATTTTCAAATTCTGGGCTCGCTCCCGCATCTCCACTTAGACGACTCGGCCGCGTTCACGCACTCATCGCGTGTGGTGAAGCGTCGTTCGCGATTGCTCTTGCAGATTCGCTATTTTTATCAATTAGCCCGGATGCTGCACGCAGCAAAGTTCTCTTATTTTTAGCGATCAGTCTCGCTCCGTTTGCCGTGATCGCACCATTTATTGGACCAGTGATTGATCGTGTCCCTGGGGGAAGAAGATTCACAGTTTTAATCGTTAACTTTTTGCGATGCATAACTATTGTTGCGATGATTCCGCGGATCAACTCAGTTGCGTTATTTCCACTCGCTTTTATTTCATTGGTTCTTGCGCGAACATACTCAGTTAGCAAAACTGCGCTCGTTCCAACACTTGTTGACGATGACGAGGAGTTAGTCGCAGCCAACGGCAAATTAGGTTTACTTGCAGGATTAATTGGATTTGCAGCAGTAGCCCCAGCAGGACTATTGCAACTAATTGACTCGCGCGCGACGCTAACTATGTCGGCAACAATGTTTGCTCTTGCAAGTTTGGCTTCGCTTCAGTTACCTCGCCATGTTGCTACAACACCAAGGACAACAGAACTTGCCGAAATAAAAGAATTACATCGCTCCAGTATTCGGGATGCGGCGTTGTCGATGATGTTACTGCGGGGCGTTGTTGGGTTTTTATTTTTTCATGTTGCTTTTTGGCTGCGTGATGAGCAAGCAGGAACAATGTGGTTTGCGCTGGCGCTAGGCCTCTCGTCGTTGGCGACAATGCTGGCAAATGCGGTCTCGCCATTAATTCGTCGTTTAATTTCTGAGCGAACAATGATGAGTTCTTCGTTACTGGTTATCGGTGTCACCGGGATAATTGCAGGAATATTCGGCGGTATTGCTTCGGGGATTATTTTGATCGCTGTTGCCAACGGGGCTGGTTCAATCGGCCGATTGGCTTTTGAATCAATAATTCAACGCGAGGCCCCCGACGCCAATCGAGCAAGGGCTTTTGTTAAATTTGAGACGAGAAACCAACTTGTCTGGGTTAGTTGTGGCTTAGTCTCTGTGGTTTTTACTTTTCCGGGTGCAGTTGGCTTTGCAATCGTTGGAGTTGCTTGCGCGATCGGCTCAATATTTTTTATCGCATCAAACAAGGCTCGGCCTAGTAATTAATTCTCTCCAGCCATAATCCTGGGGCGATTAGTTCATTCGGGGTTGGTAAATTTCCTGGCTTCGCCCACATACCCGAGAGTGCTTCAAAACCAACTCGCTCAATGACGCCGGCGATGAATGCATGACCATCATCAAGTTGAGATTTTGTCAGTCGTAAACCAAGAAGCTGCTCAACAAATTGGTCTTGTGTGCGTGCCTCAACGCGTCGTCTGCGCACTGCTTCTGCAATTTGTGTGCCTGTTCCGATTATTCGCGTTGCAATAATGTCAACAACATAATCAACATAACTAACAATTGCGCTGATCATCGCATCAAGTTTTGGCGCAAGTTTCTCTTGTTCTTGAGATCGCGAAGCACCAAGCAGAATTGTTGGGTCGCCGAGTAGCCGTTGCATCATTACAGCAGGATCGCTACTGGTGATGTCGATTTTGCTCAGGCGTTCGGCGAGTGCATCGGGATTGGGTTTGAAGCCAGCAACATGGGCTTTGACTGCAGCAATAATCGTTTCACGCACATGAGAGACATTAAATATTGCGTGAAATGTCAACTCTTGTACGATCAGCCACATCTGCATGTCGGCAATGTTGATGCTCCAATCTGTTGCAAATTCTTCACAGTTCTTTTCGACGAACAGCAATTGTGTTTGTGGTTCGCGTGGAAGCGGCAAATCATATTGCCCAAAGGCCCTTAACGAGAGTTGGCCGATCATTGATCCGATGGACATTCCGAGCATTGCCGGTGCCATCATCTTGACGAGATTGCCGAGCATCGCATTTAATTCGGCTGATTGGTTCGAACCTTCGTGATGGTCTTGTGGTTGCGTTGAGTCATTTTTCGTCTGGTTAGAAATAGAAGTTGCAAACTCTGTAAACAGTGGCTTGTATGCAGAAATTGTGTGATGCACCCACATTGATCTGTTTACGACTTCGATCTCGGGCAAGTTACTGTTACTCGTCGATTTCACAGTCGCCAGACCTGTTACATCACGAACATGCATGTCAGCAACTGCAGCAATTTTTTGGATAGCGATTCGAACTGCTGGGTCAACATTTGCTTCGCTGGATGCGCCTGATGTTGTATTTGTCGATGAGCTAGTTGCGGTACTCAATGCGAACTGGCGCGCCATATCCCACTGAACTGGCGCTTGACTTGATAACGCCTTCATGATTTCTGAAAAAAAAGGTATTTCTGGCATTGGTTGCTCATTGGGATCTTGAGACATGGACTGATGCTACGCAGACCGTACACTGAAACAGATGTCAGATAAGCAAATCCTCGACAATGAGGGCACTTGGCTTGAATTAACTGATTCCAAACTCAATGTTGGTGCGGTTTACGATTGGGCAACATTGCCGTCGTGCGGCGCAGTGGTTGTATTTTCAGGCACTGTTCGAAACCACGCAGACGGACGCGCAAATGTAACTTCGTTAACTTATGAAGCGTACGACAACCAAGTAATTTCGAAATTAAAACTAATTGTTGATGAGATGCGTACAAGGTGGATCGATCTTGGTCGCATTGCTTTGATTCACCGAGTTGGTGAACTTCTAGTAACTGAGTCATCGGTACTAGTTGCCGTTTCGTCGCCCCATCGCACAGAGTCATTTTCGGCGGCGCGTTTTGCGATAGATACTCTAAAACTAACTATCCCAATCTGGAAGCAAGAACACTGGAAAGACGGCAGTGACTGGGGAACGAATAGTCAAGACATATCTTCAATTAAAAAGAACAACTCAGTAGAGAGTTCGATCTCCTGAGATGATTGCCGCTTCATCGCTCGCGGTTTTCTTCGCTGCAATTTCTATTGTTAGCGCTTGCACTCTTGCATATATTCTTTTGACCCAAGAAAAGAAAGCCTATGATCCACACGGACCAGGGGCATTTCATCGCCACATTGAGGCACTTTCAGATATTTCGCGTGGAAAAACCCGATCTCAGTCTCGTGAAATGCAAGATCCAACCGGAAGAAATAATTAGTCATGACAAGAAACCTTGCAATTGATTTAGGAACCGCTAACACCTTGGTCTACAAAGAAGATGAAGGAATTGTTATCAACGAGCCGTCTGTGATTGCTGTCAACCGACGGAGTGGCGAAGTACTCGCAACCGGAAAAGAAGCGTGGGAGATGATTGGGAAAACGCCCGGAAACATCGTGGCGGTGAGACCGTTGCGTGGTGGCGCAATCACTGACTTTGAAGTCACCGAGAAAATGATTCGTTTGTTGTTGCAACGTGCGGGTGTTTCAAGATTTTCGCGACCAAAAGTTTTGATTTGTGTGCCATCAGCGATTTCAGAAATTGAGCGCCGTGCAGTTACAGATGCAACTCGTCGAGCCGGCGCTGCTGATGCACAATTGCTTGAACAGCCGGTGGCGGCCGCAATTGGAGCGAACCTACCGATAACAGAACCAGTTGGAAATATGGTGATTGATATTGGCGGAGGAACCACTGAATCTGCAGTGATCAGCATGGGTGGAATTGTTGCGCTTGAGGCTGTGCGAGTTGGAAGCTTTGATGTTGACGCCGAGATTCAGGCCCATGTGCGCCGTAGTCACGGGATCGCGATTGGTGAGCGCACTGCAGAACAAATTAAAATATCAATAGGTAGCGCAATGCCGATGCCTGGTCTCCCAGACGCCGAGGTGCGAGGACGAGATTTGGTTTCTGGTTTGCCAAAGACAATTATTTTGACTGCGACTGAAATTCGTGACGCAATAAATCCGGTAATCACAAAAATGATCGACTCTGTTATCAAATGTCTCGGAGATGCACCCCCAGAATTGGCCCAGGACTTTCTTAAGCGCGGAATGTATGTGGTTGGTGGGGGAGCGCTTCTTAAAGGAATGCCAGAACGCATCGCACTTGAGACACAGGTTCCCGTTGTTTTATCTGAAGACGCACTTGAAGCAGTTGTACTCGGTGCGGGTGCTTGCGTTGAACGATGGTCTGAGATGCGAATGTCGTTCATGGACTCTCGTCGAGAGATCATTCACTAGTCAACGAGTCGTGTTAGCCCCTCTTGGGCAACCGTGACAACAAGTTCGCCTGACTTCGTAAAAATTGAACCACTGGCGAGACCTCTCGCATTTGAAGTTGAGAGTGCAATTTGATCGTAAAGCAACCAATCGTCGGCACGAAACGGTCTGTGAAACCACATCACATGATCCAAACTGGCCATCTGTATTCCTTTATCGGTCCATGAAATTCCGTGTGGGAGTAACGCAGTGTCGAGAAGCGACATGTCACTGGCATAAGTAACTATGCATGCATGCAAAACTGGATCATCCGGAAGTTTTCCGTCGGCACGCATCCATAGTTTTTGACCCGCGCTCTTAATGTTTTTTCTTGAGAACGGATCAGAGTCGATATAGCGAAGATCAATTGGTCGAGGGTGATCAAACCAGTCCCCAATTTGTTCTTTATAAGGAGTCATTCGCTCTTTGAAATCAGGCAAAGACTCGGCAGGCGGCAGGTCTTTGGGCATTTGAATGTGGTTTTCGAGTCCTTTTTCAAAAATTTGAAAACTTGCCTGCAAGTTAAAAATTGCTTTGCCATGTTGAATGGCGATTACACGACGCGTTGTGAAACTTTTACCATCGCGGATGCGGTCAACTTCGTAGAGAATCGGCACATTCGGATCGCCAGGTCGCAGGAAATATGCGTGCAGAGAATGCACATGCCGAGATTTATCATCCACAGTTCTTGACGCGGCGATGAGAGCCTGGCCAGCAACTTGGCCACCAAAAACTCTTTGCCGATTTTCGTCTGGTGAAACACCACGAAAGATATTTACTTCAATTACTTCGAGGTCCAATAGTTTTATGAGATCGTCAAGTGCGGAAGCCACCCTGCCATTCTTGCATCTTGTGCTGTCTCTAATGATCTTATTTTGTCGGTCATCTAACACAGATACGATTTAACAAGTGACTATTGTCTGGAATGCACAACGCGTAAGCACAGGTCTGAACGAAATTGAACAAGCAAGACCGATTGTATTTAGTCGGGTCAAACAAATACTCGACGAATATCACGGGGTAGTTCGAACCGCAAGGTACTACGACATTTTGCTTGGTGATTTTATTGAACGATATTTGCACCTTGTATATGTCGCAACTCAGGACATCGCTGACGACCTATCAAAACATAATCAGCGAGGGCAAACTGCAACTGTTCTCGAAAAAATTCAAGTTGAAGTATTTCGGGACACACTTGAATTTTTTTCTGCCTATACCAAGTTGCCGTCAATCACCTTGCCAACTTTGAGGACGCTCACGAATTTTGGTCCAACTTCAATTTCGATTTCAAGTTCGCCGCTTGTGATCTGCAATTCTGGGCTCTCTGGTCGTCGTGACAAACTTGTTGGAAAGTTTCTCAAGGCGATCGCAAAGCAGCGTTCGTTGAAAGTTTTATTTGTCAAACCATTTTCTGGACGCGTGCCATTTAGTTGGGTTGGCGCAATGATTCTTTGGCGCTCATGGGCCAAGCATGACGACCTTAACTTTAAGTACTCGGTGAATGTTCTTCCCGACAGCGCCTGGCGACAAAGAAATATTTCGCAAATTACCAAAGATTCTTCGCTCGCAGAAGTTAGTTGTGCACTGCTCGGGGTGTTTCTGCCGGCTGCAGTTGTTGAGGGGTTCAGCGCAATTCGTGCCAAGGTGCTCTTGGCGCGACCGAATCGCCCCGCACATATCTATTCTTCGCAGTCGTTGTGGACTCATCTTGAGTTCAAGGTTTTGGCAGCAGAGTGGTGCGAACTTGGTACCAAATTGTCATACCACCAACACGGTGGCTGGTATGGTCTTGACGAGCTTCATGTACTTGAAGAATACGAAAGCCGAGTCTCGGATAATTTTTATACTTGGGGATGGAGTCGATCTGGAAAAAGCACCAGACCTCTACCACCACCAATACCAAGGCAAAGAAATCAAAACAAGACTCAAGATTCCTTGATTTGTTTTGACCAACCACAGCAGATTTATCGGTTGCAATACTTTCCATTAGTTGGAACTTTGCAGACGATGTATGACCAGGTTGCTGAATTTGTAAAGTTACGAAAAAGTAAAACTCAGTTGAAAATTCGATTATTTCCTGGCGATTACGGCACAGCACAGCGCGACGCAATTCTTGCAGCCAGCCCCGATGCCAAGTTTGGAAACTCAGAAGATATTTTTAAACAATATTCGGGAAGTCGCATCGTTGTGCACAGCTACCTTGGAACTTCGTGGCTTGAAACGATCGGAACCAATATTCCGACAATTTGTTTCTACGATCCTGACGCATATAAATTCAGACCAGATGCTCAGTTGTTGATTGAAGAACTTACCCGAGTTGGTATCTTGCACACTTCTGGTGGCAGTGCAGCGATGCTTGCAAACAAAATTGACGGTGATGTTGCAAAGTGGTGGCTATCAACTGAAGTTCAGTCGGCACGAACAAATTTTGCCGAGAAGTTTGCAAATTTTTCGTCAGACTGGAAGAACCAGTGGCAACAAGAATTCGGCAGATTGCTTAATTCGCAATCAAGATAACGATGGATAAAGTTTTACGCGCCGAGGCTCTGATGACCAAGGGCTTCATGCCGCCCGACGAAGGCGATGCACTGTATCTTGCGGCATGTTCGGCTTGTAAAGCACTGCCACAGTTACCAATTGTTGAGGTTGGCACATATTGTGGTCGTTCGACTGTTTGGCTTGGTGCAGCCGCGAGAAAATTTCGTACGAATGTCTTTGCAGTTGATCACCACTTTGGTAGTGAAGAGAATCAGCAAGGGTGGGAGTGGTTCGATGAATCGCTTGTTGATTCTGCGAGTGGCAGGCTCAACACTTTGCCCAGTTTGGTTGATACTTTGCGCAGATCAAGACTCACAGATGTTGTCATCCCTGTTGTCGGTGAATCAAAAATAATCAGTTCGCAATGGTCAAAACAAGTAGCACTGTGTTTTATTGATGGTGGTCACGGCGATGAGCCAGCAAAAGATGATTATCGTGGCTGGGCACCAAAAGTTGCGATGAATGGCTTCCTCGCAATCCACGATGTTTTTGCTGATCCAAAACACGGGGGCCAAGCCCCATTTAAATATATTTACAGCGCTGCGATTGACTCTGGAGAATTTATCGAACTTTCGGCAACGGGTTCATTGAGAGTTCTGCAACGAATTGAAAAGTTTAATTTGAATAACTAATTACTTTTTATTTCGTCGTATTTAAAAATCTGGGCGGCTGGTGAGATACCCAGCAACGAGTCCGCCGCCAAAATAACTGCGGCTCCTGTGTAGGCCGAGCGTTCTTCGGCCGGAAAAATAACTTTGTCTGGATAAACCAAACCCGTTAAATATGATCCATCAATAGTTCGATGTTGAATTGTCGTATTCAACAAATATTGGGCGGTCTCAACATCGCCGATTGCAGAAAATGCAAGAGAACACTCAGCAGTTTCCGAGGCAGTAACCCACGGTTCATCACTGACGCATCTGACGCCCAGATTTGGCATGACGAATAAATCCCACTGACTCTTGAGGCGCAATTTTGCGGCGTCTCCAGTGAGAGCACCCGTTAGAACCGGATAGTACCAGTCCATTGCCCATCGATCTTTTGGTTCAAATGCGTTTGGCTGATTTTGAATCACTTGATCAATTTGTTTGGCAGTCTCACGCCATTTCGGTTTTGATTTGCCGAGCACGTCGGCAACATTGCTCGCAGAAATCAACGCATGACGAATTGATGAGCATCCGGTCAACAAGGCATAATCCCAGGGATTCTCATTTTCTTCCCTGGCCCACAAAATGGTTCCATCGCTACGTTGCATGTCGAGAACCCACGACATCGCATTTTCAAGCATCGGCCAAAACTCCCTGAGTGCTGTTCCATCATTCGTGCACAACCAGTGGTGCCAAAGACCAGTGCCGATGTATGCGCAAACATTGCTGTCAAGCTTGGTTTCTTCAACTTTGCCATCGCTGTGAAAATAATTAAACCAAGAGCCGTCTGAGCGTTGAGTCGCGTTCAACCACTTGTATGCCTGTCGAGAGTTATCGTGACGGCCCATTACGTCAAGGGCCATTGCGGTTTCGACATGGTTCCAAGGGTCGCAATGACCACCATCAAACCACGGGATCATGCCACTCGACCGTTGCAGCTTTGCAATTGAATCCGCAGTTAATGAAAGTTCTTCAAAAGTTAATGGCTGAAGAACATCTACAAAACTTTTCTCAGACATTTCAGTTGCCAACTAACTGTGGCTTTTTTGCGTAGACAACATAACTCTTACCGATTGCGGGGCTGAGTGCGCGATCAAGTGTGCGAGTTATTAGTGGCGCAGAGATAATGTCCCACTCAAGAAACTTTTTGTAGAGCGCAACTGCTTTATTATCTTCTCGTTGTGGGCCGACCGCGCATCGGAGCCACCAGTAAGGCGAATGCAAACCATGTGCTTTGTGCGAATCACCAACTACCAGACCAGCGTTTTTGATTTTCGCACGCAATTGGCTGCTGCGATAAATTCGCACATGACCACCCTTGACGAATGGGGCATGGTATTCATCCGAAAGTGCCCAGTTGATTCTCTCTGGAAACCATGACGGCACGGTGGCTGCAAGCACACCACCTGGTCGCAGAACACGAACTAATTCGTTCAGGGCAGACACGTCGTCGTCAATGTGTTCAAGAACTTCAGATGTAACAATGCAGTCAAATGTTGCATCGGCAAATGGCAAACGAGTTGCATCTCCGCGTACAACACCAGTAAACGAATTGGGGTCGAGTTCGCCCGCTTGATACATCGCCGCAAAAGTTGCGCGGGTAGTTTCAACTTCTTGTTGGGCATAATCAAGTGCTATTACTTGGGCGCCGCGCCGCGCGGCTTCAAAAGCATGTCGACCAAAGCCCGTGCCAGCATCTAATAATTTGTCACCAGGCTTGAGGTCTAATTTGTCAAATTTAATCGTCAGCATTTCTAGAGGTGATTTCTGTTTTGATTTTTGTCGCGATTTCGAGCGGCAAGTTTTCGCTGGTTATGTGGCATCGAAAGTACTTCGCGGTATTGATCAACGGTTAATTGCGCGCAATGTCTCCATGACCATCGTTCAGCAACTCGCGCGCGACCTGCAAGCCCAATTTTTTCGCGCAACTGCTTGTCATCAAGCCCACGACGAATCGTCGTAGCAAGCGCGTCGCTGTCTGCGGCAACGCAAGATAAAACTGTTTCCCCGTCCAAACCTGTAACTTCTGGAAGTGCACCACCAGTTGTCGCAACTAGACAAATACCCGTGCTCATTGCTTCAATCGCAGGAAGACTAAAACCTTCATACAGACTTGGGACCACTGCGAGTTCAGATTCGGCGTACAACTCAACTATCTGTTCATCTGTTACGCCAGAAACAAAACTGATGCAATCTTGCAATCCGAGTGATTCAATTAAGTCAGCACTTGCTCCGGCCCTGGGTTTACCGATAATCGTCAAGTGGATCTCTCGCTCGGTGCGAATTTTCGCAACTGCTTCAAGCAAGAACGACAGTCCCTTTAATGCGACATCTGCTGATGCAGTGGTAATCAAGTGTGCCGACTTCCTTGTAATCGTCGGAATTGGTTTAAACAAATCTGGATCAACGCCAACTGGCACGAGTCGCATTCGATCTTTTGAAACCCCCATGTCTGTGTGAATGTCATTAATCGAATTTTTACTGACGACGACTACGCGTGGCATCTTGCTCGCAACGCGACCCTGCATCCACACGAATGAATACCATCTACCGATTGCTTTTCGTTTCCACCAATTTTTGGTGTGAGCCATCTCTAGAGCTCGGTCTTTGGTTATCGGATGGTGCAAGGTGACAATTGTTGGGATGAGTTTTTCAATTTTTAAAATTCCAGAACCCAGACATTGGTTGTCATGGACAAGATCAAAATCATTTATCCGATCACGCAAAACTTGATGCGCTCGCATGCTGAACGACAGCGGTTCACCGAAGGTTCCTTTTAGAAACAAAGCCGCCTCAACTATGTTTGGCCAAGTGTTTAACTCCCAATAGGCAGGAAATCGACCCGGGTTGTGGTCGTTAAAAATATCCAAACTTGGCAATTTATGAAGCTCGACTCGCTGATCTAAAACCGGGTATGGCTGACCGCTGAAAACTTCAACATGATGCCCAAGATCCGTGAGTGCCTTTGTCAAATGACGGGTGTAAACGCCTTGCCCACCAACATGAGGTTTGCCACGATAAGTGAGATATGCAATTCGTAGCGGGCCGTTGATGTCGAACGGCTCAGTCATTTATAAATCTTACCGTCAGGGTTTTATTTCGCCGATGCGAAGATTACGAGTTAAGCCGTCAAGCCGAGATCACTAGACGCATATAACGACTAAGGGGAGTTTTTGGCGTGATGATTTGTGGCTCGAGATTAAATCCATCTGGTGGACCAGATTGAGGTTCGATACAAATCGCATGTTGCGGCTCGTCATAAACGACCCAGTGAGTGCAGTCAGATTGAATTTCTAGTCGCAATTTGTTTTCGAAATCAATAACCGGCGCTTGTTGTGAATCTGTAAAACAATCATCGAATGGCCCCGCAGTTGGCGCAATTAATTCACCACTCGGAATTCCAGATTGATCACGCAAATACATTTTTTCAAAGTTTGTGATGAATGTACAAGGTCGCGCAAACCAAGGGTGCCATCCAACTTGTCCTGGCATAGTCGCGTCGTTCGTCGTGAGAATTAATTTAAAATCAATCATGTTGTTTTTGACCGAAATAGTTTGAATAACTTCACCAGAGAAATCCCATTGATTGCCCAGATCTATCTGCATCGTCACCGACGAATGAGAAGTTGCAGTAGTTTCCCATGGACGATCTAGCACGGTGCCGTGAATTGCGTGGGGTGGCATATTGATTTCTAGATTGTGCTGTTTCGCATTGTGGGTAAACACGCCGTTTCGCACGCGTCCTGCCCAAGGCGCCATTGGATAACAACCCCACTTCTGTAGGTTCGTCTCATTATTTTTAGTGATCAAGAGCTCACGGCCAAACGCGACAATTGACGACAATCGGCCGCCAAGGTGTGGGCTAACGACGCACCGAATATTGTCGCTGGCAATAACTAAGTCGTCGTTTGTCATTTAAATTTCGCTGACCCTATCTTTGAAGTGCGTCGCACGGTCCCGCAAATAACCAACCCAATTGCAAGCATAAAAATAAATAGTCGATCACCAAGATACGAATACAAAGTTCGTCCGGTGCTCAGCGGCACATCAACAACGATTGTTTTTGCATCGCCGACGCCAACCCTATTTGTGATCTTGCCTTGTGGAGTGATCACCGCACTAAAACCAGTTGTTGCCGCTTGAAGCGTCCAGCGGCCAGTTTCGCGTGCTCGAAGAGAATTGGTTGCGAGCTGCTGAGTTTGCAAAATTGTGCCGTTGTAACTTGAGCCATTTGTTGGGTTAAGCAAGATTGTGCCACCGGCCTCAATACCACTGTTCGCCCGGCCAGAGAAAAATGCTTCCCACGAAATTATTACTGCTACATCTGTCTTAGTTAGCTGCAACAATGCGGGGTCTTCACCTTTAACTGCGTCAAGAGGTATTCGGTCTACAGGTGCCCCAATTGCTTTAAGCAAACTTCGAA
>Ga0208960_1001576_pt1 | contig 12071 bp, 8 predicted proteins | sample GreLakmeON33MSRF_FD_187703 | JGI IMG/M metagenome (GOLD analysis project Ga0208960, IMG submission 187703) | Freshwater lentic microbial communities from great Laurentian Lakes, MI, USA - Great Lakes metaG ON33MSRF (SPAdes) | ecosystem: Environmental > Aquatic > Freshwater > Lake | place: Great...
GAAGTCCTCTGGCAAACCAAAATCGTCACCTCCACCAACGCCGCCAAATTCACCGGGAAAAATCTGCTCATCTTCGTAAACGACGGCGCGGGCCGGTCGCTGACGGTGGACGGCTCGAACCGTCCCGCAACCATCCTCAGGGCCAATGCGAAGGAACTCGGCGTCTCCATCGAATCGATCTGGCCCGAGGGCGCCGAGCGCGAGGTGACGTTTCTCTACAGCGCCTGCGGCTGCCCGGTGAAAGTCATGGTCCGGCGCGTCGGCGACCGCACCGTCCGCACCAAGGAACTGCCCGTCATCTTCCCGGATGACCCTGCCGTGGTCGAGGTGATTGGCCGGCTGATGGGCTGGTGATGCCTGCCGGGCGCGACGGTCGGGAAAAAGATTGAGTGACTTGGGCGCGGACAGCGTATTACTTTTGTCAGGAACAAACAAAAATATGAAGACTCTCCAGAACATCGCCGCCGCCCTGCTCCCCGTCACCTTCGCCGTCGCCCTGCTCGCCGGCTGCCAGGCGGAGGAAAAGCCGGCGGCGGCCGCCAAACCCTACACGCTCAAAACCTGCCCCATCTCCGACGAAGTCATCGACGACAAGGGCGACATGAAGCCGTACTCGTTCGTCCACGAAGGCCGCGAGATCAAACTGTGCTGCAAAGGCTGCCTGAAAGATTTCAACAAAGACGCCCCCAAATACGTGGCGAAGATCGAGGCCGCCGAAAAGTCCGTCAAATAACCGGTGGCGGCAGGTGCCCGACCACGCTACTGTTCGACCATGAAAACGCTGACCGCACTGCTCACCAGCCTGCTGCTGCTGGCTGGCGTTTTCACTGCTCCGCTCCCCGTCTCCGCCGCGAAAGCCACTTGCTGCGCGTCTCCGCAATGCTGCTGCGTCCAACCGGCCCCGGCCTCCTCCGCGCCGCTTACGCCGGCCCCGGCCGGCCGCGCTCCGGCCACCGATCAGACGCAGTTGCTCCCGTCCGTGGCCGTGGCCTTCGTGCTTCAGCCGGTGGTGGAAAATCCGGTAACGTCCGCTCCGCTCTCCATCCCTTCCTCGCCTTCGACCCCGCTCTACCAGCGGAATTGCAGCTACCTGCTCTGAGATAATTTCTCTCCACGCCCGCAGTGTGCCCTAAAACGGCCAACTGCGTCCCGTCGCGCCCTGGTCTCAATTTCCGTACCTGTTTTGTGCCTATGAAAAATGTAATCTGCCCATCGAAGTCTGAGCCGCCGCCATCCCGTGGCGCAGCCGTCCCGGCTGTGTCCCCGGGCGTCTCGCCCGTAATCCGTTTTTCCCGAGAACGAGCCGCCCGCCCCACCATCCGGCCGCCGTCACTGCTCTGGCGTTTTGTCTTTCCATGCTGCGCCGTGCTTTCACTGATCGACGCCTTCGCCGCCGAACCACCCGCCGCCGCCGCGACCAATGCCCTCGCCATCACGCCCGCGCTCATTGGCCGCCTGCTGGCCGAGGCGCGCACCAACCACCCGGCGCTGCTCGCGCAGGACGCCCGCACCGTGGCCGCCGGCTGGAACGCTGCCGCCGTCCGCACCTGGGATGATCCCGTCTTCAAACTCGGCGGCTCCATCAGCAGCCCGCGCGGCTCCAAGCCTTCGGAAGAAGGTGACTTGATCTACGGCCTCGAACAAAAACTCCCGCTCTTCGGCAAGGCCGGGCGCGCGCGCCGCGTCGCCGCCGCCGAGACCGCGATGCAGGAGGCCGAAACGGAATTCCGCGTCCGCCAGTTGCGCCGCGACCTCATCGCGCAGCTCGTGAAGCTCGCGCGCGCCGAACGGCTGCTCGAAATCAGCCGGCAGGATTTCACCTGGCTCGAAACCATCGTCGCCGTCACCGAGGAAAAATATCGCAACAGCCAGGCGACGCAGCCCGACGTGCTCACCGCGCAGAACGAAAAATCCAAACGCGCCAACCAGCTTCTAACCGAGGAGAAAAACCGGGACTACGAAAAAGCCGCGCTCAACCGCTGGGTCAACCGTGCGCTTGATTCGCCGTGGCCCGCGCTGCGCCTGCCCGAACTCGCCGCCCCCCTGCCCGCCGCGTCGAATCTCATCGCCCGGGCCGCCGGATCTGCACCGCGCCTCCAGGTGTGGCAGGCGCAGATTCGCCAGGCGAAGGCGACCACGGATTTGACCCGCCGCCAGCGCCTGCCAGATTTCAGCGCGGGGATCGAAGGCCGGCAATTCAGCGGCGACGGCGGTTTTCGCGAAGGAATGTTCACGCTCAGCTTCAATCTGCCGTGGGGCAACGCCGGCAAATACCACCATGACCTGCGGCGCGATCAGGCCCGGTTGCAATCCGTGGAACTCGACGCGGCGGACTTCACACTTTCCCTGCGCCACGAGATCAACCAGCTCGCCGTGCAGACCGACGCTGCGCGCCGCGAGGCCGTGCTCTATCGCGATGAAATTCTGCCGCGCGCCCGGCAGGCGCTCGAGTCTGCGCACGCCGCCTGGGCGGCCGGACGCGGGCCGTTCCGCGACGTGCTCGACGCACGCCGCCAGATGCTCGACGGCGAAACGATGCTGAACCGTGCCATTGCCGAGCAGCATTTGATCGGGGCCGATCTCGCCCTGCATGGCGGCCTCGCCGAATTTGATTTGTCCGCCACCGCGACCACCCAACCCTGAGACCACCATGAAAACGAAATCCTTGTTCCTCCTGATCGCCGTGCTCGCTGCGGCGGGCGGGTGGTTTGCCGCGAAACATTGGCCGGAGAAAAAAGCCGCCGCCTCCGACGCGCGAGAAATTCTCACCTATCAAAGCCCGATGCACCCGTGGATCAAGTCCGACCAGCCGGGGCGCTGCACGATCTGTGGCATGAACTTGGTGGCCGTGTATAAAGGCGAGAAGGGCTTCGACCCGGAAGCGGGCGTGATCACGCTCGGCTCGAATGTCATCCAGGTCATCCACGTTCAGACCGAGGAAGTGAAGCGCCGGCCGCTCCACCGGACGTTGCGTGTGGCCGGCGTCATTGACGACAATGACACCGCGCATCGCCGCCTCTCGGCTTATGCCGACGGGCGCATCGAGAAGCTGCACGTCAACTTTGTCGGCGCCGAAGTGGTCGCCGGGCAGCCGCTGGCCACGCTCTACAGTCCGGCGCTGCTCGCAGCGGAAAGCGAGTACCTGACGGTGTTCAAGCAGCCCGCCGCCGCGACGTCCGCGCTGCGCGACGAGCACGACCGGATGTTGCAGTCCGCCGCGCAGCGACTGGTCCGGCTCGGCTATGCGGAGGTGCAAATCGCCGCGCTGGCGGAAAAGAATTCCGCCGAGGCGCGCACAGAAATTCTTGCGCCGATGACCGGCACGGTCGTGGAGCGGAAGGTCTATGAGGGCCAGTACGTGAAGGAGGGCGACGTGTTGTTCGAGATCGCGGACTTCTCGAAGATGTGGTTTCGCTTCGACGCCTACGAACGCGATCTCGGCTGGCTCCTGCCGGGGCAGCTGGTGGAAATCACCACGCCCGCGCTGCCCGGAAAAACTTTTTCCGCGCCGATCACATTCATTGATCCAAACCTGAACGACCTGACCCGCAGTGCGAAGGTGCGCGTGGAGCTGGAGAATCCGCTCGTCGGGCGCGACGGCCCGAAACGGCGCGAGCTGCTGCACCGGCTGTTCGCGGACGGCGCGGTGAAGCTGGAAATTCCCGAAGGGCTGGCCGTGCCGCGCAGCGCGGTGCTCTCGCCGGGCGCGCAGCCCGTGGCCTATGTGGACCAGGGCGGCGGCGGCTACGAACAGCGCAAGCTCAAGCTCGGCCGCCTCGGCGACGACGCGTGGGAAGTGCTGGCCGGATTGAGCGCGGGCGAGCGCGTCGTCACCGCCGGCAACATGCTGATCGACGCGCAGGCGCAACTGAACCAAAGCGCGAACCCCGCGTCCGCTCCGCCGGTCGCGGGCGATGCACTGACCGAGGCGCAGCGAAAGGGTGTTGGTGAATTTCTCGCAGCGGTCAGCGGCCTGGGCGCAGCGCTGGCGGCGGACAAGCTGGAGGCGTTCAATCAGCAGGCGGCGCAGTTTCACCTGACCATGCCGACGCTGCTCGGTCTGCTGGCACAGGAAAAATCGTGGCAGCCGATGCTGCAAAGAATCGAAGCCGCTGCGCATCTGGAGAAGGCCGAGACCCTGGCGGCGGCGCGAAAGAATTTTTTACCGTTAAGCCTGGCCGTGTCTGATTTCGCGAAGACACTGCGCGCGCAGCAGGCCGCGTTCGGCACGTTGAAAGTTTTCCAGTGTCCGATGACCGACAAGGCCGTTCCCGGCGCGGCGAAAGTCAGTTTCTGGATTCAAATGGACGGGCCGATCCAGAATCCGTTCTTCGGCGCGGAGATGCTCGAATGCGGAAAGGAGGTAAAGCCGTGAAACGCTGGAGTTCAAGCTTTAGCTTGTTCCGCGCAGTGCGGATGCACGCATCCAGTCACCGGCGAGCGCCCCATCCGGACACGCTTAAGCTTGAACTCCAACTATTATGATCACCCGCTTTATTGAATGGTCGTTGCGCAATCGCTTCATCGTGGCGTGCTCGGTCTTGTTCATCGTCGCCTTCGGCATCCGCGCGGTCTATCGCACGCCGGTTGATGCGATTCCCGACTTGAGCGAGAACCAGGTCATCGTCTTCGCCGACTGGACCGGTCGCAGTCCGCAGGAAGTCGAGGATCAGGTCACGTATCCGCTCTCGGTGAATTTGCAGGGGCTGGCCGGCGTGAAAACGGTGCGGGCGAACTCGATGTTCGGCTTCTCACTCATCACGATAATCTTCGAGGAGAAGACGGACAATTATTTCGCCCGCACGCGCGTGCTGGAACGGCTCAACCTGCTGGCCTCGCAGCTCCCGTCGGGCGTCGTGCCGCAGCTCGGCCCGGACGCCACAGGCCTCGGCTGGGTCTATCAATACTATCTCGACGTTGATCCCGCGCAGTCGCCGCAGGGCGGCTACGACCTTGGCCAGTTGCGGGCGGTGCAGGACTGGTTCGTGCGTTACCAGCTCAACGCGGTGCAGGGCGTGGCCGAGGTTGGGAGCGTCGGCGGATTTGTGCGGCAGTATCAGATCGAAGTTTCCTCGGTGAAAATGCGCGCGGCCAAAGTCCCGCTCCAGGAGGTGATGAAGGCCGTCAGCGAGAGCAATCTCAACGTCGGCGGAAAGGTCATCGAGGAAAACGGCATGGAGTTTGTCGTGCGCGGCCTCGGTCTCGTGAAGTCCGCCGCCGACCTCGAGAACATCGTGCTGCTGGAGCGCGACGGCACCCCCATCTATTTGCGCGACGTGGCCACGGTGCAGATCGGCGGCGAGTTCCGGCGCGGCTCGCTCGATGTGAACGGCCGCGAAGTGGTCGGCGGCACGGTGGTGATGCGGACCGGCGAGAACGGCCTCGCGGTCATCAATCGCGTGAAGGAAAAGATCAAGCAGATCACCCCCAGCCTGCCGCCCGGCGTGACGATCAAGCCCTTTTACGACCGCAGCGAACTGATTGAACGCACGCTCGACACGCTCCGGCACGCGCTCTGGGAGGAGATCATTCTCGTGACGCTGGCGCACATTATTTTCCTGTGGCATTTCCGCAGCATCCTGATCGTCACGCTGCCGCTGCCGGTGTCGATCTTGATTTCGTTCATCCTGATGAAGGAGTTCGGCATCACCTCGAACATCATGTCGCTCTCCGGCATCGCCATCGCCATCGGCGTGCTGGTGGACGCGGCGATTGTGATGACGGAAAACGTGATTCGGCATTGTGAGCGGGCGGAGGAGGAGAAAGGGAGAAAGTGGGAAAGGGAGAAAGTGGGAGGAGGCGAAGTCCCGCTTTCTTACCCGCCCACTTTCTCACCTGTTGAAATTCGCCTGACCGCCGCCGAGACCCTCAAGGTCACGCTCGAAGCCTCGAAACAGGTGGGCCGCCCGATCTTCTTCGCGATGGCGATCATCATTCTGGCGTTCGTGCCGGTCTTCGCGCTGACGGGGCAGGAGGGGAAATTGTTTCATCCGCTCGCCTTTACCAAGACGTTCGCGATGATCGGCTCGACGCTGCTCGCCGTGACCATCGTGCCCGTGCTCTGCGCCGTGCTGGTGCGCGGGCCGTTTCATCCGGAGGATAAAAACTGGCTGATGAGACGGCTCCTGGCCATTTACGATCCGGTGCTGAACTGGGCGCTGGGCCATCGCAAGACCGTGCTCGGCGTGGCGGCGCTGCTGCTCGTCACAAGCCTGGTGCTGGCGTGGGGATTGCCGCGTCCGGTCGTGCAAGCGCTGGAGGCCCGCCATTGGAACGCCACCGCCCGCGCGGTCAAAGGTCTCGGCAGCGAGTTCATGCCGCCGCTCAACGAAGGTTCGCTGCTCTTCATGCCGGTGCTGCTGCCAAGCACTTCACTCACCGAAGTGAAGCGTATCATGTCGTGGCAGGACCGTGTGATCAAAGACACGCCTGAAGTCGAGTCGGTCGGCGGCAAGCTGGGCCGCGCCGAAACCGCCACCGATCCCGCGCCGGTCGAGATGATCGAGACGACGATCACGCTCAAGCCGCAGTTCATCAGCGAGGGCTGGCGGACAAAGTTGAATCCCGCCTGGCGGCCCGGCATGACCAAGGAAAAACTAGTCGCCGAGCTGACGGAGAAATTGACGCAGGTGCCGGGCTATGTGCCGGGATTTTTGCAGCCGATTGAAAACCGGATTTTGATGTTGAGCACCGGCATCCGCGCGCAGGTCGGCGTGAAAATCCTCGGTGACAATCTCGACGCGCTGCAACAAAAGGCGTTCGAGGTCGAGCGTGTCGTGCGTGAAACACAGGGCGCGATGGGCGTCGCGCCGAGCCGCGTGCAGGGGAAACCATATCTCGAAATCGAAGTGGACCGCGTGGCGATGGCGCGTTTCGGCCTGCGCGCCCGCGAAGTGCTCGACGTGGTCGAGGCCGGACTGGGCGGCAAAAATCTCACGACGACGATTGAAGGCCGGCAGCGCTTTCCCATTCAGGTGCGGCTGGCGCGCGAGGAACGCGACGACATCGAGCGGCTCGGCGACGTGCTGGTCGCCACGCCGGCGGGCCGACAGATTCCACTCGGTCAGGTGGCGAAAATCCGCCGCGTCACCGGGCCGAGTGAAATTGCCAGCGAGAACGGACGCCTGCGCGTTTTTGTGCAGGCGAACGTGCAGGACCGGGACCTCGGCGGGTTCGTGAAGGAAATCAAAGAGCGCATCGACCGGGAGATCGTTCCGAAACTGCCGAAGGGCATGACCGTCGAATACAGCGGCGAATATGAAAACCAACTGCGCCTGCAACGCACCATGTGGGTCGTGCTGCCGGCGGTGGTGCTGATCATTTTCCTGCTGCTCTACGTGGTCTATCACTCAGTGATCGAGGCGGCGCATGTGATCTTGGCGGTGCCGTTCGCGTTGACCGGTGGTTTCCTTTTGCAATTCGCACTGGGTTATCCGTTCAGCGCGGCGGTCTGGGTCGGCTACATCGCGCTCTTCGGCACGGCGATTCAGACCGGCGTGGTCATGGTCGTTTACCTCGAAGAGATGCTGAAGAAACGGCGGGAGGAACGCGGCGCGGCTTTCACGCACGCCGACTTGATTCAGGCGGTGAAGGACGGCGCGCGGCTGCGGCTGCGGCCGAAAGTCATGACCGTGGCGACCATCGTGGCCAGCCTGTTGCCGATCATGTGGAGCGTGCGCACCGGGTCGGAGGTGATGCAGCCGCTGGCCACGCCGGTCATCGGCGGGATGGTCAGCAGCCTGGTGCACATCCTGATCGTGACGCCGGTGATCTTCGCGTGGCTGCGCGAGCGGGAAATGAAACGCGCCAAACTCACGGAGCGGTGACCGGACGCGGGCCGGGCCGGACGGGGGATTCAACATCACGAAGCTCGGCCTCCTTCGGCACGGCGGCGAAGGCTTCAGGATGAGCTTTCTTGATGGCGGCGAGCCGTTCTCCGGCCTCCTTGAGCGGAGCGTGCTTGCTGCCGGATTGTCGCAGCACGTTTTGATAGGAGGAAACGGCCAGGGCAAACTGGCCGGCCTTCTCAAAATTTTGCCCGGTCAGAAACGCCGCGCAGGCGGTGATCTCGCCTTGCAGCCAGGCCGGCGCCCTCGAGGCAAAGGCGGAAAGACGATACGCATCGAGCACGCGCTGCACCTTGTCCCAGTCGCCTTTGGCCGTCGCCTCATCGGCCAGCCGCACCAGAAACTGGCTGGGGTTTTCGCCGGGCTTCAGTTCCCCAGCCCCGGAAACCTCGAGGAAACGGGGCAGGACCTCGGCGAGCAGGAGACTCCTGAGCCGGACGGTTTCCAGCGAGGACACCGTGCCGCCGCCCCCGTAGGGCGCGACCGTCCCGACCTGGAACGCCTGGTTGTAATACCCGGCCTTGAACGCAGTGTGGGCCTTGTGAATCTGGTTCAACTCAAAAACGGTCGCGGACGGATCAAAAGTGATGCTGCTCCGGTAGCGCCGCGGCGTGGCGGCCTTGGTCAGTTGCGCGATGACCGGCGGCAGGTCGTCCAAATTCTTCACCGCGCGCAACAGCACGTCGGGCGTCTCCGCCTGCTCCTCGGGTCCAAGCTTCGCGAGAACCTGCGCGCGCGTCAGCAGCGGGTAGTTGCCGGGATTGTCCGCGAGCTCGCGCAGAATGTTTTTGGCCGGCACATCGTAGCCACCGGCCGCCTGGGCGAGATATTCCTGCCATTGGCCGACAAAGCGGATCGCGGTCTCCACCTTGGAGGAGTTGCGCATCCGCCCGGCCGATGAAGAATAGTCCACGGGACGCTGTTTCCGGGCGTTCAACTCGGCGGCGACGTCATCAAGATCACTGTCCTTTTTCGCCGACAAGCACGCCGCGGCGGCCTTCTCCAAGGTGGCGTTGGTGCGGGCCGCCGTTTCCTTCTCGTTGGCTTCGGCGAGACCGGACAGGAGCGCCGAAATCTGGCGGACCAGCGCCTTGGCCTCGGGCGTGAGCTTGGAGGTGGAGAGCTGCGTCAAGGCGCGCTCGGCATCCGGCGCGTTGAAGGTGTCCCGGGCGAGATCTTTGTGCAGCCGGGCCAGGTCGCCGGTGATGCGGTCGATTTCATAACGGGAACTGCCCTTCTCGCCCTGGAGCATCTCGATGCTTTTGGTGATTTGCACCTCGAGTTTTTTGAGCAATTCGCCGGCGTCATCGGCGCGGAGCGGGGTGGGGATCAGGAAAGCGAACGCAAGGAAGGTGGAGAGCAAAAGAGTTTTCATAGGCAGGGCGCGGGTTGGAGTTGGCGGCTCGAGTCTGGCCGGCCAACGAGAGGGATTTGTCCTCGAAATTCTGCGGGAGACGCGGAATGAATCTTCGTTGGCGACCATGTGGAAAATCGTATTTCAGAGGTGGACGGCGTCAATCGTCATTTTGATCCGGCTGCGGCCGGATGGAGCGCGGCGTTTCACCGCTGGTTATTCGCACGCGGGAACAATGGGGATCTGAGCTGTGACCTCGTTCCGTCCGGCGGGGCCAGGGTGAATTGCATGCCGAAGCGGTGGCCGAATTTCTGGAAACTTCGTTCCGCGCCGCAGACAAACAGGGCCGTGGCCCAGGCATCGGACTCCAGACAGGTGGGCGCGATGACGCTGCACGCCGCGATGTTTTCCACGGGCAGACCCGTGCGGGGATTCAGGATGTGGCTGTAGCGCCTCCCGGCCACGATGAAAAAGTTCTCGTAGTTGCCGGAGGTGGAGAGGGCGGCGTCGCGCAGGGAAAGGAGGGTGCGGCGGCCCGTCTTCTGCGGATCTTCCAGTTGCACCTCCCAGTGCGAAGCTCCGGGCGGCGATCCGATGACGCGCAAATCTCCGCCCGCGCGCACGAGGGCATTGCTGATGCCGCCGGCGCGCAGTTTCTCGATCGCGCCATCCACCGCGTAGCCCTTCGCGATGCCGCCCAGGTCGAGCGACATGCCGGGAATTTGAAAGCGGACCGTTTGCGCGGCGGAGTCCAGAACGAGCCGGCGATGATTCACCAAAGGCAGCGCGCGCTCCAATTCGACGGCGGTGGGCAGGCGGTATTCCTTCCAGATAAATCCCCAGAGCTGCGTCAGGGGGCGGATGGTCACGTCGAAGCCGCCTTCGGTTTCCGCAGCGATCTCCTGCGCCTTGACCAAGACCCGGAAGAGGTCGGGCGAAACGCGCACCGGCCCGGCGGCCGCGCGTTCATTGACGCGGACCAACTCGCTGTCGGGCCGATGCAGGCTCATCAAGGAGTCGATGCGCTGGATTTCGGCAAAGGCCGCCGCGATGGCGTCGTGCGCGTGCGGACGATTCGTCGCGTAAATGGAGATGACGACGAAGGTGCCGAGCAGTGGCTGACTGCGCTGGATCAGTTCAACGCGGCTTCCCGGTAGGGCCGGCGGTGACGGGCTTTGGCAGCCCGTCAGCCAGCAACTGAGGACGCACCACCAGCTCAAAAGTGGCCAGGAGGCGCCTGACCCCTGCCGTGACGTGGCGGCAGGACATGGTGGCTCCGCTGAGGTTGTAGATGTCTTCATTGAGTTTGAGCGGCGCGGCGGCGGTTTTGTTTTTGAACTGGTCCCGCCACTTCGTGTTGCGAACTTCGCCGCCGTAGCTTTCCCGATAGACGAGGATTTCGACCTGTTGAACCTGGCCGGCGGGCGAGACTGCAACCACGTATTCGATGACTTCGTGCTTGCCGAAAACGTAGTCGAGCAGGACCACGCCGAGCAGGTTCGTGCCCGCGCGCGCCAGCCAGACGCGGTTGCCGGCGTTGAGCATCCGGCCATCGCTCTGCTTTTTGATGGCGGTGATTTGTTCGCTGGTGAACCGGATGGTGTGCGCCTCGAAACCAGTGGCGGTGGGAAAGCAAAGCTTCTGCGCCTCGGCGACCGTGAGGAAGCGTTCCGCCCAGGCGGAGGTGGCGCCGGCGAGGCACAAGCCCAGCGCCACGAAAAGAATGATGCGTGCTTGGGCGGACATTCAGCCTAGAAGAAAATTCCCGCGCCGAACTGGAAGTAATCCTGTGCGTTCGCGTCGAGGTGGCTCGCGGCGGAGCGGCTGAGGTTGCGGCGATAGTCCGCCTTCAACACGAAGTTCGCGTTGAGAAAATAGGCCAGGCCGGCGGTGAGGAATGTCTTGTTGCGCGTGCCGTCGTTGGTGGCCGCGCTGCCCGCGAGCAGGCCGGATTGAGTGACGATGTCGGTGTAGCGGATGAACGGAACGAGGTCCATGTCCTTTCCCTTGCCGGTCTTCCAGTCGGCCGGCCAGAAATGATACGCCGCCTCGACATGCCAGCCATACATGCGGCCGCCCAGATCGTCGCCGCCCGAGGTGTTGTTGTTGGCCACGAGGTGTTCGGGACTGCTGATCTTCCAATACGCCACGTCGCCGCGCAGCTCGAGGCCGGTGCCGGGGACACGATAGAGCGCTTCATAGTTAAACAGCGCCAGCGTGGAGTCGCCCGTCAGCCCCTTGGCCTTGGTCACGTAAAACGAGGCGCTGGTATCGAGTCCCCTGATGCCGTTGTAGTGCAGGCGGCCGGACCAGGCCAGGCTGTTCTCGCTCGCGGCTCGATAACGCGGCCGGCCGTTGCGCATCCCGCCGATGCCATCGATGCCCGGCCCGGCGAAACCCGCCGGACGCGTCGAAGTGGCGGCACTGCCCGCAGTGGGAATGGCGTCCTCCAATCCCGTCGAAATCATCAACTGGTAATCGAGGTTCTCGACGATCTTGCCGAAGAAGCTGAGGCTTGGCTCCACCCAGGTGCTGGGAATGATCTCGCGATAAAGTTCGGGCCGTTCGGTGGAATAGAACAAGGTCGGCTCATGCTGCTTGTTGATCCGGCCGACGGGCACGAGATCGAGACCGGGCGAACGAATGTTGAAGTGTTCGTTGATGAGGATATCGACGTAGACCTGCTCGATTTCGAGTTCGCCGTCGAAACGGTTTCGTCCGCTGTTGACGCTTTCATCAACCGCGCCGTGCTCGATCTCGATCTCAGAGTTGAAGATCAGCCAGTCGGCGATGACGTAGCTGGGCGTGAGCACGAACCGGTGCGGATCAAACCGGTTGTTGCCGGTGGCGCCCGAGCCTTGGAGCGGCAT
>Ga0208960_1001581_pt1 | contig 12051 bp, 13 predicted proteins | sample GreLakmeON33MSRF_FD_187703 | JGI IMG/M metagenome (GOLD analysis project Ga0208960, IMG submission 187703) | Freshwater lentic microbial communities from great Laurentian Lakes, MI, USA - Great Lakes metaG ON33MSRF (SPAdes) | ecosystem: Environmental > Aquatic > Freshwater > Lake | place: Great...
TGGGTAGGATAAGTGTGAGGGGGTTGAATTTTGGGAAACTGATTCGGTCTTCGGTTTCATCCAGAATTTGATAGGTGTTATCGGCGGTTTTGATGACGGATTGATTTTTTCTGCGCGACTGTGTAAAAAGGACAAGGCAAACGGCGATGTGAACAATCAGAAATGATACTTTGATGAGACCGGTGAACGTGATTAAAACGAGATAGAGGATCCAATTTTTCTTGGTTTCGATGTTGTATTGCCATTGGATCCAGTGGTAGAGGGCGATGATCGACAGCGACAAAGCGGCGGGGTCGGATAGAAAATTCCAGGTATAAAATACAAAGGTGGGTGACAGGTAATAGATGCCGAGCAGGGCCAATTTGCTGAGGGTACGGGTTATATGGAGGGATAAAATTCTCCATGCGGCCCACATTCCGTAGGTCACGAGGCCACCAATGAGCAGGCGATAGATGATGGGTTTGAAGCCAAAAATTTGATAAAGCAGGGCTGTGATATAGGGGAGGATTGGGAATTCCATGCCCGCGACGCCTTCGGCGGCGCGGTTTTCCATCACTCGGGGTTCAAAAAAATTCATCGATTCATGCCAGAAATTCCAGGCCACGCAAGCACGATCGGCTTGGGCTCCTTGGTGCATTCCAAAAACAGGCATATTGATAAAATCCAACCAGCCCAACCCAAGTTGAATGAGGATCCAAAAAATCCAAAAGGGGCGGTCGGGATGACGTTCTTGCACGATTTAGGATTCGTTTAGGGTTTGGATATTGCTGTTTTTTACGATGTATGTCGGCCTGTTTTTTACATTTTCGCTCACCCGACCCAAGTATTCACCGAGGATGCCAATGCCCAACAATTGGACGCCACCCAAAAAGAGGACAGATATATGCAATGATGTCCAGCCCACTTCGGTATAACCAAAGAACTTCTGATATAAACTATAGATGATGAGCATGAAGGCAATGCCAGAAACGGCAAAACCGAGCATCGTAGCCACTTTTAAAGGCCAATTGCTAAAGCCAGAAATTCCATCGGTTGCAAATCGCATCATTTTGCTATAGGTGAATTTGGTATTTCCGCCCATGCGTTCTTCGCGATCGTACTCAACAAAAGTTGAATCAAATCCTATCCAAGCAATCTGTCCGCGCAGATATTTATGCTGTTCCGGCATATTTAATAGCACTTTTTGCACTTTGCGATGGATCAATCTAAAATCACCAGTATCTAGAGGAATTTCAATTTGAGTAATATTTGCCAAAAAGCGGTAGAACAATTTGGCTGTCAGTTTTTTAAGGAATGATTCCCCTTTGCGTTTTTTGCGTTTGGCATAAACCACTTCGAAACCCTCTTTGGATTTTGTTACAAGATCTGGAATTAGTTCTGGCGGATCTTGTCCGTCGCCATCCATAATAACAATTCTCTCCCCCCTAGCGTTCTCTAAACCCGCAGATATTGCGATCTGATGGCCAAAATTCCTCGAAAAATCGATGTATTTCACCGATATATTTTCTTCAGACAGGCCAATGATGATCGGAAGGCTGTTGTCTTTAGAACCATCGTTTACATAGATGATTTCGTAATGGAGTTGCAGGGGTAACAGTGCCGCGATAATTCTGTTGTTCATGGGAACAAGATTCATTTCCTCATTGTAAATGGGAATGATAACAGATAAATCTATTTTGGGCGCTGCCATTCAACAAAAATATGCAAATTGAATAAGTACCTTTGTGATAAATTATAAAACATGAGCAAAATGCGTTTTTCCGGTCATTTATTTCTATTTGTTATCGCTTTTGCGATATTTGGTCAGGTCTCTTGCCAAAGCAAAGTGGAGGATTCCCATGGAACTGTTGTTACAGAGAAGTCGTTTGATGCCGCCATTGCCGGCGATAAATTGGTGATGGTAGATTTTTATACTACTTGGTGTGGACCCTGTAAAAAAATGGCACCTTTTATTCAGCAGGTGCGTGAAACTCGGTCAAAGGATGTTGTGGTTTTGCAAGTGGATGCAGAGGCGCAGGCTAGTATCGCCGATCGCTACCGTTTGGAAGGTTATCCTACAGTGATTTTCTTTAAAAGGGGACAGGTAATAGGTCGAGTTTTGGGCTATCAGACCTACGAAAATCTGAGCGGTTTGGTAGATCGCTTCAAATAATAGTGATGATTTTGAATCCTTAGTGATTCAAGAAAAAGTTGAAGCTATCTCCACGCAAACCCATTCTCAATGTTTCTAGGGGAATAATTTCATTGGGTGCAATGTTTCCTAGATTTACATTGCTGCCGTAAAGTTGTATAAACCAGACTTGCTGCTCTTTTTTAGGGGCTTCCCAAATAACGTCGGCTTGAGGGATTTTACGGAGGATTTCAGCAATCAATCCTGAACGCACTTCGCCGGTACCTCTAAAAATACCCACAGTTCCAGATTCTCTCGCTTCTCCAATGACTTTCCATGCGCCGGCCTGTAATTCTGTCTCCATTTGCTCAATCCATTCGTAGGGTGGGATGATCTTTTCAGCATCTTTACTTCCTACTTCGCTTAATACAGTGAAATTTTTGGAGAGAGTATGAATATAATTACATTTAATGTCGTGGTTCATATCCAAACTACCATCACTGACCTCAATGTGGGTAATTCCTAGTTTTTCGATCAATTTAACGTAGTCATCAAATTGATTGCGAACTACATAGGCTTCAAATAAAGTTCCACCCAAATAGACTGGGATGTTTGCGCTTTTGTAGATATTGATTTTATCTTGCAGTTTGTTTGTAAAAAAACTAGTGCCAAACCCCAATTTTATTAAATCTGTATAATGGGTTCCGTTTTCAAGAAAATTTTCGACCTCTTGCAAGCATAGCCCTTTATCCATAACCATAGTTAATCCGCTATTACGGGGTTTTGGTGTTCTGTCGGGCAATTGACTGAGATTAAATAATTCTTTATTCATATACCGGTTCTAGGAGTTGTAAATTTTGCGATACAAGCCAAAATGGATGTGGCTTTCTTTAGTTCTGGTGCAAAAGTAAACAATTGAATGTGTTCGTTGGCATTGATTTCGAGTGCTTTTTCAAGGATGATGAGGGCTGCGGATGCTTGCCCACTCAAATAACATAAGGCGGCAAGACGATAAAACAGTCCGCTATGCTTTGGATTATTCAATAAACCTGTTTCAATGATATCAATTGCCTTATCGGTATTTCCGGTTTCGTATAAAGAGGTACTAAAATCTAGCCATACTTCAGGGTTGCTCGCATGCTCTATTGTGAGCGATTCATACAAAGGCTCCCATTTTTCGGGCAAATTGGCGCCGAAATAAGCAGAAGCTAGCACCATGCCATAATCGCATTCAAAATGGTCTAAATCGTAGGCCCTTTCTAAATATGGAATTGCTGCGTGATAATTCTCTTCGTAATGCCAAGTCAGGCCCATCGAATACCAACATTCAGCGTCTTGGGGCTGATTTTTAAGGATTTCTTTGTAGATGGAGCGACAAGTTTTGATATCGCCTTGCTCGTAATGACTCCATGCCAACAGGCCTTCCACTTCAATAAATGTTTTCTTGGGGAATCGTTTTTGGAGTTCATTGTATTGGATGATGAATTTATCATAAGAACCTAGTTCATATGTGCATTCGAGGAAGGTTACCCAAGCATCAGCAAAATTTTCATTGATTGTTATTGCAAAATCAAGCGCTTTCAGTGCTTGTTCGTGATCACCTTGCGCCATATAACCAGAACCCAAAACATACCAAGCCTCAGCAGAATATGGGTCTTTGTCGATAATTCGCTGAATCATAGGAATCAGAGCGTCTACCAATCCACTTTCTTCCGCCTTTTCGATGTATTTTTCGAGGATAACACTCACTTCTGCACCCGTATCAAGGGCTTTTTCTAGCACAGGCATCGCCAATTCGAACTGACCATGGAATAGTGAAATTTCCAAAAAGTCTTCTAGCATTGCCTCTTCGTCCCCTACATTTTGAAGAACGGACAGCAACTCTGCCAGGGCTTTTTTCTTATTGCCCTGGATACTGAGGATGAGTGCTTGCATGAATCCAAGGGCCGGTTCAAAGGGAGTGAATTGAAGGGCTTGGGTAATTGCTGTCCGAGCTTTGGCATATTTTTGATCGCGTACCAACCATTCTACCAAATGAAGGGTGAAAATGGACATATATGGAAATTGATTGATTGCGGTTTCTAGAATTACTTTGATGTAAGTATCTGCGCGATATTGACCTGTTTGAGCCGGGAATTGACTTGCATAATAGCGGTATAATTCCAGCCATTCTCTGGCCGAAAAATTTGAACGTTGTTTGCTTTCGAAGTCGCGCACCAAGGCATCCACATCGCCTTGAAAAACATCTTCCTCGTCTTCGTCGTCCCAGTCTGATGAAAAGAAACTCATTGTGTCAAAATTACAACGCCAATGTTGGGTGGAGGCCTTGTTGGGAGGGGTTCTATTCCCCAACTTTTACACATACTTTTTGGTATGGCTTGGGGAGGTCTATTTTTATTGGGATTTATTGATTTGGGAATTGTAAACTTGCAGTTAGGAATCAGCACAAGTTGATTTTGCCATCAATATTCTCTTTAAATCAATATGAATACGCCGCTTTTATATGGACTAGTAACGGGATTTGTGATGAGTGTTTCGTTAGGAGCTATCTTTTTTCTGCTTGTTCAAGCAGGTCTGGTAGGGGGTGTTAAGAAGGGTTTGCCCTTGGCTTTCGGAGTAATTACGGGGGATTTTTTATACATATTATTGGCATTGCATTTTTCAGAATTCATCACCCAACAGTTAAATGAGTACCGGGTTTGGATTTCTTTGGTGGGGTCGTTGGTCTTTTTTTGTTTGGCAATTCAGCACTTTTTACACCATCACCGATCAAAGAAAGATGGGGGCGTTGAATTGCGCATCAATCAAATGCAGGACAAACAACTTTTTATTAAAGCATTAACAATCAACTTGTTGAATCCTATAAATATTGTATGGTGGTTGGGGTTGTTTAGTTTGCCACCTGGCTCGGGTTTTAATTACAATGGTAAATGGGTATTTGGCTTGGCGGCGCTGTTTACAGTGTTTATTACCGAATTGGGAGTCTCTTGGGGCGCAAGTAAAATCAAACATTATCTCACCGACGAGCGTATTCGTCATTTAGACCTGGTATTGGGATTGCTGTTTTCCGGAATGGGAATTTACCTACTAACCTTCCTGGAGGATTTATTTTGAAAAATTTTGACCCTACAACGCCGATTTGAATTTGCTACGCATTTGCAATTACTCAGGTTCCAACATCTACATTAATTTGAATTACACCGGCCTATCCCAAAGAAATGTGGCCTTTGTCCTGACAAAATTCTGTGAGCACACCGCCCGTAGAGTTTGGGTGTAGGAATGCGATTTGCTTATTGTCGGCCCCATCTTTTGGTTCGGAATGAATTAAATTGAAGCCTTCGAGCGATTTTTCTGACAATGAACTTTTTATGTTGGCCACTTCAAAAGCAAGATGATGAAGGCCTTCGCCTCGTTTTTCGATGAAATTGGCGATTGTACTTTGGGGATCTGAGGCGGCTAAGAGTTCAATTTTTATATCGCCAACTTGAAAAAAGGAAGTGATGACATGTTCACTTTCAACGGATTCGCGTTTGTAGGGTCCACAGCCCAATAATTTTGTAAATAGCGCTTCAGCGGCGGCTAAATCCTTAACGGCGATGCCAATATGTTCAAGTTTTTTTACGCTCATATCACGTACAAAGAACATTCTTTTGCGATAAACTAAAAATAAGAAAGCAAACATTCTTCTTATGCGTTAATTTTGCAGTTTAGAAAGTATCTAAATAACTTTTGATATCATGTTAAAATTGCCAATATACCTCGACAACAATGCAACCACGCAGATGGATCCTCGTGTGTTTGACGCCATGAAACCTTATTTTCTGGAAATTTATGGGAATGCAGCTAGTAAAAGTCATCCATTTGGATGGGCGGCGGAAGAAGCAGTAGATTATGCCCGTGGTCAGGTTGCTTCATTGATTTGTGCGAATGAAAAAGAGATCATTTTTACCAGTGGTGCTACGGAGAGTAACAACTTGGCCATCAAGGGTGTTTTTGAAATGTATGCTAACAAGGGCAATCACATCATTACATTATCTACGGAGCATAAGGCGGTTTTGGATGCTTGCAAGCATTTAGAAAAACTTGGCGCGGAGGTTACATATTTGTCTGTTGGTTACGATGGAATGATAGATCCAGCGGTGATTGAAGCGGCAATCAAACCCAATACCATCTTGGTGACGGTGATGTATGGCAATAACGAGTTGGGTGTTATACAGAAGATTGCTGAGATTGGTGCAATTTGCAAAAAGCATGGTGTATTATTCCACAGTGATGCAACCCAAGCGGTTGGCAAAATCCCTGTTGATGTTTTGGCAGATCATATAGATTTAATGAGTTTTACAGCACACAAAATGTATGGTCCCAAGGGAGTGGGTGCTTTATATGTTCGTCGTAAAAATCCTCGTGTTAAAGTGACCGCCCAAATGGATGGTGGTGGCCATGAAAGAGGTATGCGTAGTGGAACTTTGAATGTTACAGGAATCGTGGGATTTGGAAAAGCTTGTGAGATTGCCAAGGCTGATATGTCGGAAGAGAGCACTCGTTTGAGTGGAATGAGGGATCGTCTGGAACGCGAATTATTGACATTAGAAGAAAGCTATTTAAATGGCAATAAGGAACATAGGCTTCCACACACTACCAATATTAGTTTTAAGTATGTAGAAGGTGAAGGTTTGATGATGGGTGTAAAAGACGTCGCTGTTTCTAGTGGTTCGGCTTGTACATCGGCATCATTGGAGCCAAGTTATGTATTGAAAAGTTTGGGTTTGGATGATGAATTGGCTCACAGTTCACTGCGTTTTGGGTTGGGTCGTTTCACCACGGAAGATGAAATTGATTATACGATTAATTTGGTGAAGGAAGCGGTGACCAAATTGCGTGAGATGAGCCCGTTGTGGGAAATGTTTAAGGAAGGCATTGATTTAAAATCCATTCAGTGGAACGAACATTGATTGTTTGTTTAGAATCGCTCTAAATTGTATATTTGTAGAAGAAAAAAATATGGCATACTCAGATAAAGTAATCGATCATTATACCAACCCAAGAAACATTGGCACTTTGGACAAATCAAAAACCAACGTAGGAACGGGATTGGTAGGTGCTCCGGAATGTGGAGATGTGATGCGTTTGCAAATTGAAGTTGACGAGACTACAGGCATCATTCAGGATGCTAAATTCAAAACGTTTGGATGTGGTTCTGCCATTGCTTCTTCATCTTTGGCTACAGAATGGTTAAAAGGGAAGTCGATTGACGATGCGTTGAACATCGACAACATGGAAATTGTTGAAGAGTTGGCATTGCCGCCGGTAAAAATTCACTGCTCTGTGTTGGCTGAGGATGCAATTCGTTCTGCGATCAATGATTATCGTGGGAAGAATGGATTGGAGCCGATTGAAAGTACAAAAATTCACCACTAATTTTAGGATATGATTGCCCAGGGAAATGAAATTACCATTACGGATAAAGCCTTAACAAAGGCTTATGATTTGATGGGTGAATCAAACATTTTGGGCGCGGATTATTTTTTGCGCGTTGGCGTTAAAGGTGGCGGTTGTTCTGGTCTTACTTATGAATTGGATTTCGACAATGAAAGTAAACCTGGCGATATGCAATTTGGAGATGAGCGGTTGAAGATGGTGTGTGATATGAAGAGTTTCTTGTACCTGTGTGGAACCGAATTAGACTTCACGGATGGATTGAATGGCAAGGGATTTAATTTTATCAACCCCAATGCATCTCGTACCTGCGGATGCGGTGAGAGTTTCTCCATCTAATGGAAACCATCCCAATTCATACACCTTTTATTCAACTGAATCAGGCACTTAAACTGTTGGGTTGGGCAGAAAGTGGTTCCATGGCAAACGAGATGATCACAGAAGGATTGGTGGTTGTGGACGGCGTTCAAGAATTTCGTAAGCGAAACAAATTATACCCCGGAGCGGTGATTGAGTTTGAAGGACAAAAAGCTACGGTGTTAGCAGAATAATAGTTGCTAAAGCGATTTCATGGCAATTACATTATACCACTACGTTTACAATTCTGCCTTGTACTAGGATAAATTTCTTGAGGGACTTTCCTTCCATCCATTTGACTACCAATTCATGGTTAAGCACGGCTTGTTTGATTTCGTCTTCTGATGCAGTGAGATCAAATTCAATTTGTGCGCGAGTTTTTCCATTGATGCTAATGGGGTAATTGAAAGAATTTTCTACCAACAACGACGCATCATATTTGGGCCAATTTACAATATGTATGCTCTCTTTATTTCCCAATTGATGCCATAATTCTTCGGCAATGTGGGGTGCAAAGGGTGCAAGTAGTATCAAAATGGGTTCAAGAATTTCTTGCTTTCTACACTTGAGGGTCCCCAATTCATTGGTTGCTACCATAAATGCAGACACTGATGTGTTGAAACTCATACTTTCGATGTCGTCTGTCACCTTTTTAATGGTTTTGTGTAGAATTTTCAACTCTTCATTCGTGGCTTTTTCGTTTGATACTGCCCAGTTTTCACCTTCGTAAAACAATCTCCAAAACTTGCCAAAGAAACGACTTACGCCCTCAATTCCATTGGTATTCCAAGGCTTAGAATCGGTAAGGGGTCCAAGAAACATTTCGTACATTCTGAGTGTATCGGCTCCATATTGTGCGCAGACATCATCAGGGTTAACAACATTGCCCCAGCGCTTACTCATTTTCTGTCCGTCCTCGCCCATAATCATTCCTTGATTTACCAATCTTTGGAAGGGTTCATCCCAAGTTATATATCCCAAATCAAATAGGAATTTTGTCCAGAATCGACTGTAAAGTAAGTGACCCGTTGCATGTTCAGAGCCACCCACGTACAAATCAACTTGTTGCCAGTATTTGAGGGCTTCTTTTGATGCGAATACTTCAGTATTGTTTGGGTCGGTATAACGTAGGAAGTACCAACTGCTACCTGCCCAACCCGGCATCGTATCTGTTTCACGCATGCCTTGAGGCGTGTTTACCCAATCGGTTACCGCAGACAATGGGCTTTCGCCATTTCCAGATGGTTTATAGCTTTCTACTTGGGGTAGTTCAACCGGTAGTTGATTTTCAAGTTGAGGTATGCCTTCATTGTTGTATGTGATGGGGAATGGTTCACCCCAATAGCGTTGTCGTCCAAACCCCGCTTCACGAAGTTTATAATTTACTTTGGCTAGGCCCCATCCCGCTTTTTCTATTTTTTTGATGGCGGCTTGAATGGCATCTTTTACGGACAATCCATCGAGAAAGCCTGAGTTAAAACAAATTCCATCTTTTGCATTGAAGGATTCTTTGAGTGGTAATTCTAACTCTGAGTTAGCGGGCTTGACAACAGGAACGATTGGCAAATTGAAAGTTGAGGCAAAGGCAAAATCTCTATCATCGTGGGCAGGAACCGCCATTATAACTCCGGTACCATAATTTGCCAAAACATAGTCACTCACCCAAATGGGTATTGGTTCGCCAGTAAATGGATTTATTGCCTCCAAACCTGTAAATACACCCGTTTTTGTAGTGTCGGCCATTCGATCGATTTCACTGCGATTTTTTGCTTTGTTGGCATATTCCTTAACTGCGGTCCATTGTAAATCGCTGCAGAATTCTTGAAGATTTTCAAGCTCTGGAGCCACTACCATAAAGGTAGCACCAAAGATGGTATCAGGGCGCGTGGTGAAAACTTTGAGTGTTTTTAGGGTGCCACGAACAACGAAATCAATGTCGGTACCTTGACTTCGGCCGATCCAATTTTTTTGAATTTCTTTGATGGCATCGCTCCACTGGATTCGGTCTAATCCTTCTATGAGTCGATCAGCATATGCTGTAATCCGCAAACTCCATTGTTTCATTTTTTTGCGAATTACTGGATAACCCCCACGTTCACTCAGTCCATTAATTACCTCTTCATTTGCCAAAACAGTCCCCATGGCTTCGCACCAATTTACAGTTGTTTCATCAATAAAAGCCAAGCGAAATTGATTTAAGATTTTGTGTTTTTGTAAGGGCGAAAATCCTTGCCAGTTTTGTGCAGAAAATCCGGTTATTTTGCCGCCGTGTGCGTTGTGGTTGGCGGATCCATTGGCTGAAAAGTGGTCTTCAAGCGTAGATAGGGGTTCTGCTTTTTGTGCAGATTTATTGTACCAATGATTAAAAAAAAGCGAAAAAATCCACTGAGTGAATTGATAATAATTTGGGTCGCATGTTTTTACTTGTCGGTCCCAGTCGTAAGAAAAGCCCATGATATTAAGCTGTTCACGAAATCGTTTGATATTTTGTTCTGTAGTTACCGATGGGTGTTGTCCTGTTTGGATTGCGTATTGTTCGGCGGGCAAACCAAAGGCGTCATAACCCATGGGATGTAGCACATTAAAGCCTTTGAGTCGTTTGTACCTAGAGACAATATCACTGGCAATATAACCAAGCGGATGACCTACGTGCAACCCACTTCCTGACGGATACGGAAACATATCGAGCACATAGTATTTTGGCTTGTTGGAATCGATTTGTACGGCGTACAATCTACTATTTTCCCATTCGGCTTGCCATTTTTTTTCGATTTTTGTGAAGGAGTATTGAGCTGACATAAAGGTTGCAGCTGCGAAAATACAATAGATGGAGGTTTTTTAACGACCTTTGCGGCTCATGGCCGATAGCAATTTTATTGATTACGTAAAGATTTGCTGCCGCAGCGGTAGTGGCGGACCGGGAAGTAGGCATTACAATCGAACCAAAATAAATCCTCGTGGGGGTCCAGATGGGGGTGATGGAGGAAAAGGTGGAGATATTATTCTCCAGGGGAATGCCCAGTTATGGACGTTAATTCACTTAAAATATAGGAAGCATGTAATGGCCATTGATGGCATTGCCGGAAGTGAAAATCGCAGCTCTGGTGCTTTTGGAGAATCGGTGCTTTTGGAAGTTCCACTGGGTACGGTTGCCAAGGATTCAGAAACGGGAGAAGTGTTATTTGAGATTACAGATGATGGCGAAAAGAAGGTCTTGGTTCCCGGAGGTAGAGGTGGTTTGGGTAACTGGCATTTTGCCAACAGTGTAAATAGAACGCCTCAATATGCACAACCGGGGGAGCCAGGCATGGAGCAATGGATTGTATTGGAACTGAAGGTGTTGGCGGATGTAGGATTGGTAGGATTTCCGAATGCTGGAAAGAGCACTTTTTTGAGTGTGATTTCTGCGGCGAAGCCCGAAATCGCCGATTATGCTTTTACAACGTTGGTCCCCAATTTGGGTGTGGTAAATTATCGAGATTATCGAAGTTTCATCGTTGCGGATATTCCTGGGATCATCGAGGGAGCCAGCGAAGGAAAAGGTTTGGGTCATCGGTTTTTGCGTCACATTGAACGAAATGCAACTTTATTATTTTTGATACCGGCGGATAGCGCGGACCACAAAAAGGAGTTTTTAACCTTATTGAGTGAGCTAGAGAAGTTCAATCCTGAACTGCTTGTAAAACAGCGAATTGTGGCCATCAGTAAGGCAGATATGTTGGATGATGAATTGAAGGACGAAATCAGAAATCACATGAAAGGAATGGAAGTAATGTTTTTTAGTTCCGTCACCGAACAGGGCGTTGGAGAATTGATAGATTTATTATGGGCAACTGTATCTGCGGAGGTCTAAGAATTTTGACAAGGAGTTTGTATTTTTGAAGATTATAGAAATAAAATAGATTATGAAAAGAATTGTTGGATTGTTTGTTGGGGGTTGTTTGATTTTGAGTTCAGTATCGGCCCAGAACGAAAAACGAAATTCAGAAGGTGATGTTAACTTATCCGTTCAAGTCCCAAAACCTTTTGTGTTTAGTATCAACCAAGACAAGGTATTTGCTGATGAATTTGAACGGCAGTTCCTAAAGAATATCAATTTAAAAGAGGATCCGATTTCGGCGAAAGACATTCGCAGTTATTTGGATTTG
>Ga0208960_1001582_pt1 | contig 12051 bp, 12 predicted proteins | sample GreLakmeON33MSRF_FD_187703 | JGI IMG/M metagenome (GOLD analysis project Ga0208960, IMG submission 187703) | Freshwater lentic microbial communities from great Laurentian Lakes, MI, USA - Great Lakes metaG ON33MSRF (SPAdes) | ecosystem: Environmental > Aquatic > Freshwater > Lake | place: Great...
ACAACCCCGAGAAAGACCTGACGCCGGTCACGCTGATGGGCAGATTTCCCATGGTGCTGGTGGTCGGTCCGGGTTCGGACGCCAAAGACGCCAAAGACTTCATCGCCAAGGCCAAAGCCAAACCCGGCAGCGTGAATTTCGGCTCGGCCGGGGCTGGCAGCCCGCATCATCTGGCCATGGAGTTGCTGAAGGTGCAAGCCGGTTTGTTCATGGTGCACATTCCTTATAAAGGCGCGGCACCCGCCTTGTCCGATCTGGCCGGTGGTCAGATTCCCGCCATGATGGTCGACCTGGCCGCAGGCAACGGCTTCATCAAAAGCGGCAAGATTCGCGCGCTGGCCGTGGCCAACCCGGTGCGCCTCCCGCAACTGCCCGATGTACCTACGTTTGCCGAACTGGGCATTAAAAATGTAGAAGCGTCGGCACAAGTCGGCATCGTCGCTCCTGCGGGCACACCGCCCGGGGTGATCAACGCTTTGCAAAAGCAAATCGCCGAAGCCATCAACCAACCCGCCATACGGCAAAAACTGATCGACTTCGGTATCGAGCCGGTGGCGAATACGCCGCAGCAATATGCCGATCTGATACGCGCTGAAACAGCCATCTGGCACAAGCTGATCAAGCGGCAAGGGATTTCGCTGGATTGAGGTGGTTAACTAAATTTAATTAAATAGCTGGTTGCTTGCAGTGGCAGGCGAGAGATAACTTACCAAGGTATCAATTCGGTCGCCAGCTGTCAACCTGCTGCGGGTTAGCGGCGATCCAGCGTTCTGCGGCTTGACGCGCTGATATTTTTTCCACATTCATAGATTTATCCATTTCTGTGATCGCCGCAATCGACAAGCGGATGTTACTCAGATAGGCAAGCGTACGAGGTGACAATTTCGACTTGAGTTGCTGATTGGCTATCAGATATGCGCTGTCTGTACCAAAAATACGCTTGGGATCTTCCAGCACACGCAATTCATAGACGGAATTTATCCATTGAGGTTGCCACAATGGAAACACCACCCAGTTCCCTGCTTCATAGGCGGTTTTAAATGTACCGATCCAAGTACCCGGGGGAGCGGCTTGCAATTGATAGCCTGCGGCATCAAGACCGTAACTCTTGAGCACCTCAAGACCCAAAATCGTCAAACCAGTGGATTCAGGCAGTGAGACGACAGTCGACGGCATGCGGGACTTGACTGCAGGTTTCAGCAGATCTTCAATTGAGGAAACCTCTTGAGCCGGAACGTAGGCTGGAACCGTCCAGTACAGACGAGCATCGTCATAGAGCTTGGCTAATTTGAATGTGCTGGTTTCCACTTTTTTGTATAAAACCGCATGCGCGTTGGGAAGCCATGACGCAGCTAGTATGTCCACCTCACCTGAACCAACCTTGGGATAAATATCGGCATGCGAACCTTCAATCACTTCGACGGTGTATCCCTCTTTTTCCAACACGTGCTGGACTATGCCTCCAGTGACTGCGTAAAAGGACAAGGACACCTGTCCCAGCTTGATGGATTCAGCTGTTACCAATAAGGGGAGCAACATCGAGAAAAAAACCAGAGAACGAAAAATTTTCATGAATAAGCTCCATTATTTGATTGAATAATGACGAGTTTAGTCAATCTTTTGTTAATTTAGAAAATTCCCGTTCAAGCAACAGGCTTATGTCGCCGCTTCTTTTTCCATGGCGGACAGCAAAAAATCCAGCAAGGCTTTGTTGCGCGAAAAATTCATGCGCTCGGGCGTGATCAGCGCCACGATCTGCGAGCCGAATTTGGTCAATGGCGTCCATTCGGGCAATACCCTGATCAGGCTGCCCTCTCTCAACGAGGTTTCACACAAATAATCCGGGAGCAGCGCAATTCCCAGCCCGGCGACCGCCGCGTGCAGCACGGCCTCGGCGTTGTCCACCGCATAACGGGTGCTGACCCTGACCGGAATTTTTTCCTGCACCCGCTCAGGCTGCACTCGGTGACAACTGAGCACCCAGTTGTCGTCGCTGCTGTCGCGCCGGTAATACAAACAGCTGTGTCTGGACAACTCGGGCGGCGTCTGCGGCATGTCGTGCGCAGCCAGGTATTCAGGAGACGCGGTCAACAACCAAGGCACGGAAATAATGGGCGTGTTTTTCAATTCACCGGTTGCCGTGGCCGACCATCTGAAGGCAATGTCCATACGCTCGGCGGCCAGGTCCATGATTCTGTCAGACAGTATCAATTCGATTTCCACCGCCGGGTGCAATGTGAGAAACGACGGCAAATGCCGCGCCAGCACCCTCTGCCCCCATGACACCGGGGCTGTCAACCGCAAGCTACCGGTAAGTTCGGATTTGAGTGCTCGCACCCGCTCCAACCCCCCGGCGATTTCATTCAAAGCCCGCTGCGCGTAAGCCAGATAGGCCTCACCTGCCGGGGTTAGGACAATTTTGCGGCTGCTGCGGCTGAACAAAATAATGCCCAGCTTTTCTTCCAACTGAGCGATGCGTTTGCTGATCAAGCCCTTGCCCACGCCTAGCGCGGCAGCGGCATTGCTCACGCTTCGCGATTGCGCCACGTGCACAAAAGCGGTCAGCATGTCGGTGGAAATAGGTCTTTGCTGGCGTTCGGAGGGGATCATCGTTTCCAATTTGAAGACAATCTGTTCGCATTACAACAGTTATCAGAACATGGGTCAATCCATATACTGACTTTGCGCTTATCCCCAAAACAACCAAGGAGACACTATGAAAATTCACGCAGACCCGATCACGGTCAATTGTAAAAAAGTATTAGCCGGTCTTGATTTAATCGGTGCCAAATATGAGCTGGTTCACGTGGACTATTTCAAGGCGGAACAAAAGGAAGCGGCTTACCTGGCCCTCAATCCGAATTCCTCTTTGCCGACCATGGTCGACGGCGATTTTGTGTTGTGGGAATCAAATGCGATTCTTCAATATGCTGCCGACAAAACCGGTAACGACGCGGCTTACCCCAAGGATTTGAAAACTCGCGCCGACATCAACCGCTGGTTGCTCTGGGAATCGTCCAGCTGGTTTCCCAGCTGCTACGTCTACTTGGTGGAAAACTGTGTCAAACCTTTGCTCGGCGGCGAAGCCGACCCCGCGGTGATTGCCGCGCAAGATGCACAGTTCCACAAACTCGCGTCCATACTCGACCAGCGTTTGTCGCAACATACCTGGGTGGCCGGCGACCATGTGACGATTGCAGATATCGCACTTGCCGCTCCCATGCATTTGCACGGCTGGCAACAACTGCCGCTGGACAATCACCGGCACTTGAAGCGCTGGCTGACCACCGCCATTGAAGGCCTGCCCTGCTGGCAGAAAACCATGATTTACCAGGGCTTCACCACCCAGAAACCTAACTGAGACCGGAACCCACGACGATGTCTTCGACCACTGTACGCGCCACGCTGAAATACTCTGTTGACAACGGTATACCGCCGGATTACTACTTCTACGATCCCGGTCCTGAGGTAAAACTCAATCCGCCCGGGACCGATTCACATGAAGTGGATATTCACGACGGCTGGCCTCAACTGAATTCGTTCAGCGCTGACAAACAAGGGTTCGAGTTGCATGAATTCGACCCGTCTTTCCAGGATTTCGATCACGACGACCTGATCAAACAGGTGTTTTACCAACAAGTGGTTAATTTTGTGAAGTTGCATACAGGGGCGAAGCGCGTCGTGGTGTTTGACCACACCATCCGCAAACGCCTGCCTTCAGATTTGAAAGCGCAAACCGAGGTGCAGCGCCCGGCTGTGCTGCTGGTGCACAGCGACTACACCGTCATCAGCGGCCCGCAGCGCGTGCGCGATATCGTGCCCGAGGATGCAGACGACTTGCTTCAGCGGCGCGTGGCTTTTTTCAACGTCTGGAAACCGCTTTACCGCCGGGTTGAGGAATTGCCGTTGGCCATGTGCGACGCCAGCACCCATGAACCCGACGATATGTTGCGCATGGACTTGAAATACCGTGAACGCACTGGCGAGATTTATGTGATGCGTTATTCACCTAAACACCGCTGGATGTATTTCCCGTTCATGGAACCCAACCACGCCTTGATCCTGAAAACCTATGACTCTGAAGTCGACGGACGCTGCCGCTTCATGGGGCATTCGGCGTTCGAACACCCGGACACAGCTACAGACGCGCAAAAGAGAGAGAGCATAGAAGTCAGAACCATGGCGTTTTTCTAGGCCTTGGTGTGAATACCGCTGCGCAAGCGCTGCTGAATTACTTGGAGCCGACTGCGCAGCCCCTGCATACCTATAGTTATGACCCGCCCGACAGCAAACCGCGTTTCAATGGCAAGCTGCAGGACTACCGTATGCCGGTCAACGATGCACGCAGCCTCAAACCGTCAGCTACGCTGGACTCGCACGGCTTCACCATGGCGCATGCGCCAAGCGCGGTGACAGATTTCTGGAACGAAACACAAGTTCGCGACACCTACTACGCCGAGTCAGCCCGCTTGTTGATGGCGTTGACCGGCGCGCGGCAAGCGCTGGTGTTTGACCATACGCTAAGACGCAGAGCCGCTCACAGACCACAGCTTGACGGCATGGGCGGCTCGTTCAGCACTGTGCGTGAACCGGTAGGCCGAGTGCACTTGGACTTCACACCGCGCAGCGGGCCGGTGCGCATACGCCAGGTTTTGGGACTACCGCCGGATGAACCGATGGAATTGCAGCGCTATGTGATTTACGGCATGTGGCGCTGCATCAACGACGCACCGCTTGAAGATGCGCCGCTGGCGCTGGCTGATTGCCGCACAGTGAACAGCAAAGACCTGGTACCTAACAAACTGATTTACCCGGACCGTACCGGCGAAACCTATGCCATCACGCGGGACGCGTCGCACCGCTGGTTTTACTATCCGCGCCAGACGCGCGATGAAGTCATTGTGTTTAGACATTTTTCAGGCAGCGATGTGCTTCACAACGTCAACACCTCGGTGCCGCACAGCGCGATAGAAGAACCGCAGGCCTGTGACCATCCGATACCTCGCCAAAGCTTAGAACTGCGCGTACTTGCCATCTTTTAGCAGCGAGCCCGTAAGTCTTAAACGTAAGATACCGTTTTGATGCTCTTACAGGCACAGTCACAGAAAGCAGGCCATGAAAATCAACGCAGACACCGCAGTCCGGGTCACGCTAAATACCGCTGACCTGCCCTGGGTCGCCTCTCCCATGCCCGGTGTGGAGCGAAAAATGCTTGAACGCGACGGCGAGGAAGTCGCCAAAGCCACCAGCATCGTGCGGTATGCACCGGGCTCGAGTTTCAGCAGCCACCGCCACGACCTGGGCGAAGAATTTCTGGTGCTCGACGGCATCTTCGAGGATGAAAACGGTCAGTACCCGGCGGGTACTTATGTGAAAAACCCGCCGGGAACTTCGCACACGCCTTTCACGCAACACGGTTGTATGCTGTTTGTCAAACTGCGCTACATGACCGGGGACGACCATGAACACCGCGTGATCGATACCCGCTCAGCGCAATGGCACCCGGGTATGGTTCCCGGTTTGTCGGTGTTGCCCTTGTCTGAATCCGGTACCCGCCATACCGCGCTGGTACGCTGGGCGCCAGAGACATATTTCAATCCGCACAGACATTTTGGCGGTGAAGAAATCTTTGTGATTGAAGGCGTGTTCGAGGATGAACACGGGCGCTACCCGCAGGGCAATTGGCTACGCAGTCCACACATGAGTGCGCACAAACCTTTCAGCGTGGAAGGCTGCACCATCTTGGTCAAGACCGGGCATTTAATGTGACAGTCTGCGACGCCACCGCTTGAGATTCACATTCAAACGCCAGAACAGTTTGACACCGAGGTAACCCGTTAAAGATGAACCAAATGCAAATACACCCATGCCCACCAGCGTAGGCCAAGCAAAGCTGGTCAACCACTGGGCCGGTAGCGCCGAATAAGAAACACTGGCTTCTACCGGCTCCCCCAACAACACAGAGCCGAGGCGGTAAGCAAGCCAAAGCCAGAAACCGATGGTCAAGGGATTGGTCACCATGGTCATCAATGCAGCAACGGGTATGTTGGCCCGCCACCAGACACAATGGGCCGCGGCCACCAGTACTTGTGCAGCCGGAATAGCAAAAGCCCAGAACAAACCCACAGCAACACCGCGTGCTACCGCTTCATGCTGAATTCTCCAAAGCTGAGGATCCAGCAGATTGCCTGCGATCGGTTTGAGCCTGGGGTGCTTGGCCAGAAATTCCTTGCCGGGCAACCATTTGCCGACAGCATCGCGGATAAAGGACTTGTTTTCTGTCACGGCTATGCCCTCTGTCAATCCAACTAGGAGGCCATGTTGTCATCAGAAGAAGCGGATTGACAGCAAGGAAAATCGCACTATCTATCTGTTTTTTTCGAAGTATTTTTAATTTTTAATCAGTAAATAAATGATTAAATCATACGAACCGCAAACTGATAAGGTTCAAATGGATACTGTTGCTCCCCTGTGGTTGTGGGCCACTTTTGCTGTCATCGTGTTAGTGTCGCTGTTCATAGACTTTGTTGTACTCAAAAAACAAGGGGCACACGATATCGGCGTGAAGGAAGCGCTGAACTGGTCCATCGTCTGGATTCTGATGAGCTTTTTATTCAATGGCTTGTTCTGGTGGGCAGTCAAAGACAGTTCGGGATCCGTTGAACTTGCGAATGCCAAGTCGCTGGAATTTCTGACCGGTTACCTGATTGAAAAATCTCTGGCGGTAGACAATATCTTCGTATTTCTGATGATCTTTACCTACTTTGCGGTGCCGACTGCGTTTCAAAAACGTGTGCTCATGATCGGCATCGTTGGCGCCATCGTTTTACGTACCGTCATGATTCTGGCGGGCAGTTGGCTACTGGCTGAATTCCACTGGGTTTTGTATGTATTTGGTGCTTTCCTGGTATTGACCGGTATCAAGATGTGGTGGGCTGCCGGCAAAGAACCGGACTTGAACAACAACCCTGCCCTGAAGTTGCTGCGCAAATTTTTACCAGTCAGCAAAAATTTTGATGGCGAGAAATTCATGACTGAAGAAAACGGCAAACGCATTGCTACGCCGCTTTTCATGGTGATCTGTTTGATTGCATTCACTGATGTGATTTTTGCGGTGGATTCCATCCCGGCCATTTTTGCTATCACCAGCGACCCGTTCATTGTGCTGACCAGCAATGTCATGGCTATTCTCGGTTTGCGCGCTATGTACTTCTTGCTGGCGGCAGTGGCGAACAAATTCCATTTACTGAGCTACGGCCTGGCAGTCATTCTTGTGTTCATTGGTGTCAAGATGTGCCTGATTGATGTCTACAAAATACCGGTCAGCGTTTCACTTGCAGTGGTTTTAGGCATTCTTGGATTAACCATGTTCTTGAGTATGAGGACAGCAAAATCGCAAGCCCGTACTTAAGCGGCTTTATACAGAAGCTTGCAGCATTCGCTGTACCAGCGGGTGCTGTACTTTTTTTTCTGTACCTATCGCGAAAAAATGTTCAATCACGCCTTCACATGGTCCCAGGCGCTTTACCGCGAAATGCAATAACAAATCGTCATGTACCCACTCTGCGCCAGGAAACACACCCATGCCACTGGAGCCAAAGGTTTTCAGCAAGGCACTGTCTTCAAACTCACCCACGATGCGCGGCTTGATACCTTGCTGCTCAAACCACTTATCAAGCCGATCCCGGCTTGCTGTGTGCGAGGTCGGCAAAAGAACCGGTAATTCAGACAGACAGGCGGGGAAAGGCTTTTTTGAAGTCTTCAACAGCGCCGGTGTTCCATACCAGGCCAGGGTTGAAAAACCCAGCGCATGGCTGTAGAGCTTGATATTGGGGTTCGATGGTGCAGGCTTGTCTGAGATAACCAGATCAAGCTTATGCAAAGCCAGATCGCCTAACAAATCATTGAATTGCCCCTCGTGACATAACAAACGCAAGTCAGGCTCGGCTATCACGGGCTGTAGCAGGCGATGCACCACTAGTTTGGGCAATCCATCGCTGATACCTAACCACAGTCGAACCGAGGGCTTGCTGACCGCATCCCGCACACGGCTTGGTAAAGCCTCACCAAGTTGAAAAATCAGATCAGCCTGCTGCATAGCGGCAACGCCGGCATCTGTTAGTACCAGACCACGTCCAGCCGGTTTGAGCAATTCACAGCCAAGTGACCGTTCAAGTTCGCGCACCTGAGCGCTGACAGTCTGAACCGCCATGTCTAACTTATCGGCAGCGCGGGACATGCCACCCTCCTTGGCCACCACCCAAAAGTAATACAGATGCTTGAAATTAAAGGATGCGCTCATATTCAGTATTTTCAGGAATATTGATGAGAAATTATCTGCTTTTATTTGATTGCAACAAAGCCTATCTTCAAAGCCTTACTTTGAGAAAGGAAAACCATGAGACTTAACACTACCTCTCTTTCATCGCGTAACCCGACTGACTTTCCAGTGACGGTGGCTCAGCCTGAGCTTGTGCATACGGTCGAGGTAAAACGCGTGTTGCGAAATACCTATGCATTGCTGGCCATGACTTTGTTGTTCAGCGCTGCTGTTGCAAGCGCAGCAGTTGCCTACCAATGGCCTGCACCCGGCATCATTCTGACACTGGTCGGCTATTTCGGTCTTTTGTTTGTTATCCATAAGTGGCAAAACAGCGCGCTCGCCCTGCCGACTGTGTTTACTCTAACCGGCTTCATGGGCTACACCCTCGGTCCTTTGTTGACGCATTCGCTTGCATTACCCGGCGGCGCGCAAACCGTGTCGCTGGCCCTCGCAGCAACAGGAGCAACCTTCCTAAGTCTGTCGGCTTATGTGTTGCTGACACGGCGCGACTTCAGCTTCATGGGCGGCTTTCTTTTCTGCGGCATGGTCATTGCCTTGCTTGCAGGTATTGCAGCCACGGTGTTTGACATTGCGGGCTTGGGAATGGCCGTGTCGGCCATGGTTGCACTTTTATCCGCCGGTCTGATTTTGTTTGAAACCAGCCGCATTGTGAACGGCGGTGAAAGCAATTACGTACTGGCGACAGTAGGTCTGTTTGTATCGGTGTTCAACCTGTTCACCAGTTTGCTAAGCTTGTTCGGTATCGGTGGCACCAATGAATGATATTCAAATGCCGCATGCAGCTTGGGGTGGCATGCTGGCTGCAGTTACCGTTCTTTATAGTGCCTGGCAAGAGTTCAAAGCAAAAAACCGTCGAGATACTCACTTGCTTGCGCTAACTGGTGCTATCAGCGTAGCTGGTAGCTCTGCGATCTTGTGTCTGTGAACCGGCTTTTAAAAATCATCATTAATCCTGAAGAGAGAAGTACAAATGAAATGTCCCAATTGTGTTGACACCACGCTGGTCATGTCCGACAGACAAGGTGTGGAAATTGATTATTGCCCTGCCTGTCGTGGAGTGTGGCTGGACAGAGGCGAGCTGGATAAGCTCCTTGAAAAATCAGCCTTCATACAAAGCGAGAGCGCTCCTCAATCCCGGGCAGCGGCAGTACATGTCCATCAACCGGCGCATGTAGATGCGTACTACAAAGACGATTTGCGTTACCAACGCGGCCGCAGGAAATCCTGGCTTGAAGATATTTTTGATTAAAAATACCCTTGGGCTTAGGCACAGTTTTTTCAAAGCGCAAGGTGCCCTGATTCTCATGACGCAACAACATGACTCAGCAGATGCGCTTTGAAAGCTTGAGCGATCGGCGCCAATTGCTTTTTCGCGGGATGCACGATATGCCAATTCGTCATCACCGGAAAACCTTTGATGTCGATGATGGCTACGCCGTGTTCCTTGGTCAGTCCGTGCAAAGCATGCTTTCTCCCTAAAGCCAAACCCTAGCTCTACTTCGGTATGTCGCTGGGCATCACCTTCCCTTCGAGTCAGGTCGAACAGGTTCAAGGCTGAGATACCGATCAATTCGGCAGTTTTGACAGCAGAACGCCAGCGTTCCCAGAGTCGCTAAAGGGATTAAAGATGAAGACACTTTGAAATCCGCATTCATCGAAGCCGTGTGCAAGCCCTGAGTGCCCCTATCATCTGTACCTGCTTTTCACAGAACACAGGAACCTCAGATGATTCGCTATCTCAAGCGCGGCAAAGATGCTCAAACCAAATCCGACGCAGACGCCAAGGTGCGCGCCACGGTGGAATCCATTATTCATGCCATAGAGTCACGCGGTGACGAAGCAGTGCGCGAATTCAGCCGCCAATTTGACAACTGGGAACCGGCCGACTTCCGTTTGTCACAGCAGCAGATTGAGGCCGCCGTCAAATCGCTGTCGGCGCGCGAAATTGAAGACATGCGCTTTGCCCAAACCCAGATCCGTCGTTTCGCACAGATTCAGCGCGACAGCATGAAGGACGTGGAAGTCGAAACCTTGCCCGGCGTGGTGCTCGGTCACCGGCATATCCCGGTCAGCTCGGTAGGCTGCTACGTGCCCGGCGGCAAATACCCCATGATTGCATCCGCGCACATGAGCGTGCTGACCGCCAAAGTGGCAGGCGTCAAGCGCATTGTGTCTACCGCACCGGCGTTTCAGGGCGCGCCGCACCCGGCCATCGTCACCGCCATGCATTTTGCCGGTGCTGACGAAATACTCACGCTCGGCGGCGTGCAAGCGGTTGCCGCCATGGCGATTGGTACCGCCACCATCGGTCAGGTAGATATGCTGGTCGGTCCGGGCAATATGTACGTGGCCGAAGCCAAGCGCCAGTTGTACGGTCGCGTCGGCATCGACTTGTTTGCCGGTCCTACCGAAACCCTGGTGATTGCAGATGAAACAGTGGACGGCGAAATCTGTGCGGTGGATTTACTGGGTCAGGCCGAACACGGCCCGACCTCGCCTTCGGTGCTGCTGACCAACAGCGAGAAGCTGGCCAAAGACACCATGGCTGAAATCGCACGCCAGCTCACGCTTTTGCCTACCGCAGCCATCGCGGCGCAAAGCTGGGCCGAGTTCGGCGAAATCATCGTTTGCGACACCTACGAGGAAATGCTGGAGAAAGCCAACGACATCGCCTCCGAGCATGTGCAAATCATGACAGCCAAAGACGCCTGGTTTGAAACGCATATGCAAAACTACGGCGCTTTGTTTGTCGGCCCGCGCACCAATGTGTCTTTCGGCGACAAAGTCATAGGCACCAACCACACGCTGCCGACCAACAAAGCAGCGCGTTACACCGGCGGGCTGTGGGTGGGCAAGTTTTTAAAAACCTGTACCTACCAACGCGTGCTCACCGACGAGGCCAGTGCACTGATAGGCGAGTACTGCTCCCGCCTGTGCCACATGGAGAACTTCGCCGGTCACGGCGAGCAGGCCAATATCCGTGTCAGGCGCTACGGCACGCGCGACGAGGTGCCTTGGTACCAACCGGTACCTGCTGCCAGCGACGTATAAGCGCCAGTAGGCATTAGTGAAAGCTCATCACGCGTAGCCCGGTGGCGCTTGAAACGCGGCAAATTCTTTTTCCAGCCGCTTGGCCATGTCTATGCACAACAGGTCGCCGTATTGCGGACCGATGATTTGGACGCCACAGGGCAGCCCTGCCTCGGTCAAACCTGCCGGGGCGACTGTCGAGGGTAAATACGCCATGCCCGAGTACCCGGCCCAGAACAATTGCGTGGTCGTCGCTTGGGGTTTGCCGTTTACATCGATCATGCGCTCCCAGCGTTCACCATGTTGGTTGTGCGCAAACGCTGTGGTCGTGGCGGTCGGGCAGATCAAGAAGTCGTAGTCTTTGAAGAAGGCTTCCCACTGCAATTGCATGCGGTTGCGCTGTTCGTGCAACAGCAGCCATTCGTAGTGCGCTAAGGCACACCCGCGCAGCATCCAGGCCTCGTAGTCGTCGCGCTTAGGGTCCAGTGCGGCTGCACGTTCTTGTACGCCGCGAAACTGCTTTGGCGACAAATTGCGCGCCGTCGCGGCGCGCAACAGCAAAATGAAAGTCTTGTGCGCCTCATGCAAATCAATATCCGGCCTGGCGCTGTCGCTGACCTTGGCGCCGGCCTTACCCAGAAAATCGGCCACGGCTTGGATACGCTGCTGCACCGCCG